>Ga0308169_10000956_pt1 | contig 36783 bp, 50 predicted proteins | sample PhyBR1_2_FD_202139 | JGI IMG/M metagenome (GOLD analysis project Ga0308169, IMG submission 202139) | Phyllosphere microbial communities from UC Gill Tract Community Farm, Albany, California, United States - DLSLSB.R1 | ecosystem: Host-associated > Plants > Phyllosphere > Unclassified | place...
CTTTCCCTTCTTTCCCTGCTCTCCCGGTACGGCCTAAACACCCGAACAAGTTCTTACTCCATCAATACCTTTCGAACATTAGGAGCGAGAGAGCAAGGAAAACGTGCTTACCAATCCTATGAATATAACTCATAGCACTCTGCGGGAAATCGTAATTGACGACCAACTTGACTCCCCTGAAATCGATTCCCCTCCCCATGACATCGGTACAAACCAATGCCCAAACCTTACCTTCTGCGAACTCCTTCACTGCAATATCCCTCTCCTCTCCCGTGCGTTCCGCATGAATACAATCCGTCGATAACCCATCGAGGAGTAATTCCGTCGTGAGTTCTTTCGCGCGTTGAATCGATTGGACAAAGATTAGGACGGGTGGAGTGAATTGACCCGTTGTGATCAGGGAGCGGAGGGAAAGGAGTTTGTGATCTTCGGTGTTTACGAATAAGAGATCTTGCGTGATCGTTGAAGTCGCTGCTTCCCTACTCACGCTCTCAGACTCATCAGCTCACTCTATCTCATCCATCCCGTCAGAAGGACGACTCACTTGTGACCAACGATCGCTCGAACTAATCCATTCCCCGCGCCAGCCATCACTCCTTTAGCCATTTCCTCAACTGAGGAAGGCATAGTAGCACTAAACATTCCTTTCCTAACCTCCCCCTTGTTGACTTGAGATTGTGAGCAAGCAGCCAAGATCTCGTCGGTTTGTTCAAGGAAGTTTAGTTCGAAGAGTTTGTCGGCTTCGTCGAGGATCAAATGGGATAAGTTGGTGAATGAGACGAGGGAGGATTTGAGTGCGTAGACTAGTCGGAGTGGGGTCGTGATCAAGATATCTAGATTTGTGCGAGGGAGTTTAGAATTAGTCGACCTCGAGAAGCAGTCGGAGAATGAACGAGAAAGAGAACGAGAGACGTACCAATATCACCCAACACAGGTTCTGGTCCCTCTTCCACTTCCTCGGCGTCTTCAATCTCCTCGTTCTTCTCAGTCTCAATCTCCTCTCCCTCTTTCCCCTCGGCATCTTCCTTCTCTTTCCCCTTCCCCTTCCCTTTCTTCCCCTTCTTTCCCTTCTTGCCACTTCCTTTCACTACTCCACACCCTTCCTCTCCAAGTACTCCAACTTTCCATCCTCCCTCCCCATTTCCAGCTAATCTCCTCGTTTCCCTCAATACCTGAACTGCCAATTCCCTCGTAGGTTCAATCACTACCGCTCGTGGTCTCAATTGCTTTTCGATGCCTTTCTGAGCCTCGGAGGCGGAGGTCGAAGGAGAGGGAGGGTTGAGAGCGAGTAAGGGAAGGATGAATGAATAAGTTTTTCCAGAACCTGTCGGGGCGCAAGCTAAGATGTCTCGATTCTACGTATCAAAACTCATCAACATCCTCGATCGTACAGCCTAGGAGATACAGAGCTAGTAGAAATAGTGAGAACTCACAGCAAGCATGATTCCCCAACTGGCCATTTGAATTCCAGTAGGATCTTTCATTCCCAATGCTTTCCAATTCTGTTCGAGAGTTGTGAGAGCTGCTTGAGTTTCGAGAGAGGACGTCGAGGAACGGAGGGAAGAGAGAGAGGAGACGGGGGAAGGGAGGTCGAGACCTGATAGTTTGATTTTGTGTTTCCTGATTAGAGCTGCCAAATCGACTGGAGCTACATCCGCGGCTGTAGTTAGGAGGATAGAGAGAAGATTAGCTTGCGAAAGGGGATGGCGAAGAGAAGGAGAGAGGACTTGCGAATAGATTCTGATGGTTCCTCGACTGGCTGAGTTCTCTTTCGTTTCTTTTCCTTCTTACTCTCACCCTTAGGTGAAGTGCTAGCAAAGAAGTCCAGTTCAGCTGGAACTGATGAGGCTGAAGTAGTCGAGGTTGAAGGAGTTGTTGAAGGATTGGGTTGGAAATGATTGATATCTTGTTTGAATCGTTTACGATCAAAGTTTGAACCTCCTGTCAAAGTTCTGAAGGCGTCCATCTTGTCTAGTGAGAGCGTGGAGTGAAAGGTAAGGAATAAAGATGAAAAGGTTTGAAACTTTTTTTCGAAGTTATTAGATCTCTGACTTGACCACTAGACTAGACTCGATCGATCTCACTATAGAGCAGTATCAGGAGGACCAAGATGCTCAGTCGAGCTATCCCTTCCACCTCTCGAGGGAATCCCTTGAATCTATTTCGACCATTCACTTCTCCTCCTCATCGACAATACTTCTCAACTCAATCAACCAGACTGAAAGGGAAACAACCAATACAATATGCACACGAAGATCTACTATCCCCTTCAATAACCAATCCACCTAGATCATCGACAACAAATCATTCTTCCTCATCTCCCAAAAGTCGAAAGTCACGAACCGAACCTCCTCCATACTTCCAACAATCACACGCATTCTATCCCCCACCACCACTAGCGACAGTAGCGGAAGATCTCCCTCCCCCTTCAACTTCACCTCTCATTCCTTTATCCTCTCCGATTCCTCCTCCTCTCCCTCCTTCCCTCCTCTCGAACGGCCTACCAAACCCTTCAATCAGATGGAGACCTCGACCTGCAACCACGATCCAACAAGATATCGACCTGTACAAAGCACTCGGCAAATTCAAGTTGTCTTCCTTGGTAGTTTTAACTACGATGGCAGGTTACGCAATGTGTCCAGTCGACCCTTCGATCACCTCTGCAGCAGTAGACGCATTCGCCCAAACTCTATCCTCACCCTCGTCCAATTCCATCCTCCCCGAATCAACTTCCCTCTTATCCTCCCTCGGTTCATCACCAGCAAACAACCTAACCCTCTCCGTCCTCCTCCCCACTACAGTCGGTACAACTCTCTGCGCCTTCTCCGCCGCCTCTTTCAACCAATTGATCGAATCACCTTACGATTCCCAAATGGCTCGAACGCGCTCCCGACCTCTTCCTAAACGTCTCATCACTCCTCTCCATTCCTTCGCCTACGGTACCCTAACCTCCACCCTTGGACTCACTACCTTATACTTCATCAATCCCCTCTCATCTCTCCTCGGTCTCACGACAATCCTCCTCTACTGCCCCCTTTACACCATCTCCAAACGCCATTCCATCTACAACACCTGGTTAGGATCCGTCGTAGGAGCGATCCCACCCCTGATAGGTTGGGCAGCATGTACCGATTCCCTCGACCCCTTGACTCAACCAGGAGCGTGGTGTTTATTCGCCTTGATGTTTTTTTGGCAATTCCCTCATTTCATGTCCCTCGCACACACCCTCCGTTCATCTTACGCTTCATCAGGGTACCGTATGTTATCAGTCCTCGACCCTCCAAAAAACGCTCTAGTCTCGTTGAGATACTCTCTCGCACTCTTACCACTCTGCGCGGCATTCCCGGCGTTAGGAATGACGACGACGGCGTTCGCTTACTTGAGTTTGGTACCTAATGGCGTTATGGCGGTTTGTGCGTGGAGGTTTTGGAGGAAAAGATCAGAAAGGAGAGCGAAGGAATTGTTTTGGTCGAGTTTGGTTCAGTTGCCGGTGGTGTTGGTGTTGATGCTTTGTTGTAAGAAGGGATTGTGGGAGAGTAAAGGAGATGAAGTGGAGGAGGAAGAAAGGGTGATTAAGGGAGTCAAGGAAGAGGAGAAGAAGGTTTAGAGGAGAAGTCGAGAGGATTGAATTTCTTGTTGTATTGTCGTAAACATGTTGGAAGATCTAGCAATTAGCAACGCATCGCATCTCTCATCTTACATCTTCTGGTCGTCTCAATCGGAGAGCAAAACCGATAGTCTTGCGAAACTTGACTTGACGATTTGTTCGGTGATTCCCCCTCCCCTTCCTACTTCACCCACCTCATTAGCTTCGGCCCCTCGCTCGTTCGATTCTCACTTATTCATAATCAGAACCCCTCGGCAACGGTCCACCTCTCGTCAAACCTGCTCAATCTCGAACTTGAATTCGATGACCACCTCATCTTACGGAGCCTCGTACGGTTCCTCTCCCTCTCCTTAAGTACTGCCCATGTTCCACAAAGCTAACTTACTCCCTGATATAGCTTACCGGACTCTGAGCCGCTCGTCCACTCCCGCCTAACTTCCTACCTATCCCTCCTCCCCTCTTTCTCCACTTTCCTCTCTTCCCACACCCAAGAATCCATATCCCATTCCCAAAAGCTCTCTACCTTAATAGGAACCTACCGGAAACAAACAGCTCAAACAGCGGAGGAGAGAGGTGGGGGAGGAAGTACGTTTGAGAGAGGATTGGCGGGAGTTTTGGAACAGATGGATTTACAGGCTAGGGAGGTTGGGACGAGGGCAGAGAGGGAACAGAGGGAGGTTAGTGCCGTGATGAGTTTGACGGGTGCGAGATTGGACGCGGTTAGGAAGAAGGTCAGTCGTTCTCGCTGTTCATCCGCTACATGATTGGGCAAAAGCTGATGTGGAGGGAGGAGGGCATTGACAGCATCATGAGCACTACAAGAAGCTGTTATCAGAACGAGATCGAACGAATGAGCAAAGGGACAGATCGAAAGGACTCTACTATTCTGCATGCGAATCCGTCGAATCAACACGACAAAAGAAGGCATCTGCGAAAGAAGGACGGGATATGGAGAAGGCTACGAAGAATTACGATGCAGCATTCGAAGAGATGTTGAGGACGAAGAACCAATATTTACTCGACATCGATTCTTCAAACGTCTTCAAAGATCGACTCTACAACGTTCACCTACCGGCTCTGCACGATGATTATCAAGTACTCGAACACTCTACGACACTTCAAATGGTACATTCGGTCGAGAAGATGATTGGGATTCAGAAAGAGAGTTTGGAGAAACTTCAGCAGTCTGTAGGGAAAGCTAAAATGGAGTTGGAAGGGATCGTTCCGGAGAGGGATCAGGAAGAATTTGTGAATAGATATAGTGCGACCAAATTGGCGGCTTGGGAAGTGCCGCCAGACGCAGCTTTCGAAGAGTGCGCTGTTTGGCATGATACCGTGCGTCTTACTCTTTCTACTTATCGCTGTCTGCGCAGGCTGATGGATCAGATTCATGTCGTACAGGATGATTTCTCTACTACACCCGCGTCGACGACCTATCTCCAGAACGTCCAAATCAAGAGTACGAGTCGATTGAACGAAATTACTCCTGCGTTCGAGACGAAACGGAGGGAGTTAAGCGGATTGAAGAATCTGAGAGAAGCGTATGAACGAGATTGGGGTTTAGGGGATACAATCGGTGTTATCGAGGTGCGTTCGCCTGTTTCCACTTGCATCTTCCACATTCCTGAATTGATGCAGGTAACTCGCGCATGTAGAATCTCTTCACGACAACACACGACACGACTCTTCTCGAACTGCAACAAACCGAACACAAATCACAAATCGAGTTGATTCTCGCAACTCTCGGAGATTCAGCTTCGACCGGATTGAGACCTCATGAATTCAAGCATTCTAGTTTCGTCACTCCTTCGACTTGTGCCGTGTGTGAAGGAAGCGTTTGGGGAAAGGGAATGAAGTGTGAGAAGTGCGGCATGTCGGTGCATTCGAAAAAATGCGAAATGAAAGTAAGTCACTCTTCCTTTCTTACCATCTTGCTCGATTTGAGACTGATTGTAAGCGAGAGAGTGGGCTCACAGGTACCGGCTGGATGTAGTGCTAGACCTGGAGCAGGTGTCGTACGGAGTAAGAGCAAGAAGACTGCCGGAGGAGGGACAGATTCGAGTCCTCCTATGAGTAGTCAAATGTCGAACCTCTCTCTCGCTAGATCTGCTTCATCAGGTACGTCGTCGAGTTTCTTCTCAGCTTCGCACGCCCAGCTAAGATAGCAATTCTCTCGATGTACAGCTGGTTCAACTTATTCGACTCCCTCAACAACGACTTCTTCAGCTCCACCTCGTCGATCAGTTCCTCCTCCACTCGGAGGCTCTTCGCCCGCAGCTGCATCAAGTACTTCGCTACCGCAAGCTACTCTTCAATATGATTACGCTGCGGCAACAGCTTTCGAATTAACCGTATCAGGTCCGATTCAACACCCTCTTATAGTCTCACTCAAGAACATAGACTAATGATAGTGTTTGTGTCGTACAGAGAGTGATGTTGTATCTGTGCTTGAACCTGAGGATTCATCGGGCTGGACTAAAGTACGAACGAGTGACGGGAGAGAAGGTTTAGTTCCCGGATCGTACCTCTCTCTATCCTCGTCCTCCACTACTTCTCCTCCACAGGCTTCAGTGGGGGGACAACAAGGTACTTCCTCTCTCTTCCTTCCGTCTCGCTCTAGTGTAGAGACTGACTCGTCTTCGTTGAAACAATGAGTAGTGGTTGCATTATACGATTACGCTGCTGCTTCAGCCGACGAAGTTTCGATCGTGGAGGGTGAACGAGCGGTACTGGTGGGCAAAGGGATGGAGTATGGTGACGGCTGGGCCGAAGTTGAGGTCGAGGGCAGAGGGAGAGGGATCCTGCCCGCTGCTTATGTACGTCGCTCCCTTCGTCAGTTCTTGACCTGTAACTGATCTTACTTAGTGAAATCACAGATTCAACTGGTTTGAATGGCTTGAGAGGTGGGGTTCGCAGGGGAGAGCTGGCGTAGATTAATAGACACTCTGCATTTTGATGACCTCGCTATGAAGCTATATGCTTCTTTCTCTTTCTCCCGCGTTCTACTTCGCACTATTAAGCGACTCCCAAGATCTGACGCCTTTGTTTTAGAGATGAGCGAACCTCTTCTTGACTTGCGAAACTTTCATCTCTCTCTTTCTCTCTCCCTAAATGCTTTCACTCTCACTTTCGCCTCAGGATGGATCTCAAAGAAGCTAGTCTCCTCACCATCTGCTCTGCAACCACCAAGTACACTCTCAAAGGGAACGACTGCTTCAGAGGTCGAATCATTCAACCGTCACTCCTCAAAAAGAACGGCGTCACCTCTTACTCGTTCACCTTAGCCAGCATAGATCAAGGAGAAGGAAATGTCTCTATCGCAATCGAACTCAGAGGAGCTGGGCTCGTAGATAAGGCGTACAAAGATGAATTGCTACATCGATTCTCGGATCGCGTCAAGATTGCTTTACAGGGACGAGGAGGAAGATGTGTCGAGCTACAGGGAATGGGAGAGAATGGAATGAGACGCGTCAAGATCGTTTATGAGGAAGAAATGTTGGGTTGGGTTTTGTTGAGGGACGGGAAAGAGGAGAGATTCGTCTTGAGGAAACGTGAGTTCCGTTGTGTGCTCCCTAGGGCGTGCGACGAGCGTACTGATGGTATCATTCATCAGCGTCGCCGCCGATAGTGGCAGAACAAAGAGTCGATCCTCTCGCAGCGAAACCGAAAGTCGACTTTCAACCCGTCAAGACACCTACGCCTCCCTCGAAACCGAAACTCGTCGACTCGGAGGTTCAAACTATGTCACTCATTCAACCGGTAGCCTCAGCGAGCGACAACACGAAGAAGCGAAAGTCTGAAAGGATCGACAATGGAGAAGAGTCACAGAAAGCTGGATCAATTTCTGGGATGAAGAAGACAGCAAGGAAACGTTCACCTTCCCCTGTCGTCATCGAGGAGGAACCCGAAGCAGAAGGAAGCTGGAACGTTCGACCAGTGAGCATTCCTCTCTCGAATTAAGATCCAATCCGAGAACTGAACGTCTACTCCCTTGTAGCCTTCCCCATTCACTTCTTTAGCGGACATCAAAGCTCACGGTAAAGACGCGACGTCTTACAACATTGCTGCTGTCGTTGAGAGTCTGCAAATCTCCCCACCTAAAAAAGATGGTGAGCTCAGTCCGAACGCTGGTCCGGATCTACTTGTCTGACGCTTCACTTGTTATCATAGATTGGTTCATGCAGATCTACGTGACCGATCCGACGATGTCTTCTGAGCGCATCGAAATCCAATGGTACTCGCGTCAGAAATCGCTGCTTCCCAACATCAAGGCCGGATATATTCTGCTTATCAAGGGTCTCCGGGTATGTCTGCAGCACTTCTTCTTTCGGGGCATTGGGGATCGCTGAACCTTCCAATTTGTTGCGTACAGCTTCAATCCCCGAGATTCAAGAAAAGTTCTCTAGTGTTCATCACACACGCTACGATCGATCCGGCCTCTCTTGTCAATCTCTCGAGCTACCCCAACAATCTCCCTTCCTACGCTTGCCTTCCCGGTCAAAGCGCACCTTCGATCAGAAACATCGAACTCGCCTACGCTATCGCACTCGCAACTTTCGATAACACTCAGCGAGTCCCTGGTTGGGTTCGCAAAGCTCTCAAACCTGTCGTCTCCAATTCTCCTGCTCAACCTATCAAACCTGCTGCGAATCATGCTCGCTCTTCTTCGATTTCCGCTCAATCTTCGAAATCGTCCAATCCTTCAGATGCCTCTGCCACCGCTTCCCATCGTCCTCTGGCTACCGTTCCCCAACCTCGAGCGCTGATTCCTACGGGATCAAGCTCTGAGAGTCGTAAAGGTCGTCCTATATTCGAGATCAAGGATATCGAAGAATTCAAGTTCTGCGATGTATTCGGTCAAGTAAACTTTGCTCTGTCTCTCTTTCCCTTTCTTCGCTGATCAAGTTTCACCATGTAGATCCTCAAAGGACATGTCGACGACAACAAGCTCGCCTCGTCATATGCCGTTTGTCTACACATCACCGATTACACTTCAAACCCCGAAATCATGGACTACGATTCAGCTTCCGCATCAAAGACTGGAGTCCTCGTTGGTCAATTCACACTCCAAGTCTCTCTATTCGACAATCAAGCATCACCTCTCAAACCACTCTTCGGAGGATCGAAGGATGCGAAAGTTGGAGATTTCGTTAGGATTGATAATTTGAGGGTGAAGAGGAATGAGTATGGATTGTTGGAGGGTACAGTGGTCGATGATCCGACGTATAAGGGTAAGAGATATGTCTCGTTGATCAGGAAGGAGGAGGCGTCGAAATATCCGGAAATCGCGCGTTTGCAACAGTACGTCTCGCTCGCTTTCTCATCGCTCTCCTGCTTGAAGCTGATGAGACGCTTCTTCGAGGTACAGTAGGAAGAAGGAGCAAGGGAGATGAAAGCTTGAAATCGCTTGACGGAAATCGTGCTTTTTCGAATACTCAACAGTAGTTGTTTTCACAATGCAAGGAATCAGTAGAGCTTCCAATTCTGCTCAGTATGAGGCGCAGGAGTCATCGAGCATAGAGCGAAAGACGAAGTACCTGTACTCTGCCCTGATTAGTTTCTCGCCTGTTTCGTGAGTTGAATCCCTCCATTCTCCTCCTCTTCACTGAACACAATCATTGATCTCAACTCTTTCTCGCGTGGGTGTAACATTCCTTTATCGAAAGAAGTGTTGATCAGTCAATTTCGATGATGCTCAATACCAAACTTCGCTCGCATCTCCTTCGACGCTCTCCATCTCTCGTTTATAACTCGCTACACGCTTCTGCTCAGTGATCTGGTCTCGTGTATCCGATTGGAAAGAGTGGGAGAGCTTCGGACAAACCGCGGTTTTCGGGTTTAGGAAGAGATTCTCACACCTCGTCTCTGTCCTCTTTCTTTCCCTTTCATCCTCGCTCTTAGGAATCTCCTTGATACAACTCAAGATGTCACACCCCAAGGTAGAACCGTATCAGGTGAGTCGGCTCGACCTTGAGTGAACATGACTTGCGAACAGCGAAACTGACGGAATCGAACCGTTGAACAGGGTGACTTTCACGTTTGTCCATACTCTTTCCTCAGCACCAAGCTGAGCGAAGACTCACATGTAAGCAGCCTGAATAGGACCTCGGGTGTTTAGTCAAAAGCGAACTCGATGCTCTCTCCGACGGATCCGACAAGCAGTACTATCGCCATCTTCGAGACGTCCAAGACACGCTGATGTACTCGGGATACATATTGCTACGCTCCTCCACCCATCAACGCGCCTATGACCCCGAAGTATTCACTGTTCAGCAGTATTCGGAATGTGTCAAAGCAGTCAAAGAGCATGTACGTCGAATCTCTTCAACTCCTGCTTCGGTCAGTCCTAACAGCGTTCACGCTTTCTTCGTTTGAGTAGAAGCTGTCCTGGTACCTTTCAAGTTTGAGATGGCCCTTTGAACGTTACCAAAAGGTCATCAAACTTCTCCATGATGCCTACTTTGCGCAAGTCAAGCAAGACGAGCAAGCTCGCAAGATGTTGCCTTCTGGATGGGAAGACGTACTCGACGTTATCGACAAGGATGCCTGGACAAATTCTGGACTTTACATCAAGCAGGGCTGCTTCAAGCTTGTTGACGAGGTCATACAATCGATCGAGCGCTGGCCGGAGGACAAGGGAGCTCCCGGAGTAGCATTCAATTGCTTGGCTTCGAAGGTTGCCTACTACATTGATCAAAGACACCTTTGCGTGAGTTGCGTTGGCCTAATCCTTTCCGACTCGGCGATTGACTTTTTCGACTGATCTTCAGCCAACATCATTCAATCAAACGCTACACGTGAGTCCCTGTCAATCGTGATAGAAAAGTCGGCTCACGCCCCGATATGCAAAAATTTCCGAAGGGAGAATCGCTTTTCGAGGCTATCTCGAACCTCATCGACGCTACGGAGCTTGCACACAGCTCTCTCAGCAAGGAGATCAAGTCCGATACTGCGCAGGGTAGCGAAGTCTCGCGCGACAGACTTGCCGAACTACACCTCCAGTTGCAAGAGCTCGATGTGACTTCGGTCATCCTCAAACGCACTCGCGAGGAAGTCAATCACCGTGGACTCGCGCAGGAGCATCATCTTTCGCTCACCAGATTGCAATATGTCGAGTGCTTGGTGTGTTTGCTTACAGGATCGTGCTCGCACGGAGACCATGTCAGTCCTCCCGCTTTCGAATCTCTGGTTCCGACGTGCTCACTTCTGCCTCATTATCGATCATGGTGATGCGCGTAGTCAATCCTCTACGTGTACGATGAACTTTGGAGCAAGAACCCTTTGGTTGACTTCATCTGGCTTCGCTGCCCATACTTCGAAATCTTCGCATTCGAGAGGGAACTGTTCATCAAGTCCGCGAAGTCTCGTTCAAGGCTTTCGTTGTCCGATCGTCAAAGCCTTTTCAACCCCCTCAAACCCCTCGAACAGGTCTCCGAGAAGGAATGGAACGACGATCGCGTATCGTCCGAGCTGCGTTCAGAGATCAACAACTCCTTAATTCAGGATCGTATCGACCATCAAAATCTCCGCAATACTGAGAAGTACACGAAGGTTCATCGAAAAGCTCTCTTTGACAATTTGGTCGAGCTTCACCGACTAACGGGTCCTCCTGAGGTATGTCTTCGATTTATTCCTGTGAGCGTTTCGCCCAAGTTTCGGCACTCACGCACATCGTTTCCTATTAGCAATTTGCTGTCCGCGCTCGTCGTGAATCGGAGCGTTAGTAGCAGCATTTACCGCAGAGTCTCTCCTTTTTTGTTCTCCTTTCCAACTCCCTCCGTTTCGCAATACAAATGTCTTCTCTTTGTTCTCTATTGTACCTGCTTATCCGATCGCAGGAAGGGAGGAGCGTATCTCACTGTGTTTTTCAGTCCGACCGGATTCCGGTCGACGGAAGTTGCGTTTGAAGCGAGAGTTGGAAAAGGCTAGAAGAACGCTGAACGGGTTCAGCAGAGGCAGTTCAGAGTCACATCTCGACCAGATCAAGTGTAGTATTGCTTACGGAGCTGGCATCTGGAAAGCCTGCAGGGAAGTAGAGCTTTAGACCGAAACAGCCTTCTCAGCGATCCAAACCAGGGCAAGAAACAGCGAGGCAAACAGTGAGCCCATGTGAATGAGGCATGGAGCGTAAGGGACCTTGAGCAACGTCGAGGCAAGAAGTAGCGTATTAGAGCGAGAGGAGACCGGAGTAACAAAGTGTTGAGAGAGCGAAAACATGATTGACGAGATCTTGCGTTCCGACTCGTCCAATTCAGTTCCATGATTGACTCTGAAAGCACCGCAGAAGTATCTCCGAGCTCTGACCCGACGTAAGAAACCAAAAGCAAGAGACAAGTGAGGAAGGGAAAGATGCGAACGAATTCACCCGCTCAAACTAGCCCTCGTCCGTCTCCTGCACCTCCTGTAATCTCCGAGACCGAGCAGCAGTACCCTACAGCTCAATGATCTAGTTCCTACGTCCTTCCTTGCTGTTGTTGAAGAAACCGAGAGACTTTGAGATGAAGTCGAGCAAAAGAGTGAAGCGAGTTCCAATTCGAGTTGAAAGAGTCTTGAGCGAGCTTGATCGATGTCTGATAGCAGTTCTGATCGTGTTCGAGCTGGTCGAGTGGTCATCTCGAGCTGTTGGCAAGAGTCAGAAAGTGAGATTCTCTCTTTCCTTCCTACTCTTCAGCACGACTCTCGAGCATCAAGTAGAACAGCCCAGAAGATTGTCTATAGTGCTACAAGAGACTCCCAAGGTGAGCGGATTGACTCCCAATCGTCCTCCACTCGCTAACTCCCTTTCTCCTCCCTCAGATCGATCGACTCTCTCAACTCCCTCCCGAACTCCTAGAAGACATCTTTGATCTTGTCACAGTTTTACAGAAGCTCTGTACTCGCCCACCCTTAATCTCTGCACTCATTCCACGAGAAAGCCCTCTGTCGATATCTGAACTTCGCAACTTTCGCTCAGTTCCAGAAGTTCGCTCCAACCCTCGGCAATCTCTCGCCCAACATCGTTCCAGCTCCAATTGCTCCACCAACGATCGAACCACTCACTGGAACAGTCGCCACCAGTCTCGCACAGCGTGCTGCCGATTTGCGCAAATTCGAAGATTTCGCTAAGGATAGCGAACAAGATGCTGAAGACTTCGAAGAATACCCGGCAAAAGTCACACTCTCTCGAAACGGCACGTTATTCGTCGGGTTCACGCATGACCATATCGATGTTCAACTTGTCAAGCGTGTGATCTTCCAACTCTCACTCTCTCGAATCGAATTCGCCCCTCTTTCGCTATCCTCGGCATATCTATACGAAGATCAGATCAAGCAACAGTTCTCGGCTTCAAAGGTCGTCGTCCTTCACGGTGTTCGTAGATCTTCAGTCGTCGCCGAGTTCAGTCAAATGCCCTCCCTTCGCTACATCGACTTTCACGACATATCTTTCATGATGGCTGATCCACTGAGTCCTACCGCTTCGCAAGTAACCCACATCGGTATCGCTACCCGACCTCCCTACATCGAAGCAATCTGTCTCTTCCTCTCGCAGCCCTTTCCTTCTTCCCCTCGGCCACGATCGTCAAACTCGACCTCTGCATCTTCCATTACTCGGACCTCCGCTCTCCCCTCGTAAATCTCACTCCAGCTCTTCACACACTTCGCCTCATATTTCGCTCGTCAACTCGCGATTCCCGTTAGAAACCTGTCGACGATCTCCTTCCCCTCTTCCCACTCCCCCGAGAACTTCACCTTAGCTGCACCTTCCGCACTACCGACCTCCACAGATACCTTCCCGTCCTCCCTCGCCTCGTTGACCTCAGCTTGATCCTTGGAGACTTGAATCCCGATTTCGTCCAGCTCTTCAAAGGTCCTCATCGCCTTCGATATCTTTCAACGCTCAATCTAGAGTTCGTCCCGATGCGAACAGGAGAGGACTTTGATCTCAAATTAGCGATCAGCGAAATCGAGAACCAGGAGCAAGACGAGGACGGCAGAGGCACTACGCTTCTCGACAAGTGTCATTCGATTTGTGCGATGAATGGTTGGAATATGCCGTTTGGAGATTCCTTCAAAGCAGGATTGAGGTTAGCAGAAGAGATCGAAACGATCGCAAGAGAGGCGGATGTGATTGTTTCGACGAATCTCGAATCCGTTCGTCAAGCTTTCCGTCGTCAACTCGTCGAATATCATAACAGAGGAATCGGTCGACTCTACTTCTGCATGGACAAATCGGCGTACGAAGACGCTTCTAAACTAGCCGACTTACACAAGATCAATCTGCCTGTTCTCGAAATCGATACGAAGGAAAAGGTTGAGAGGTGTAAACTCGAGTGGTACAAAGTCAAGATGGAGGAGCTCGAGGCAGATGGAAAGGGAGGAGGTGATACTTTCAACTTGAGGTACAAGGTATCAGGAGAGGAGAAAGAGATAGGGAGTTAGTGTAGAAAGGAACGACAGATTCGCAACGATGGACTTTCTCAGGATTGAAAGAACTTTGTTCGTCCGTTCTGTCCGTCTCGTCCTCCCCAATCGTATTGCCTCGTTTCTGTCGTCTCCAGTGTGACCAAGTCGTTTTGATCATTTCTTGCGAAGAAAGGGGTTGAGTCAAAACTCGCTCCTCCAATTTCAAACCCCACCTACTTTTCTTTGGTCTTGCCGAACTCTCTAATTATGTTCTTGCCGTTAAGAACGAATCTAGCTCTTGTGACTCTCAAAGACATCTCTCTCTCTCTCTCTTTCCCTCTCTTCTCTCCCTCTTTCCTCCCTTTCTCCGTCTTCCTTCAACCCCCACATCTCGCCTTTCTCTCGAGAATGTCCTCAACAGCAAACGAAGAAGACGGGACAAAGAAGGATAACTGGTCTACTGAACGTTACTCAAGCAACGCTTCGTTTGTTTATTCTTCGAAATTCACTTCTCCCATCATCGATCTCCTCTCTCCTCAATCTGGTGTAAGCTCCTCCACTCTATCTCATACACTCCAAGAGACTGACCATATGAGTGTGTAGGAAACGATTCTCGACTTGGGTTGCGGTCACGGAGCTCTCACTCTCGAATCCCTTCTTCCCGCCGTCCTCCCTCAAGGTTCAATCATTGGTCTCGATTCCTCTTCGTCCCTCCTCTCGACTGCGAAGAATTCTTCATCTCAGCTACCTTCCGATCAGCAATCACAAGTACAATGGATCGAATTGGATGCTCACGATCTTCGAGATGCGAAAGACGAAATCAAAGACGCAAGTGTTGATGCTGTATTCAGTAGTGCCTCGTTACATTGGATGAAAGAAGATCCTAAGCAGGTGCTCGAGGGGACTTATCGAGTACTCAAGTCAGGAGGTAGATTCGCAGGGGAGGTGAGTCGTCGTTTTCGCACTGCTTTCCCTTCGAAGTGCGTGAAACGCTGGAGATCTCGACGCTCGATGGACTGCCGACAATCACTGTACTTCTCTCACTGTACAGTGCTAAGCTTACCTCGTCGTGACGCTGTAGATGGGAGGTTTCCTCAACGTCGGAGGAGTTCGAGGAGTCCTTCACTCCGTCCTTCGTCGTCGAGGCTACGATCCCGCTTCAATAGACCCTTGGTTCTTTCCAACGCCTGAGCACTATCGAGAGCTTCTCGAAGGAGTTGGCTACAGAGTTGAGAGTTGCGGTGAGCTTTTTCCTCGAATCGTTTTTCTCCCACGCTCCTCTCATCTCGAATCCCTCGCATCTCGATAGAATTGATCCCTCGACCTACTTCACTTCCTACCGGTCTCGAAGGATGGCTCGAAACATTCGCATTCCCTTTCTTCGCTGTTCTCAAATCACCAGAAGAGCAAAGCGAACTCATCAAAGAGGTCCGCAAACTCTGCGAGGTGGATATGAAGGATGAGAGGAGCGGTCAATGGATGGCTATGTATGTGAGATTGAGGTTCAAAGGTTGGAAAGATTGATTGTAATGCTACATCGCTCAACTTTGATCGATCAAGCGAAACTTTTCGTATTTCCCTCAATAAAGCAAACGATACTAGTGTTCTATTTGTACTCCCAACAGATCCAAAAGGTCCAGCTCAACCCCATGATAGTCCCCGAAATCTTTGAGCTGCTGGTCTGAGAGTGGTGGCCAATCGTCGGAGATGTCTTCGACACCAAAGACAGCTTCGTTGTTCAATCCATACACACGCACGGAAATCGGACCGATGATCGTTCCACAAGGTGATGCATCCGTTCTAAGAGACGCAACGAATCAGTACGACCAAGATGAGAGAACTGAGATGAGCTGACCTCGAGATGACACGTCTGAGAAGCAGAACGTCGAACGGATCTATATAGAAGAATTGGGAGAAGAGGACGAGCTCCTTGAGATGAGGAAAGATGGCCTTGTTCAGGACGAGAGGGAGAAAGTCTTGCGAGGGAAGGCGGATGCGAAGGTAGCGAAGGTTGTCGAAACGAATACCTTCTGAGGGAGACGCCATCTTGCCCTTTACCAAAGTTACTGGTCCGTACTGATAGGATGGGTAGTTGTAGACACTGGCGAAGGTGTGAAAGTCGTAGCAAGCTTGTTGACAGACTGATGGAGGAGGAGGGCCGGGACGAAGGTGGGAGAGTCGAGTCCTGGGTTCCAAGTAGTCCTCGTTGCCCGGTACAGATGCAATCGCGAAGATCTCTGCAGCCGTGATGATCGGACAGTCGAGCAGGTACACGCTTGGGTTGACGAGAGCTGGGACTCCGAGGACGAACGCAAGGACGAAGTAATCTCGACTCGAGCCGTACTCGTCCTCCGTATGGACAATGCCGAGTCTCTTCAATTGCTGTCGTAGAGTTTTGCCAGGTCCGAGTAGGCGTGGTACGAGGTCGAGCTCGTCCGTGAAGTTCGAAAGAAGGAGAGAAGTAAGGTTCGACAGGAAACCGTAGCTTGCTAGAACGTCGAGACGTGGTAGGTCATCGCACTTGTTCGCAACTCGGCGTGGTAATACTTCTCTGCCTGTATCAGGGGCGAATGCTGGTTTCAAGAAAATGGCCCGCATGACGAGAGGCTCGAAGTAGTTGAGGTTAAGCTGTTTCCAGTATGCTCATTAGTCCGCTTCTGGCTTCCCGTAGCCAGCGAGTCGCTAACCTCATGTAGCTCTGCTCTTTTGAACTGAGTCGACTTGACGAGAGTGAACGGATTGATTCCATCGAGATAAGTTCGAACGAGTAATTGAGCCGAGCTTCCATCGGTGAGCCGGATGGAGCGGTAGAGGACATGTGTAGCAATACTCGAGATCCTTGTGGTAGTCCTTGCGAAGCTAGCGAGATCTGCTCGAGGCGAGGAAGCGTTCGAGTTGTTGACGATTTCGACTAGATCAGAGAGCATACTCAGCGCGTTCGAGACTTCGGATTAGTGATTCGATGCTCACAGATGACCTGTTGGAGGACCTCTGTAGGTAGATGATCCATTCTTGAGAATTGAAGAAGTGTTGGAAGGTTGGGAAGCGAAATAGAGATCTCAGCGTGCGAGAAAGCGGGACCGAGGTTGTGAAGCGTGTTGGAGCCGATAGATGTAGTCTCTGGAGTCTCTGAAGGTAGTCTGCTGTTCTTGAGTGAAGTGTAGGAGAGAGAAAGCGAATTCGTCGATCAAAACTCCTCTGCTTCTCACCACTTCGTCAGCGACATCGAACACCCTGATAACTACATACAGGCATTCAGTAGGACTCTAAGAAGAGATCTAGACGACCTCCACCTTCAACTCGCTCATACTCATCAAGTCGTCACGCGATTTCATCCCTCAACAAACAATGTCCAACTCACAACCGAACGCAGCACAAGTCGAGCGATCTCGCGCTACAGATTCTCAAGGTACTCCAGCACCCGCCGAAGCCGCGCCTCTCGACTTTGAGTCTGAAACAGACTTGCTCGCTCTCCTCGATCGAATGAGGGAAGATCTCAGGCAAAGGGTTACGGTCGCTATCGAGAATGCAGCGGGACAGGGAAAAGGAAAGGGGAAAGAAGCTGCCGGAGTCGATAGGGCGAAAGTAGACGAACTCGTACAAAAGGTTAGCTCCGCTTCGCTGAGACTCGCAGAAACGTTGTGAAGGCTGACCCGGACCTTGGGCGAATCACAGAAGTTCTTTGATCGAGTCGTACAGACAGTCCTCAAGAACTGTTCGGTCGCCGGTGAGCCTTACGAGATCGATGAGAAGACGAGAAAGGTGATTCTCAAAGGCAGTACGTTAGATTTCCTGCTCGTTGGACCACCTACCTCTCCGGACCTCCCCCTCACGCTCGGCGCTGCGAGCTGACACTACTCTGACGACACATAGGCGCTGCCCAAACGCAACCTCTCGATCAGAAACTCGATCAAAGTGTTCGAAGATATCAAGACCAGCTGTTTATTGCTCGAACAGCCAGTGCAAGTGAACGAGTCAACGCTCCCGTCAGAACTGCCGAGGTGTGTTCTCGTTGCTGCACTGAATCGAGAGCGGGTAAACTGACTCTATCCGTGTATTCGAGAAATACAGGAGATCAAGAAGATCTTCGCACTGGACCGAGAGGAGATGGACAAGATCAGTGGCACATTCGAGTTGCCTCCGACAGATCAAGCATTACGACCTGCGAAGAAACCCAAAGATACAGGTAAGCTATCTTCGCTGCTCCTCTCGCTCTTTACTGCCATCCTTGATCCGTCCAATACTGACGTTCCGCACTCTCTCGACTTAGATGTCACTTCTGCTCAAGCTCAAGAGTACTACGCGACAGGAAAAGAAGAGCTCAAGCAACTTCTCCGAGTAAGCCTCGTTCTGCTTTGCTCTTGTTTCGCAAGCGATACTGACGCTTGTGCTGTTCTTGAAGGATGTGCCCGATCTCTCAAATGCGACAGAGCAAGCGACGAAGACGGCGCTCGACACTTCAAAGATCCATTAAACGAGCAAGTCGAGTGCTTTTTTCGTCCTCGTTTGAAGCCATCTATACCTCTTTGTTGTTGTGCAAATACCCTACCTCTCACCCGACCTATTAGGACGCTCGAGCGGTCATGCTCATTTGTGTGACAGCTTGCGAGATGGAACAGTGAGCGTTTCGATCAGATTCGTCTTCTATAGAATCGCCTCTCTGTCTCCGTTTCGCACGATTCGATGGAGATCCGGTAGAAATAGCAATGGATAACGAAAGAATGCGATAATCTATAAACATACAAGCGTAATGAAAGGGAAAAGGTATACATCAATCGTCGTCTTCCTCCTCGTCGCTCCATTCCTTTATCCGCCTCTTCCAATCTCTCCTCCTCTTCTCCAACACTTCCGGTTCTTCGATATTCCCCAAGTCCACCCCTTGTACAAGATCCGTCCAAACCAATCTGACCCACTCTTCATAAACCTCGTCTCTGAAATGAACCGCATCCGGACTTCTCCCATTCCTCCCAGGTTTCATCCATTCAGCATCGACCGTGATGCCCCTCGTCAACGCCTCAATATTGATCAATCTACCTTCATCCGCAAACTCTGGTCGAGATCGAGTGTAGCTGTTTTTGGCTTCGATGAGAGCGTTGTTTCGAACGAGATCTTGGTGAGGGAATCGATCGAGGGGGATATAAGTTGGGTTGACGAGTGTCGTAGTGAAGAGCCGAAGGTTCGCGGCGTCACGTTTCGAGCGAGAGAGACCGGTGGATTCGGAGAAGAGGAAATCGAGGGAAGAAGCGGAACCGGGGAGGGAGAGACCTTCCGAGTGTGAGCCGAGGGAGAGATAGGTGCGATGAGGACGCAGATTAGGTGCGATCGAGGCGAGGGAGGGAGAGTTCTTGGTCGCCGAGGCGAGGTTCGCGTATTGAACGTAATCGGCGAGATCTGTATCGACTAGGCGAAGGAGGTCATCTCGATTCTCCTCGAGGTTCTTCAGCCATGCCGACTCTTTCTCCTCTTCCGTCAAGTCTCCTTCAACTGGTACAGGGGTTGATTGATACCACCACGACCAAGTGAGAATGTAATCGGGAACAACGTCTTTCCCCGCTGAAATCTCTCCCGTACTCCATCTACTCGCGAAGCTTGCGTGTGTTCCGTTGTGTGTAGGAGAGTCGATCACTTTCGATGCGCTGATCTTGTGACCGTTGCCGAAAGAGTTGAGAAGATGAGAATGCATGTTTCGAGTATTCGAGTCGCCGACGAAGTGAATCCAGAGTGGCTGCTTCTGGGGGGACGTCGCGGAAGGAAGGAAAGGAGCCGGTGTGGTCGGAGTAAAGAGCGAACAGGGTGCTGGGGACGTGGGATAGTAGACGAGGGACGACCAATAGCCGTCGAGGGAGGACAAGTCGGAGCAGAGAGGAGCTTCTCCATTGAGATCATCTACAGAGATGAGCAGGTGACTGGTTCGTCAGCCTGATGCTAGTGAAGAACATGGGAAGCGAGCATACCGTTGTCGATTTCGACAATCTTGGACTCCTCTCTCACTTCGACTTTCTCTCCCAGATACTTGAGCTGCTCCCCTTGCTCCTCGCTGATAGCCAGCTCGTCACACACTTTGACACCCTCTCCGCAAGTCCCTTCGACCACTCCCGGATAGAACCCAAACTCGAGCGTAACTTCCAATTCGTATTGACTTCTCGGTATCTTGAGGTCGGAGGGAATGCTGATCTCGAAGAAGGCGAGAGAGTCGGAGAGTATGGGAGAAGGGAGAGAGTGGAGGATTTCGCTTTCGGGTGCAGGCGAGAGAGAATGAGTGGAGGAGATCAGACGAGCTGAGAAGACGGCTTGAGAGAGGCAGGCGGCAGGGATGTTGGCGGGAAGACTGTTGCGAGCGCTGATCGTATAGGTCGAGTCGTGCGATTCTGTGAGAAGCTTATCGCATTCAGCCCAGAAAGCTTCGCCTGATACAGCGAGAACAGAAACTCACGTTCAACGATCCAGAACAAGGGGTCACCCAACATCGTTCGCACTTCATCGGTACACTCGAGAGTGTCCAAAGAGTCCCCTGATCCTCCTTCAGAGGGCTTCTCCACCTCCAAACTGCTTCCTGCAGCCTTATCTTCTTTGACTTCGGATTCCACCTCTTTCTCGAACTCCTCCGTCAACCCTTCGAATCCATTCTCTTCTTCTAGCTCCTTGATCTCCTCTTCTAAAGCTTCCTCACTCTGCCAACCCCAATTCAGCCTAGCCGCATCAAACGCTTCCTTCGATTTCCCGACCGCCGACGAAACGCTCGAAGGTAAATTCTCCTCCGGAACGACGAATAGCGAGCTGAGTATGATCAATGCGCTGCATCCTATCAGTAGATAGTAGATCTTGTTCCATCGTTGACGTGGTGAAGAAGGGAAGGGAGCGGAACGAGCGACTGGAGGGAATTCGCTGAGGGGATCAGAGGTGGTAGAAGTCGGCAGAGGCGCGTATTCAGCTGATCTGCGCCATTGCATAACTCTGGTCGAGCTACAAGGGTTGAGGGACGTGAGATATCGCGCGTGGTAGATGAAATGCTTGATGGTCGAGAATTAGCGAGAATGATGTGCTGATGCGTGTATATACAATACAAGATGGATGCTGAGCCTATTGACAGGTATGCTGTTTGCGGAAGCTGATGAGAGTGGAGAGAACGATGGCAACCTGAATTCTGAAATTTCGCAAGGTTCGCTGAGAGGGTCAAATCACATAGCTTTGCTCCTTTCAACCGCGTGTAAGGGACGAGACCATTCAGTGCACGCCGACAGGAGGATAATTTGTTCGAAGTTGTAAGGGTAAAGAAGATGTTTGCACAACGGAAATACGGAACGGTAGCAACGGCGACGAAAAGAAGGAGAAGAAAGATTGTGAACAAGTGTACTGTAAGAAGAGTAGTCGAAGGGAGAGAGCAGAGAGTAGTATCGGATGAAAGGATGGGAGTGGGAATGAAAACATTTGCGATATAGGAGAATGCCAGAGAAATGAAAGAACGAGATTAGTCCGAGTTGGGCTTGATTTGACTTCCGACACTCGCTTTGCGGGAGTAGAACTAGAGACGGATCGAGAACGTGAGCGGAGGGACGGGTTATCGAGGTGGAATAGAAAGCCTACCTCGTCGAGAACCTTCTTCGGAATACGGTTGAGTTGCTGTACGATTGGCGAGTGAATTAGCTAAGACCTTCTCCGCTAATGACAATCCGAGACGTACCTCTCGAGGGAACACTCGTAGCAGACTCCACGCCAAATCCAAACTCTCGAAAATCGTCCTGTTGTCGTTGATACCTTGGTTGACAAACTCGTTCTCGAATCGGTCGAGGAACTCCAAGGCAAGCTATAAGCCGGTAGAGGTCAGCGAATATTCTCAGCTAATTCGAAAGATGCGCAACACGAGAGACTGCGTACCTTTTCTTCAGATGAGAGCGCCTCCTCTCCGACGACAGCCTTCATAGCTGCAGCATCCTTTCCAATAGCGTACTGTGGACGAAACGAGTGGTCAGAGGCGAGCTCGTAAGACTCTGAGCAAGTTCGTGACCTACAAGCGAGTACATTTGGTTGGAAACATCTCCGTGATCTTTTCGGGTAAGTCCTTCTCCGATAGCAGACTTCATCAGACGCGAAAGCGAGGGAAGGACGCTACAGAGGAGTTGACGAGTCAGCGATAGCGAGACTGAGAGCTTGGAAAGGGTGGACTCACTTGATGGGAGGGTAGATTTGCTTGTTGTTGAGTTGACGATCAACCGAGATTTGACCCTCCGTGATGTAACCAGTAAGATCGGGAATAGGGTGAGTGATATCTGCCATCGTTCATCGTGAGTGACTGTTGAGAAGAAGAAGAACGGAGGGAAAGGAGCTCACCATCGTTAGGCATGGTCAAAATAGGAATTTGAGTGATAGATCCGTTCCTTCCCTCTACTCGTCCAGCTCGCTCATAGATAGTCGACAAATCCGTGTACATGTAACCGGGGTAACCACGTCGACCAGGAACCTCCTCACGTGCGGCAGAAACCTCACGAAGCGCATCGGCATACGAGGACATATCGGTAAGGATAACGAGAACGTGCTTCTCGAGTTGGTAAGCGAAGTATTCGGCGGTGGTGAGAGCGAGACGAGGAGTAATGATACGTTCGATGCTAAACATTGGAGATAGAGTCAGTCAACGAAAGGTAAACAAAGGAAAGAGAGGAATGAGAACTCACGTAGGGTCGTTTGCCAAGTTGAGGAAAAGAGATACACGATCGAGCGATCCATTCTCTTCGAAATCTTGTCGGAAGAATCGAGCAGTCTCCATGTTGACTCCCATAGCAGCGAAAACGATCGAGAAATTGTCTTCGTGTCCATCGTGAACACCCTTTGTTGGTGCACTTTCAGGGTTGCGCTCAGTGGATTGCTTGTTGACGAGACCAGCTTGACGACAGATTTGAGCGGCGATCTGCGAGGAGGGAAATCGTTAGTTTCAGATCAAGGTAATTGGAGAGGGTGAGTTTTTGACTGACTTCGTTGTGAGGAAGACCGGAAGCAGAGAAGATGGGAATCTTTTGGCCACGAGCGATAGAGTTCATGGTATCGATGGTTGAAATACCGGTTTGAATCATCTCTTCGGGGTAGATACGAGCATAAGGGTTGATAGGAGATCCGTTGATGTCGAGGTATTCCTCTGCGAAAACCTTGGGTCCCTTGTCGATGGGGTTTCCACTACCGTTGAAGATACGACCGAGCATATCTTCGGAGACAGGGAGTTTCATCGAGGATCCAGTGAATTCGACGTGAGTTGCGTTGACATCGATTCCTGAAGTTCCCTCGAAAACTTGAACGATGGCCTTGCGACCGGAGACTTCCAGAACTTGTCCACCACGAACAGTGCCGTTGGGAAGGGTGAGTTGGACGATCTGTGGACGTCGAAACTTGGGTCAGTCCAAAATAATGAGACTGAAATTCCGTTTCGCGACCCACCTCGTTGTAGGAAGGGAACTTGACATTGTCGAGTACGACAAGAGGACCTGTAACGAATCTTCGCGCTCAGTACTGCGAGAGTTGCAAGTATTCAGAAGGAGAGACGCACCGTTAACAGCGGAAACTGTCCTGTAATCTAACCTCGGGTTCACATCATATCGTCGAGCAGCTGCAGCAGCGTTGATACTGTACAGTTCGGTTCATTCGAGGAAGAGTTCGAGGGAGGGTGGGAGCGGATTCGGGAGAAATGAGTGGGGTCGAAGATTTGAGGACGACGGCGAAAGGTGATTTCAAGGGTATGATGAGGTCAAGCAAGGTGTCAGTAAGATGTTTGATACGCTCTAGGACTGGCTCAGACTGATAGAAGAGGGGAAGATTGCTGATGACGCTGAGAGACAGTGTCCCCTGGCTCTCCCTCCATTTCTGCTAGGTCATTTGAGGTCTGCCCGTACTATCCAGCTATCTACTTGTCGGTCTAGCTTCCGTCTCTTTCTGTCTGATGTGTTGTCATCGTTCCCTCCTTCCTCCCGCTCAGATACCGATTTCCATCTCTCACATCGCTTGCAGTCGTCGACGATGCAAAGGGACTTACGCATAGGCTTCTTTGTCGCTTATCCGAGGATCTTGAGGAGCCATGACTAGTGTAAAGGAGTTGTGGGAGATGTCGAAATCGAAGGTTCGTCGCTCCTCCTGCTTGGCCTCTGACCTTTCACTTCGAACTCTTGAAACGCTCAAGTTGACCCCGATAGGTCGTACAAAGACTCCTCTATGCTCTGCTAGCTTTGCTTCTCCCTCTTTCGTTTGCTTCGTCATGTTTGCCCTCGTTTCGACTGATTTTCGATCCTGCGGCTGTCTCCGCTCTTTGCGAGATCCTATTACTCTGCGAGTGTCTCGCACAGCTCTTCAAGCTTCGCACGTGGAGGAAATTGGATCCTGTCCGCTTTGCTCGATATCGCACTCCCGTTTTTCCCTAGCGTTTCTCCCCTCCTCCTCACGCCTTACTAGCTCGACTCAGCGCTACCGCCAATGTACTCATCTTGTAGCTCTTGATTCGTATCGGAGTGCACTGCGCGTATCGCTCAACTTGGGGACCGAGGGATGGCATCGTTTCGAAACCTTGCACGATGGAAGAAACTCGCTAAAGTTGGGAATCTGCGCTCATCGATGGATCCAGCTTGCAGCGACGGCTTCCAGCGGGCAAGATGTAGCTGTGGTCGTAGCGGCGTCTGGTTCACTGCTTGCCTCGTCAAGGTGCAGGACTACGTTTCGAAGCGAATCAGAGGTCGCTGACGATAACTTCGCCGGCTTCCTCGCCCGAACGGCCTGTCATCGGGCCCTGCTCAGACCCTCCACCCGGGCGTCGACCTTGCGGAAGCTTTGCCGGAGTCGTTGCCTTCAAACCTGCTTCTCACCTGTTGGCAGAAAATCTCGTTTTACAGCTTTTCTGCAGTCGATCAAACCTGATCTCTCGAAGATGCAATGCTCCCTCAGCGCGAAAGCCCCTCGCTCAGTCTCTATGTGGCGAACGAACACGTAGATGCGAAACGAAGACTGAACATTGCGAAATAGTTGCGAAACGACTTGTAATAGTTAGGAGTAGGGAAAGGAATAATACAACTATGGAACTTTATGATTCTATTCTTTGTAAACGAGGCTGTAATGGTTGAGAGGCGATAATCTAGAAAAGCGAAAGAGAGGTCAGAGGGGCGATTAGGCCTCGTCGGCGAGGTCGCGGCGGTTGACCTTTTCGACGTGGGAAGACTGGGCTCCGAGCTTGAGGCGTTGGGCTTCGTCGGTCTGGTTCTTGGAACCGTAGGGAGTCCAGGAAGCGGACCTCCAAGCGGGAACTCGGGTGAGGTAAAGTTCGTCAACTTGAGCGAGGGAGAGGCCACGGGTCTCGGGGATGAAGAAGAAGACGTAGGTGGTGAAGAGAGCGATTGTCTGAACAAAAAAATGAAGCGAAAACGAGGTTGTCAGCTAAAATTTCGCAACGACGACGAAGAGGTCTTTTACGTACGCCAGCCCATAGGAAAGTTATGTTTGTTTGAAGATTACCGTATCCAGCATCTGTTATATACTATAGTGGGGAGGATCAGGGAGAAACGGGGGCGTCAAGGGCGTCAATAAAAGCGAAAATGAGAATTCGTGAAGAAAGATTGCAACTCACGGGTACGATGAGCGCGATAATGAAGTTGTTCAACCAGTTCGAAGCGGTGGCGAGGGATACACAGTAAGGAGCGATGCGGAGAGGGAATTGTTCGGCGGCGACAACCCTGCGAAAGATGGAAATTTTGTCAGCTCGACTCGCGCAAGAGACGGATCGTAGGAGCGTACCATCCGAGAGGTCCCCAGGAAGCGGCGAAACCAGCGATGAACCAGCACGAAGCGAAGATGAGACCCTTTCCAGCGGCGGGATCGTTGGGCTCTGCGAAGAGACGAAAAAGTCAACAACTGCGAAGAAGAGGAGAGAGAGATGAACGCACTGGCAGCAGCGAGAGCACCGGCGATGATTTGTCCGGAGAACATCATGAAGGAACCGATGAAAAGGAGGGAACGACGTCCAATTCGGTCAACAGCGAAGAGACCACTGCAGAAGGGAGAGCTGTGAGTGACTAGTGCTGGAGATGATAGCTGGAGATCTCGAAACTTACGGGAAAGTAGCTCCGACGTTACAGGCGCTGTTTGCAAGAAAACAGACGAAAAGTCAGGTTTCTGCGAGACCCTCGAAACTCAGAGAGATGCGACTCACGAAAGAATGAGTTGAGTGAGGTAAGAGTCAGAGATACCGGAAGTGGCGAAGAACTTGGTTCCGTAAGAGAAGAAGAAGTTGACACCAGTCCACTGCGAAATGCGAAAAGGTGATCAGTTCCTCGTCCTCGTACACCGGCAGAAGAGCCTAAATGTACTTGTTGACCCATTTGAATGAGGATACCGTTCATGGTACGGAGAAGCATGCGGTCCTTCATCTTGAAGCAATCAGCGAAACCAGCAGATTCAGCGAGCTTGTCTTGTTCGACAGCGGCGATGATTTGATCCATCTCGCGTTGAACCTCGGGCTCGTCGGGTTGGTATCCACGAAGCTTGGCGAGGTTGACTTGGGCCTTCTCGAGGTTTCCGCGTTGAACGTAGAATCGAGGGGATTCGGGAGCGAGAACAGTTCCGAGGAAGATGACACCAGCGAAGATGAATTGAACGGCAATGGCGAATCGCCACGAGAAGGCGTCGTTTCGGTCGTTGAGAGAGTAGTTGACAGCGTTAGCGAGGAAGCTGGAAAGAAATCGGAAGTCAGTTCCCTCGTATCAAGTTGAAACATTCGCGAAACTCACATTCCGACAGTGGCCATAAGTTGGTAGGTACCAGTGATGAGACCACGGAGATGCTTGGGAGAGCACTCGGCTTGGTAGAGAGGGGCGAGGAGGGAGAGAGCTCCGACACCGTAACCAGTAATTAATCGACCGATCATAGCTTGTTCCCAGGTGAACATAGCAGAGGTTTCGACGGCGAGACCGATCATGAAGATAACGAGGGCGAAGAGGTAGGAGACCTTGATACCGAATCGAGCAGAGATTTTCGACATTGAGAGGGCACCGATGAGAGCTCCGAGGGACATAAACGAGGTGATGAGGGATTGACGAGTCGAGGGAATGGTGAAACCGGTAGGCGAGGCGGGATCAGGTTCTCCGAATCGACGAGCGTCTGTGTAGAATAACACACAACACCGAAAAATAAAGGTCAGCTCCTCGTCCCTCGGCATAACCCAACTATATCTTGCGACTCACAATCTCCATTCTGTACCAAACCAGCGATAACTCCTTGTTCCCATCTATACAAAATACAAGTTGATCAGCAGATGAATCGAGGAGACCGAAAAAAAGACAATCGGTCGAGAGGCGAACGTACCCGAAGAGGAGACCAGCGAGCGATTGGAAGAGACAGAGGGCAACGACGAAGGGAGGTGCTCGATCCTTGACTGGGACGACATCGCTGTTGTTGTCGGCAGAGAGGCGAATGGAGTCTGATCTCGAAGGAGGGCGAGAGCCTTTCTTTGCTGCCGAGTTCACTCGACTAGGGGCGGTAGATCCAGCGAGGGTAGGAGTGTTGGAGGCGTTGGCCACTGTAGGGTCATTCGAGGGAAGTTCCATCTTGATGGACTAGTGAGAGAGGGCGGGGTGGGAAGAAGAGGAGGAAAGGAGGAGGGTGGAGTGAAGGCGGAGGAAGGAAGAGTTGTTTTGCTTTGGGTTTGAGAAAAAAAAAGAGTCCTGGGTTAGACCCCAACAAGCCCCGGTCGTGCTCGTTCATCGATTTTTCCATTAGCGTGACCGAAAGAAGCGGAGTCTGGAGAATGATGCGGAGTTTCTCTTCTCAGGTCCCCTCGCCTCCTTTCCCTCCTTCTCGCGACAAGCTTGAGTTTGGCCTTGACCAGTTCGAAGCAGGTTTTGAGACTAAGCCAAGTGCGATACTGTACTTGAGGATCTCGAGACAGACTGGATGATGACGACGTCGATCCGAGATGAGTCGGAAGCGATGTGAATTATTTTTGAGTCTAGTCGCGTTGGTCTTGCGAAGGTTTACATTTGATCGAAGCGCGGCTGTTGAAAGGCTTGTAATGCGGTAATGGCTAAGGAGAGGAGGTGCTATTTCTAATCTCGGGCACGAAGAACGTTTCAGCTGTGTATCATCTCGCTGACATCGAAGAAAGAAACTGGTACGAACGCACTCCTGTTTCGTTCTCCTCGCGAGAATAATTTCTCGTAAGATTCGGCAGAACTGTTGCGCCTTCCCTCTCCTCACCTCCACCTCCAGAATTTCTCCAGTCTCCGTCCGTCTTCACGTTGCTTGGAGAACGCGATGCGAAAAATGCGGACGATCGATTGAAATCCTCCGTTTCCCGACTTTCCCCGTTCTTCGTCCTCTTCCCTTCCCTCCTGGGGCCCGAGCTAGCGAAAGAAGTTGCCCCAACGAAGCTTGTGAAGCACGAGGTCGATCAGTCGCGAAGCTGAGAACCGACAGCGTCCGAAGCAACTCAGCGAAGAATGAAATGTGGTCGAAGACGCCTTCTCGCCACGGAGCGATCAGAGCAGGTAGTCGCTGTGAGTCTCTGCCGAAGGGACGGGCGAACCAGGACGAGCCTATGAAAGAAAAGAGATCAGTCAACAGTTTCGTGAGAGTCTCCCTCAACACAGGACTGGACCGTACCGATGAGTTGCGCTTACTACGAGCTGATCGCTGTAGTTTGCATGAAGTTCGCGAGCTGAACGGGAAGGTGATCGAGAAGCGGAATGGTGAATTATTGTTGCCCCGTTTCTTTCCCCCCTCTGGAGGACCGCTGAACGTACTTGAAGACTTCTTCGCAAGCAGCTCTGAATCGTGGAATCTTGTACTTGCTGTTGTATCGGAGGTGGGATTGGCGAGGTGGACAAGATCTGTGTGATGTTTGGAAGGGAGGGAAGGCAAGAAGGGAAGGGAGAGGGAAGGAGGAAAGGAGGGCTGTGAGTTAGTCGGCTGGACGTGTCAAAGGATAGCTTGAGTCTGATGTCGGCGCTGAATCTTGTCGGCAGAAGAAAATGATAAAGGAGAGAGGGAAAGAGTGCAAAGAGTGGGAAGAAGAAGAGGAGTGGGGGGATCAGCTTCGGTCTCTCGTTTTGCGATGTGATTGACTTGCCGACGAGCGCTTGAGCGCTTGAGGCGGAAACAAGAACAAAACCCGAAGGCGAAGCGAAGATAGTTGATATCGATAGCGAAAGACTCGAAAAGCCGCAAGTCGCAACTCGAAAATTCGACTTTCACATCGACAATGCTGCTCGACTTGGATTCGCCTCGCCTTGCGTAGCGCAAATATCGATGATAGGCCGAATAATGGGGGAGTACGGTCAATGGATGAGATCCGACGACCCGACCCTGCTTTTCTCGCTTCGCAAACTACTTTCAGCAGGCCGCACAGCCGCCAATGAAGCCGGATCGTCGTCGACGTGGATATCAACGTGTTGCGGGGGGAGTTAAACTATGTAAACCGTGCAGAAGCTAGCTCGAAAGTCGGTTCACGAAGCTTTCTTCGTTTTCGTTAATTTTTCTAGACGATGCGCAGGTCGGCATCTTCGGCCACGTCGACCTGTTGGATCAGTCAGGACGTACCTCTACTCTGCGAATTTCGGACCGCTGAAACGACGAATCAAACATTTCGTCTCCTCGTCAGGCTCGCTCCGAGAATGAGCGGCCACCTTGCTCATTCAGAAGATCACCAGTATGTCCTACTGATCTGATCGCATCCGTTCTCCAGTCCAGATATCGACGGAGCTGAAGACAAACGAAACTTTTGTATCGCGCGAAGGTCGTTCAACGAGCGAGCAAGCGGAATAGCTGAAATCGACCCGGCCTCCTTGACGTCGCTCTCTGTATCTTGAGGATGACTCCGAGCGTGTAACCGCAGCACTCGATCGATCGAAAGCCTCCCGGAGAATCCGTCAAATTCAAGTTCGAAGCAAAAATAAGAGCGAGAAGAGCTCGACGCGAGATGAAAGTGGATGCTACGGGTTGACAGCATTCCTCTGGGTGTATAGCGAGCGAGCGGTGTGTTTCGTGTGAGTTGCAGGAAGACAAGAACCTCGATCAACTTTTGGAAGAGTTCCTTCTTCACCCACTTTTCACCTCATCAAACAGGTCCAGTTAGAGTGTAGTCAGTCACCACAGCAAGAACTAGCCAATATGGCGCCTTCTCCTGCTCCGACTCCAACTCCAACTCCTACGATTCCTTCATCTCTCTTCCATTCATTCGACTCGCACGGCTCTCCATCACCCTCTATAACCCCAGGACCTTTACCAGATCTCTCAATACAGCATAAACAACTACACTATGCGTACGCAGTACCAGTAGAGCGAGTGTATGAAGAACCAAGACTTCACAACAATGGAAATTCAACAGTTTCATCTTCATCATCAATCATCTCTGACCGATTAGAGGGCACTAGAGTGGACGGTGAAGCTATAGGATATAATAGACCGAGTGGAGAAGGGAGGAGCTGGAAGGGGAAGGAGCGGGAGTGGGTCAATCGCAGTGAGGATGGGAATGGTTCGAGGTTGGCGAAGAAAGGGAGCAGACGACGGAGAGGTTTGCCCTTAGGTCTCGTAGGCGATATGGAAGAGGCTAGGAGGAGTCTTGAGAAGCGATTACCGATGGCAGATGGCTGTGAGTCGCTCAGTTCATTTCTTCCTCTGTCTTCCGCTTCCCCCTGCTACGAGTGCGAGCTGACTCTGTTCTCGACGAGACCAGATCCATCCTGTAACCTTGTGGGCAATGGAGTTTTATCGTGTTTTCCCGAATCAGATACAACAATAGTGCAATCAGAATATAGCAAGTTTATCTGGAACGCCAATTTTCCAACATTCATCGTGAGGCATCTTTCGTTTCGATCTTCGTTGTTTGTCGGTTGACTGACACGCTTCTGCTCCTCCTCCCTCTCTGTTGCTCGTCAAATAGGGTGCTGGGTGAGCTCTCCTCTTCTCCCCTCCCAAATCCCCTTCGCAGCTCAAAGCTGACTCGTCGTTCCCAATTCCGCAGTGATGTCGATATCTACCTCTACAACGCCAACACAGAAGATATCGCCACGAGCTGGAGAGGAGTTCAAAATGCACGAGGAATGATCGGAATCGTCCCCGACGAAGAATGGTGGCCTGAACAATCAGCTTCCGAGTGGTTCAATCGAGAATCAAACGTTACTATCCCTTATTTCTTCGTTATCGTTGATGGAGGGGACGAGTTGACCGGTGGGGAGACACATCAAAGTACTTTCACTGTTATTCGTAAGCACCTTTTTCTCGATCTTTGCCAAGTTTCATGCGAAAACTCATCCAAGTCTTTGCTCAGAAACGGCTGCACCAACTTCATTATCCTCCTCCCTAGCCCTCTTGACCGCTTCATCGCTATCCTCCGTCTCTTCCATCTCTTCCCTATCCGCCGCATCCGCCTCTTCCCTCTCCTCAGTCCTCTCGAATTCTTCCAACCCCTCCTCCTCCGGAACCTCAACATCCTCTTCCTCTCGCGCAACAAACGCAGCTGGAGAGCTTCAACCCTCATCAGATGATTCGAGTGGACCAGCAATTCCGAAATGGGCAATCGCGATCATCGTGATTCTCGGATTCTTCGCACTCGTCGCTGGTCTCATCGCCGTCTATTTCTTACGGCGTCGAAGACGGAGTGCTGTAACGAACGGAGCAGCGGTAGAGAGGGAACGAGAAGGAGAAGATGGAGTTAGTCAAGGATCTAGAGAACCGATGTTGGGTTCCGGTTCCGCAGGTTCGAGAGGGATCACACCTGCTGTGATTGGAGGAGGAGCTGGAGGAGCTGCGCTAGGAGCGCTGGCAGCGGGAGCGGGTAAGAAGGATGAGGAGAAAGAAGAGGAAGAGAGAGGGTTGGATAGGAACGATGCGGCTCGTATGGCCGAGGCATTCAGGGCTGCTTTGCGAAGACCGGAATTCCCACATAACACGGGAACAGAGTCGAGTGGGGAGAGTCAAGCGTTGACGGGTGGGACGAATTTGGAAGGAGGTGGAACTAGTGGTGGGGAGGGAGAGGGAGAGGATCCGGGGAGAGGGAGGGAATTGATCGAGGAGGAATTGAGGAGCGAGGGAAAGAGTATGAGGGATGTTGAAGGAGGAGGTGGGAAACGATGGGGTTGAAAAAGACTCAGACCGACCCATTGAAAACGACTCGACGATTTTATCAGATTTCTTTTTATCGACTATTTCAATCCTTCGACGACTCACGCCTCCTCTATATTCCTCCCTGCACTCGCTTCCACAACACGCAACTTTCGAAACCATGTTATCACTAATATCTTATTCCACCCTTTTCGACTTTATTTACCCATTTTCGACTCTTTTCGGCGACTCCTATTATTCCCCTTGTTTCTCTTCTTTCCCTTCCTTCGATTCTCTCGAATGGACACTGTGCTCTCTCTCTATAACCTATAATGGACCCTCTGACTCTATTCTACCTTTACACGCTTTCGGAAACGGATACAACTTGACTTTTTTCTCTACTTCATTACGTTATTTTCGTTATCTTTTTTGCACGAACGCCTATGGTAGTTTTGCAGTGATATATCTTATCGATTTCTCTTTCTTTCGTTAAACTTGTTGAAGACGTGACCTCGTGAGACAGATTGTTCGCAAGAACAGTTGAGAGTCAATTCGCGCACGATCACAGAAGGCAGCTGGAGTAAACGATTGTGATTTCCTGCGTATAGTGGTAGTAGATACACAGAGATTTGCCTGATAACCTGTACCAGATCCCCCCATCTTCAGTGCTCCTCGATCCCAACTCCAGAGAGATCCATCAAGGATCACTCGCGTTCCGAATCAACATACCTGTTTACCCTCAATAAGCTCTCCTCTCATCAGTCCCTCGCCCCTTACAAGCTAAGAGAGCTACAGAGTGTGTAGACTTACGAACATTGTTCAACATTCCCTGAACTCCCTGTAAATACCAATTCACTTCCCCTCGACTCTCCTTCTCTGCCTCGCCCAACAATCGTTTCGCATCTTTGAACTCGATCTCCAATTCATGAGTCGGTTCTTGAGGTGGTTGAGAGGCGGAGGGAGTCGAGACTTGGGTTAAATCAATCGTGTATAATTGGTGGGAGTAAGAGATACGATCTTTTCTTCTTGAATGCGTCGGAGGAGTTGAGGGGAGCTCAGTTACTGGATGAGAAGTTCGCGTGAGTTTGATAGAGAAGGGAGAGGAGAGAAAAGGGAAGGGAAAGGAACGAACCAGGATTTTCGAGTGAAATTGATACCCTCCAATCAAACAATCGTTTCGGACTAAAAACGTTCATATCCGCTACTCTTATCTTCTCTACAGCTTTCCAACTCCCTCCATTACTAATATCTTTCTTCTTCTCATCCCTCGTAACTCTGACTTTTCTCTTTTCGGGTCCTGGGAGTTGATGGAATGTATCAAGTTCGTGAGTGTGTGAATAGGCTATTCGGGAATGAGGGTACGAGGGGTGAGAGGTTTCGACGACTCGTGCGTTCAGGAGTTGGTTGAAGGATTTGTGTTGGGATTGTGACATGTTGGATTGGAATCGCAAGCCAGTATCGTCGGTTAGAACTGTGAGAACGTTCAGACGTTTCTGTCAGCTTCAGGAAGGATAGTAGCGATGTGGTCGAACTCACTGGCTTCTGTTGGTACTGGTAAGTAAACTCTCTGACCTCCTTGTCTTTGATCGACTAGTAGTCCAATCTTTGCTTCAATCTATGCCTCACTCTCTCATGATCAGCTCACATACCACTTCAGAGAGAGTCTAGAGAGACTGACCTCTACTTTATCCCAATCCAATTGACTACAAAACCCCCACAACCAATCTGCGACCTCTCTCGTAAACTCATCTATCGGTTCGACATTGAACACGCTCGGTTCCAATTTACTCTCTCCACTCGCTCTCCTCGGTACGATTGGTGGTGGTGGAGGAGGTGGACGATGAGCTGAAGAAGAAGTTGGACGAGAACGAGGGTGAGTGTTTGAGGGTGGAGGCATTTGGGTTGGGAGTGAGGAAGGTTCAGAGGAAGGGGAAGAAGAAGGACGAGGTCGTTTTGAGGGAGGAGGGAGATGGGAAGAAGTCGAAGTCGAAATGGGTTGAGAAGGAGCATTCAAATTCGAGAAAGGGGATTCTTGTTCCTCTCCTTCTTGAGTAGTTGTGGTGGTACTGTTGAAGTAGTCTTGAGTGTTGAAGGGAGTCAGGTCATCGTTGTTTGAAGTGTTGAGTAATGAAGTGATTGAGGGGGAAAGAGAAGGAGAAGGTCGAGCTACTGATGAGGAAGCAGACGGGGCAGGTGAAGGTGAGGGCATGACTGCATACACTTTCCACGCGACAATCCTCCAAGCAAAAGTATGAGTGAATGGCAAGAGAGAGAGAGAGAAAGAGAAAGATCTTCTCTGTTTGTTTCCTGCAACTCGTCAACCTCTGGCTCTCACTCGACACGCTATATAGACTAGGAATAGACTACTGGGAATGGGATCAGCAGCGGAACAATCAAAATCAGACGTGAGTCCTCTGACCCCTCTATTCCTCCTATCTTTCCCCTCCTCCTAACTCTCCTATTCTCCTGATTCAGGGTAACGCAGCCTTCAAACTACAAGATTACCCTCTAGCGCTCTCCCACTACTCGACCGCAATTCAACTTGATCCTTCAATATCAACTTATCCTCTCAATCGAAGTCTCGTACATCTCAAGCTATCAAATTGGAAAGATGCAGAGAAGGATGCAAAGAGAGCACTCGAGTTGGATGGAGGAGTCAACGTGAAAGCATTGTTCAGAAGAGGATTGGCGAGGAAGGGTATGGGTAAATTGGACGATGCGAAGAAAGGTGAGTTTTCCACTATGTTCAGCGTTTCGACGCGCACTGAGCGAGATTGGAGCTTCCAGATTTCGAGGAAGCGTTAGGGCAAGGTGCGGGTCAGGATGTGCAAGCTGAACTGGCCAAAGTCAAGCTAGAACTCGCGTTGGATGCGAAAGGGAAATTGACAGAGAAATCAAAGGTGCGTTGTTGATGACTGTTCAGCAAAGCTTCGGCATTGATGGGTAGTGCCAACCGGATGTACAGGTCTCAGCATCGATACCCCCGCCTTCGACTGCTCAACCTGTACCTAGTACAGCATCTCAATCGAAATCCGACAGATTACGGGCAGCGATCGCTTCCCCTGCCTCCGCTCCCCCCTCGAAGCCCTCTTCGCCATCTTCTTCCTCATCGATCTCGAGACCCCAGAACTCTACCGCAACAGCGTCAAAACCCTCCTCAACAGCAGCTATCCAAAACGATGATTCAGGAGGATTCATGAAAGCCGTTTCGACTCGAAAACTAAAACCCAGTTCTACTTCCTCTCCTCCGACACCAATCCCATCTTCGCAAACCTCATCAGAACCAGTCCCTCCAAGCCCAGCAACAGATTCTCCAGATCCACTTGCTCAACCTCCGACTCCCTCGACTTCAACTCCCCAACCCGATCCTCTTCCCTCTCCTTCCCCCTCCTCGAACTCACCTCCAGCACCCAGCTCCTTCGCCTCCAAGAAACTCTCCCGTTCAACGCGTCAACCCTCCTACCTCCCACCCACTGCTTCTTCCTCCTCTCCATCCCTGCCCCTTCGCTCTGCTCGCCCTTCCCACCCTTCAAGTCAAACTCTAACTTCTTTAGAATCTTCCCTCTTACTCTTACCCCCCTCTTCACCCTCACGTAAAGATCTCCTTCGTTCGTTGGATCCATCGAAATTAGTTGAGTTTATGGGTGACTCTTTGACTCCTGATTTATTGAGTTTGATCTTGGCTGAGCTAGATAGTGAGGAAGAAGGGCATGAAGAGGAAGGATGGAAATTTGAGTTATTGGAGGGATTGGGAGAGTGTAGGAGGTTCGGGACGGCTAGAATGATGTTAGGGGAGGAAGAGGTCGGGGTTGTGAGGAGAGTGATGGAGGGGATGGAGAGGAGAGTGAAAGGGGCGAGGGGGAAGTGGGAAGTGTAGTGCAAGGAGAAGGGGGGAAGGGGATCCGAAAAGGAACGAGAAGCTTGACTCCGAGACTCGCTTGAAGGGAACGCCTGAGAAAGAGAGAGAGGACGAGGCAGCTCTCGCCTAGGCGTTTGGAGGCGCTCGACGACGTGCGATGTGGAGATCTTGGGGAGGTGCACTTTCGAGGATTCCTTGAACGATGTTTCGACGAGCGATGCCTCGAACAGCTCATCTCACCAGTGGGGATAGAATGATTAGTCACTTGGCGGCTAGGAGTACTGACGCACTGAGAGATGTCAAGAAAGGTCTGGCAGGTCGGCTCAGGTGCGAAACCGGAGAGATCCTGCGATCAAATTTCACGCGACGATTCAGAGCGAGGCGAAAGAGCTATTGTCTATCGAGGAATCCCTGACTGCGACGAGTAGCTGAGAGACGAGGAAGTCAACCTCGAACGGACACCGAGCAGAAGTCGCAAGTTTTCACGCTTCTCTGCGTTAGACTTTGGCGGTCGACGAAGTTCCGGGCTACTTCGGACTTTTCCACCCTCTTCGTTCAGTATCGATTACTCGACGCCTCGCACTATCGAGGCCTCGGGCTGGAGCGCGAAAAGAATGCAAAGAAGAAGAGATGCAAAATGCACGAAGGTAGAGTCGAATACTACTGATCTCGAATGAATGAACTGAATGGAATAGTATGGAATGAATTAGTAAGATACAAATGTGACGATGCGTCTAAAGCGGGCTATGTTGCTACACTTCGAAACGAGAGAAACGCTCGACGAATGCTGATCTATGTACAAAATCGGGGTTGAAAACCTCTTTGGTCATCGATCCCCTCTCTCAGTTTCCCCCGAGTCGAGTCTCCCAATTAACTC
>Ga0308169_10000957_pt1 | contig 36774 bp, 23 predicted proteins | sample PhyBR1_2_FD_202139 | JGI IMG/M metagenome (GOLD analysis project Ga0308169, IMG submission 202139) | Phyllosphere microbial communities from UC Gill Tract Community Farm, Albany, California, United States - DLSLSB.R1 | ecosystem: Host-associated > Plants > Phyllosphere > Unclassified | place...
CTTATTTAAACTGATTACAAATAACTAATTATCAGCAATTTAGACTAATTTCATATTGCAAATAAATTAGCAGAACGAACAAATTCACTTTACATTTGTATTGTTATTAAAGCACAGAATTATGAAAGACTTAATGCGCATCCAATGTTTAATATCACAGGATATTGAAACATTATTAAATCAGCAGATCAAAAAAGAAGCTCACTCTTCATCACTATATTTATCAATGTCATCTTGGTGCGATCAAAATGGCTACGACTTTTCAGCAGATTATTTTTTAAAGCAATCTGAAGAAGAAAGGGTACACCAGCTAAAATTGTTCAAATATGTATTGGATATGGGCGGAAACGCAATCTCTCCTGAAGTTAGCGGTATCAAAACTGACTTCGCTGGTTTCAGAGAAGTTTTCGAAGATGCTTTAGAAGCAGAAATCGCAATTACCCAAAGCTTCAAAAACATTGCGGCTAAATGTCACAAAGAGCAGGATTTTGTTACCATGGAATTCTTAAACTGGTTCTTAAAAGAGCAACGCGAAGAAGAATACAAAGCCCGCAGAGCTTTAGAATTGTTCGAAGTAATTGGCGAAGAAGGTACCGGAAGATGGGAAATCGACAAGCACGTGAACAAAATCAATTATTCAGAAGCATAACAACAACAAAACATAGTTCGAAAGCTACTCCTAACCAGGTAGCTTTTTTTATGTATTGATTTTCATGTTTAGTATTTAAACTGAAAGAATCGTCATTTGCGAGAAGGCTTTTTCAGCCGACGAAACCTGCCTGCACCAGGCAGACAATCTTACTAGGTTGGATTATAGCAATCGTGTAAGCTTACCTGCCTATAGCCAACAAACTTCATCCTTATAACAAAATTACCTACAGGCATTTACTCAGCGGTAATCATTTTAATCTGCGGGAAAATAAAAACTATACCTCACCTTTAAATCTGCGCTATTTCTCTGTGTAATCTGCGGGAACAAAAGATTTAGCTCCTATTTTCCCCGCTGATTCAAAAGATAAGAAACACAGATTAAACCGATTTTTAAATTTAAAGCTTTACTAAACCCACAAAAAACCTTTACTTGAAACAATATGCACAACCCCGCATACCTAACATATTAAACTTCTCAAAACACCAAGCTTCTTAACCAAATTCCTCCAGCAATAACCTTAATAAAAAGAAAAGCCCCAATATTATTGGAGCTTTCTTAGTTTAGGTTGTTTAGTTTATGTTGATTTTATGAATAAGTCGCAATTTTTAATAAAAATAGCGCCGTTGCCAGCGCTATTTTTAAACCAAATATATAATAATAATTAACGAGCATTACAAAAGTACAAATTTTATTTAAAAAAACAAGTCATTTTAATAAAAAATACAAAATTTTAATAAATATTAAATAAAAAATACACTAAAAACTATAAAAAACCAAAATAAAGTACTTTAAAAACAATACAAAACGCTAAAAACATAAAATTCTAACAAAAAATCAATGATAAAAATCATAAAACACAATAAAAACAAAAAAATAGCAACAATTACAATCAAAACACTTAAAAAATTAAATAAAATACAAAATAATTAGACTAAACCTGAAAAAATCAATTTAAATCTCTATTATCCAGAATTTCAGCAATTTTTTCGTTCTCAATAATCCACATCCCTATTCGCTCTTCAGTAATACCATCCCTCAATTGATAGGTAAATACCGGATTTCCGTGATCCATCTGGGTAAAAAGATATTTAAACATGATATTTTCTTCAAACCTGATCATTTCGGCAACTTCAATGATATGCGTGGAGATCATAAAATAACAGTCAGCTATTTTGGAAAAAGATTTAATAACCGACAAAGATCCTTCAAACGCATCTTTTACATTTGTTCCCCTGAAGAGCTCATCAAAAATGACAAAGATATTTTTAGAGACCTTTATCTTTTCGGCTACATGCTTTACCCTTAATACTTCATTGTAGAAATGACTATAGCCCTGATTTAAATTATCGGGCAGATTTATGGTCGACATCAATCCCTGCCATATACCGGTTTCCATAGCAACTGCAGGAACAGGGAAACCCAAATGGGCCAGATAAATAGAAATCCCCACCGATTTTAAAAAGGTAGATTTCCCAGCCATATTACTCCCGGTAAGAAAACAAACGTTTTTACCTGCTTCAAATGCAACATCATTAACAACCGGACTTTCCAAAAAAGGATGAAAAATACCTTTAATATGCAGCAATTGTTCTTCAGTATGTATGTTTGGCAGATTCAAACTGTATTTCCGTGCTGCTTTAACTACAGAAAAGTAGGCATCAAACTGATACACCAGGTTGAGAAGTAGTTTAATCGTCCGCAATCCATCTCCCCTAAAAATAACGTCCAGCTGCTCCAACTCAAACAAACTAATTTTCCGGTGATTTCGACCTGCTATTTCGCTGAACAGGTCTTCCTTAAACAGTACAGACAAAAGCTCATCAAATTCTTTAATCAGCCGGGGCTTAGTTTCACCTCCTAAGTTTTCAAAAATTTCAGCTAATTTTTTAAACAAAAAAATAATTTCACTTATCCCCTTTTCTTTTAAATAGTAGGCCTGGTTAGGGTAAAAAAATTAGTTGATGGATTTAACCAATGCAGATATCCTGGAGTAAGACTTTGGTCTGCCATTTTGAATCAGATAACTTTCCACAAAGTCCATGTTCGTTCGGTCGAGATATAAATCGCCCGAATAACCTGAAAGGTACCTGATCAGCTCCTGCCGTTCATTGAGCACCTTAATATCTGTTGATGGAGACTTAAAAACATCCATCAGTTTATCGTGCCCTTTAATAGTAGATGTGATATTGAACAAAGAGAAAACACTCCTGGTTACACCGTAAGCGTCAAATATGTTCAGATCGGTTAGGGTTTGTTTATCGATATCGAATTTGTTCATGGAGCGTTTAGATGAATGTGCCGAGCTTGTTTTTCAGCAGTAAAACTGTTCAAGATAAGCATTTACCCCAACAGTTAACTATATCCAATTCGCAATTAGCAACCCATACCGTTTCCTGCTTAAAAAACTAAAAACAGTGTACCAAAAACTGCTAACTCATCAACTTTTTTCCTAAATTTGCGGCTTTTATAAACAACAATATGATTAAGAGACAGCAAATTAAAGATTTATTAAAGTCGACAGCATTTGACACAGAAGTAACGGTTATGGGATGGGTTAGAACTTTCCGTAATAATCAGTTTATTGCCTTAAATGACGGATCTTGCATGAGCAATATCCAGGTTGTGATCGATTTTAATAATTTACCTGATGCGCTGTTAAAAAGAATCACCACCGGTGCATCGATTGCTGCAACAGGTAAACTGATCGAATCGTTAGGTAAAGGCCAGACCGTTGAGATTAAAGCGACAAGTGTAGAAATTTTAGGCGATAGCGATCCCGAGAAATTCCCTTTGCAGCCTAAAAAACACAGTCTGGAGTTTTTACGCGAAATTGCACACCTGCGTTTCCGTACCAACACCTTTAACGCCGTTTTTAAGGTACGTCATGCATTGGCTTTCGCCATCCACCAGTTTTACAACGAACGTGGCTTTGTGTACATGCACACCCCAGTAATTACTGCAAGTGATGCTGAAGGTGCCGGCGAAATGTTTAAAGTAACCACTTTAGATTTCGACAACCCGCCACGTACCGAAGAAGGTAAGATTGATTTCTCGCAGGATTTCTTTGCCCGCGCCACCAACTTAACCGTATCTGGTCAGTTAGAAGGCGAGTTGGCAGCAATGGCTTTTGGTAAAATTTATACTTTCGGACCTACCTTCAGGGCCGAAAACTCAAATACTACGCGCCATTTGGCCGAATTCTGGATGATTGAACCCGAGTTTGCCTTTGCCGACCTGGAAGATAACATGCAGCTTGCAGAAGATATGATGAAGTATGTAATTAAATATGCTTTAGACAACTGCAAAGAGGAATTAGAATTTTTAAACAACCGCCTGGCCGAAGAAGATAAACAAAAGCCACAAAACGAGCGCAGTGAATTTAGCTTATTAGAGAAACTTGATTTCTGCTTAGCCAACGATTTTGAGCGTTTAACTTATACTGAGGCCATCAGGATTTTAAAATCTTCTAAACCTAACCAGAAGAAACAATTTAAATACCTGATTGATGAGTGGGGAGCTGATTTACAAAGCGAGCACGAACGTTACCTGGTAGAAAAACACTTTAAAAAACCCGTAATCTTAACCGATTACCCTGCTGATATTAAATCGTTCTACATGCGCCAGAACGAACCAGATGCCGAAGGCAGACAAACTGTTGCCGCTATGGATATCCTGTTTCCGGGTATTGGCGAAATGATTGGCGGATCGCAGCGTGAAGAGCGTTTAGATCGCTTAACACAACGCATGGAAGCTTTAAACATTCCACAAGATGAATTGTGGTGGTATTTAGATACCCGCCGTTTCGGCACAGCACCACACGCTGGTTTCGGTTTAGGTTTCGAACGTTTGGTATTGTTCGTAACCGGTATGACCAACATCCGCGATGTAATTGCTTTCCCGAGGTTCCCTAAAAATGCGGAGTTTTAAGCGCTTGGCGGTTAGCGATTAGATGGTTAGCGAAAGCGACTTTCGGCTAGTGTAAAGCGGTTAGAGGTTAGCGTAAAGCGCGAGACATCTAGCAAAAAAAGAAAGTCTATAAATAATCATATCAAAGAAGTCAAGTTTTAAAAACTTGACTTCTTTTTTTTATACACTAGTCGTCCTGATGAGATCACATGGATAATTTTAAATCTACCAATCGTCCCATCGGGACGACTCCCGGGTAGCCAATTGTAAAATTGGCGTTGCCGTTCCCTAGGAACGTATGGTGATTAAGCCGTTAATAAATGTACTTCAACTGCCTTTTAAACCTGATTGTAGCGGGCATGGGTGTAACGAATAAAGCGGAAAGCAGGACTACACGAACCGAAGCACTACAGTAACTGCTTTTCTAAAAATTTAAATTAATATTCAATCTAATTTAGCAGGAAGACTTCTCCTACTCATGCGCCTGATCACCATACGGATTGGCATGCGCATAATCAACTGCCGAAACCTTATAATCCGTAGGTGCAAAACTTTGCGAAGTACTTAAGGCCATGCCCAGCTCGTAACGGGTTGGATAAGGCGTTTGCAACAAACTACCCGTTGGGATATACGGAAAAGTTTCTAAGTAACTCTGCATTACACTCGGGCTCACCCTGCGGTTAATATACGCACGACTTAACTGATGCGTTTCCCTTAAACCGGCCGCGCCCAGCAGCTCTACCGCACTCGCCACCGTAAGGTTATGGAAATTTTTAACCCGCACCGTCTTATCCTCTACCACCAAACCTTTCATCAAACTCTGATCTTGTGTGGCTACACCCGTAGGGCAGGTATTACTGTTACACTCCAGCGCCTGAATACAACCCAGGGCGAACATCATTCCGCGGGCCGCATTACACATATCGGCACCCAGTGCTATATTTTTAACCAGATCAAATCCCGTAGCTACTTTACCTGAGGCAATAATTTTAATGTGCTTTTTCAGGTCGAAACCATTTAATACATCGTATACAAAAGCTACCCCTTCGCGCAAAGGCATCCCTACCGAGTTCGAAAACTCCTGCGGTGCAGCACCCGTACCCCCTTCGCCCCCATCAACCGTAATAAAATCAGGATATATCTTCGTTTCTACCATTGCTTTACAAATGGCATAAAACTCACTCTTACGACCGATACACAACTTAAATCCAACTGGTTTACCACCCGATAAATCGCGGAGTTTTTTAACAAACTCCAGCAAGCCCACAGGCGTATTAAATACCGAGTGCGCCGGTGGCGACAATACATCTTTCCCCTCAGGCACCAAACGGATGCGCGCTACCTCGGGTGTAACCTTTTTGGCCGGTAACATACCACCATGACCGGGTTTAGCCCCCTGCGAAAGTTTAATCTCGACCATCTTAACCTGATCGGTTTGCGCACGCTCGGCATAAGCATCGTAATTAAAGGTACCATCAGCATTGCGGCAACCAAAATAACCCGTACCAATTTGCCAGATCAAATCGCCCCCTGGCTGACGGTGGTAATCACTGATTCCGCCCTCGCCTGTGTTATGTGCAAAATTACCCATTTTAGCCCCGCCGTTTAAAGCCAGAATCGCATTCTGACTTAACGAACCAAAACTCATGGCCGAAATGTTATAAATACTGGCCGAATAAGGCTTTTTACAGTCTGGTCCGCCAACTAAAACCCGCGGATCTAAATTCAATTCGTGGTGCGAAATGGCGGCAATACTATGGCTTAACCACTCGTAACCATTATCGTACACATTTAATTGCGTTCCGAACGGAATGGTATCGTTATCTTTTTTAGCACGCTGATAAATTAACGAGCGGTTTAAACGGTTATACGGTGTTCCGTTGGTATCGCTCTCTACAAAATACTGGTAAACTTTAGGCCTTAACTCTTCCATAAAGTACCTTAAGCGACCAAATACCGGGTAGTTACGCACAATACTGTGCTTGGGCTGATACAAATCGTAAATACCGAGAATAACAAAGGGACCTGTAAAAATAAATGTCCACCATAAAAACGGGTGATAAAGGCCCAGCATAATGGTTAGGGCAATTAAAAATGCGGCAATTGCGACGAAAGCTTTTCTCATAAAATTAGATTAGCGGATGTTTTGTTGTTACAAAGATTAGGATTATTAAACAACTGACACCATTAAATTGTTATTTTTACGCTATGCTTATTAAGATATATCCGGAAAACCCCAACGAAAAAGCCATTGAACAGGTTGTAGAAGTACTGAAAAAAGGCGGCCTCATTATTTATCCAACCGATACAATTTACGGTTTGGGCTGCGATATTACCAACCCCAAAGCAATTGAAAAGATTTGCCGCATCCGCGGGATTAAACCCGAAAAGGCCAATTTCTCGTTCATTTGCCACGATTTAAAGCACATATCCGATTACATTAAGCCGATTGACAATACCACTTTCAGGGTGTTAAAAAAAGCCTTACCCGGTCCGTTTACCTTTATTTTTAATGCCAATAACAACGTACCCAAATTATTAAGTTCGAACAAAAAAACAGTCGGTATCCGTGTACCCGATAACAACATTGCCCGCTGTATTGTGAAAGAACTGGGCAACCCCATCCTATCCAGCTCTATAAAAGACGATGATGAGGTGATTGAATACTCAACCGACCCCGAACTCATTCACGAAAAGTACGAAGACCTGGTTGATTTGGTAATTGACGGCGGCTACGGCGATAACGAAGCCTCAACGGTTGTTGATTGTACCCTGGGCGATTTTGATGTGATTAGGGAAGGAAAAGGAGACATTACGGAGTTTTTGTAACCCCTATCCGCCTGGTGGCACCTTTCACCTGAAAGGGAAAGGGTTCAAGAGAAACATTTGGCGCTATCCCCTCAGCCGTAATCCCCTCTCGCCGTCACCCTGAACTTCCGCCCGGCCGGTCGGACGGGTGTTTCAGGGGCTCTATTTTACAAACAATAAACTATGGAGAGATACTTCGCTGCGCTCAGCATGACAGCGAGAGGAAAAGCATGCAATAATTGATCGTGTAAAGGAATAACTAAGTTCCTTTCTACCGCCAAACCCCTATCCGCCTTCGGCATCTTTCCCCTGAAAGGGAAAGGGTTCAAGAGAAACATTTGGCGCTATCCCCTCGGCAGTAATCCCCTCTCGCCGTCACCCTGAACTTCCGCCCGGACGGTCGGACGGGTGTTTCAGGGTCTCTATTTTACAAACAATAAACTATGGAGAGATGCTTCGCTGCGCTCAGCATGACAAAGCGGAATAAGGGATGTGCAAGGATTCTGCACCCTGCCATCCGGCATAGGAGATTTTCGCAGGAAAAAGCACGAAAAGCTTTGCGCTGCCTTTCATACCCACAAACCCAAGGCAGGATTAAGCGCGTGTTCTGGCCTAAGCATTGGCAAGCGCATGGAGACTGCCGCCATTCAGGTTTTCGTAGGTTTTTACAAGAAAGGCTCCAAGCCTTGATCTTTTGTTACTTTTGGATCAAGCCAAAAGTAAGAGCGGTTTGGCGGCTAGCCGAGGCAAGACAGCGCAAAGGGAAAGAACCAGCCAAAACATTACGATTCCCAATCAAGTTGGGAATGACGGATCGTGGAAGGGAGTAATGAAGGCCCTTCGACAATCTCAGGATGACAACCAAAGAGGATCTTTTGCACCATGCTATCTGCACCCTGCCCTCCGGCATAGGATATGATGGCAGGAGAAGCTGTTGAAACTTTTGCACAGTCCCCTCAATACCACAAAGAACCAAAACAGAGGCAAGAACGATTTTTCTTCGTTCCTAGCCACTGTTGCCAATAAAGTTTCGACTAGCTTATCCAACATCAGATCCAAGCCTTGATTTATGCCCTTTTGTTGTTTGTTTTTATCGGTGGGCATGCTTTCGCTGCGCTCAGGTTTTGTTACTTTTGGATCAAGCCAAAAGCAAGAGCCCACCGCGGCGGTAAGCGGAAGAAATAAAACGCTGCTGAAAGCAGCCAAAGCATTACCATTCCCATCCGATAGCTATCTAATCAAGTTGGGAATGACGGATCGCCGAAGGAGAAGAAAAAGCTCCCCAACGCCTATCCCTCCCAAAAATTACCCTACATTATATTTATTTTTCCACAATCGACTTAATTAACATTAAATTAATCTGACTATTAGGCTTTTGCATATACATTTGTTATAAACTAACAATCTTATATGAAAAGACTTCTACTCCTTACCTTTTTGTTAGCCTGCCAATTAGCCAAAGCACAAACCCCTGTGCCCATGGCCAGCCAGCCAGGCAACACCTACACCGAAAACTTTGCCGACATTGCCAACTGGACCAATAATTTTGCCAGTGGCGTTGGTGCAAGCGCATTTAAAGCTGTGGCCATTAATAATTCGGGAACGATACCGGATGGTGTAAAAATAACTACTACCACCGCTACTTTTTCTACCGGGAGCAGCGGCGGCGTGCAAAAGGGCACGCAAAATATCCAGCTACTGGCTACCGGCGCAACCGATAATAGTTCGTCTTTAGCCATCGATTTCCTCGTTAACTTTGCAGGTGTTAATGCCGGCAACCTCAGCTTTAACTGGGCTGTGGTAAACAACTCAACCGGAAACCGCAATGGCTCACTGCGGGTGTACACCTCTACCGATGGCGTTAACTTTAACGAGTTAACCGCAGCGCAAGTACTCAATTTCACCAATAACGTAGCTGCCTCAGGCAACATCAGTACCGCATTGCCTGCTGTACTAAACAATGCCAGCTCAGCAGTAATCCGCTTTTATTACAACAATGGCACTGGCGGTACAACCGGCTCGAGACCAAAGATTTCGATAGACGATTTAACCCTTACCGCTACCGCGGCCACAGCTACGCCTGTGTTAAGTGCCAACCCCACTACCCTGGCTTTTGGCAACCAGAATACAGGCAGCAATTCTACCGCGCAAACCTTTACTTTGGGTGGCAGTAACTTAACCGCCAACGTAAATGTAAGCACCAGTGCTCCCTTTGCCGTTTCTAAAGATGGTACAACCTTTACTTCAGCCATTAGCTATTCCGCTGCTGAGGCAAGTGCAGCACCAAATGTATATGTACGTTTTAGCCCTACCGCCGGCGGACCAGTCACCGGCAGCCTCGTTAACTCGAGCACCGGAGCTACCAATGTTACCCTAAACCTGAGCGGTACCGGCATTAGCGGTGCGGTAAATGCAAGCAAAACTACGCTCGATTTTAGCACACAAAATGTAGGCACCAATTCGGCTGCCCAAAGCTACGTACTCAGTGGCACTGGTTTAACCAGCGATGTAACCCTGGCTACAGCTGCCCCTTTCTCTGTTTCGAAAGATAATATTACTTTCAGCACCTCCATTACCTATACCCTTGCCGAAGTAACCGCCAACCCAACTGTTTATGTACGTTTTAGCCCTACCAGTGCCATAACCTCAACCGATGCCGTGCTTCATACCAGTACCAATGCTGCTTCGGCCAGTGTGACTTTAACCGGTACCGGTACTACCCCACCCGTTGTGCAGGCACACGTGGTAATTAGCGAAGTATATGGCGGTGGCGGCAATACCGGCGCTACTTATAAAAATGATTTTATCGAATTGTACAACCCCGGCAATACCGCGGTCGATTTAACAGGCTGGTCGGTACAGTACACCAGTGCTGCCGGCACCGCCTGGAACAACCCTACCCCATTAACCGGCAGCATCCCTGCAAAAGGTTTTTACCTCATTCAGGAAGCACAAGGTGCAGGTGGTACCCTTAATTTACCTACGCCCGATGCAACGGGCACACTAGCCCTATCGGGCACTGCCGGAAAGGTTTTACTCGTAAACACCACAGTGGCCCAAACCGGCACCAAACCTACCGGTGCACAAATTATCGATTTTGTAGGTTTTGGTACTGCAAACGCATACGAAGGTGCCGGCGCTGCACCTGCACCAGCAAACCCAACTGCTATCGAGCGTAAAGCAACTGCCAGCTCTACTGCCGCTACTTTAACCCTTGGTGGTACCGAAGAGTTTGCAGGTAATGCTTACGATACCGACAACAACAACACCGATTTTGTAGTACAAAGCCCTAACCCGCAAAATACCAGCGTTATAGAACCCGCAGGCGCCAACCACGTAGTAATTAGCGAGGTGTATGGCGGTGGCGGCAATACCGGCGCTACCTTTAAAAACGATTTTATCGAACTGTATAACCCAACCAATGCCGATGTAAGCCTGGCAGGCTGGTCGGTACAGTACGCCAGTGCTACTGGTACCAGCTGGCAAACTACTGCTTTAACCGGTACCATTAAGGCTAAAGGCTTTTATCTGGTACAACAGGCTCAGGGTGCTGGCGGTACTGTTAACCTGCCCACACCCGATGCTACCGGAGCTATCCCAATGGCAGCTGGTGGCGGTAAGGTATTATTAGCCAATATTACTACTGCACAAACCGGAATCAAACCTACCGGTGCACAAATTATCGATTTTGTAGGTTTTAGTACCGCCACTGCTTTTGAAGGTACCGGCGCAGCGCCCACGCCTTCTGCCAGTGTATCGGTTGAGCGCAAGGCTTCGGCTGCTTCTACCGCCGCCAGCTTAGCTACAGGTGGTGCCGAAGAATTTGCAGGCAACGGTTACGATAGCGACGATAACAGCGCCGATTTTGTAGCACAAGTGCCTACCCCGCAAAACAGCAGCATTACCGAACCCCTTTCTACCTCAGCAGCCAGTATCAGCGTTAACCCAACCAGTTTGGCTTTTGGCAACCAGGCCATTAACACCAGCTCAGCTGCAAAAACGTATGTGGTATCGGGTGCTAACCTTACCAACAATGTAAACCTTGCCGTAAATGCACCTTTTACCATTTCGAAAGACAATATTACTTTTGCAAATGCAGTCAGTTTTACCAAAACCGAAATTGCTGCAAACCCAACCGTATACGTAAAATTTAGCCCAATCACTGCAGGCAATGCCAATACGCAACTCTCACACAGCAGTGCGGGTGCAACAACCGTTAACCTCACGCTTACCGGTGTCGGCATTAACCCTAACCAAACTGCTTTTAATTTCGAAAACTGTACTACAGCCGGCAGTTCGGCCTTGTCTGATGGTTTTTACCAGTACAGCGTAACCGGCCCACAAACCTGGGGTTGTACCACTACCTTTGGTCACGATGCCAGCGATGCCACAGGCGCGGCCAGCACCGGCAACGCCTTACAAATTAACGGTTACTCCGCTGGTAACATCCAAAACGAAGACTGGTTAATTTCACCCGCACTAAACATTGCTTCATTCAATTATGCCATTTTATCTTTCTGGACCAGATCGGCCTTTGCAGGCGATAAGCTCCAGTTAAAAATATCGACCAATTACACCGGCTCAGGTAATCCGGCTTTAGCCACCTGGACCAGCCTCGATGGTAAATTCCCCGAAACCGGTTCTGATAAATGGACTAAATCCGATAATATCGATTTATCGGCCTACAAAGCCACTCCGGTTTACGTAGCCATCGTTTACAACTCAACAACCACCTCAGCCAGCCGTTGGACGGTTGATGATTTTGCCGTAACCAATTCCAGTACGCCTCCCGCGGTTGATATTACTACTTCACCATCAGGCATTGGTTTTGGCTTTCAGGCCGCCAATACCACCTCCGCAGCCAGCAGCTTTGCTTTCTCCGCAGGTAACCTAACCGGCGATGTTACCCTAACCGCTCCCGCCAATTTCAGCCTCTCTAAAACCAGTACCGGCACCTTCGGCAGCAGTTTAACTTATGCCAAAACCGATATCAACAACACTTCGCAAACCGTTTATGCTAAGTTTTCGCCCGTGGCGGTAAATACCAGTTATGCAGGCAATGTAAACATCAGCACTTCCGGTTCCGCCAATAAAACCGTTGCCCTAACCGGTAATACTTTCGATATTGCCAACACCTTAGAAGTGGTTAACTGGAACATCGAATGGTTTGGTAGCCCCGCGCAAGATCCATCTAACGATGTGTTGCAGGCCGCTAATGTTAAAACCATTGTAAACAACCTCAATGCCGATATTTATGGCTTCGCCGAAGTGGTAGATACCACCTTGTTCCGCAATACCGTACTTCCGGCAGGTTATAATGTAGTTTTTAGCGAGTTTGGTTCTTATGCCGACGATAAAGCCGATGCCGATTACCCGCTGGCGCAGAAACTCGCTTTCATGTACCGCACCGATCTCATTAAACCCATTTCTACCCTGGGCGTTTTACGCGATACCTACAACCCTGCAGTACCGGCTACCAGTGCCGATGGTACCCCTTACAAAAACTGGTCATCAGGCCGTTTTCCTTACATGATGCAGGCGCAGGTTAAAATCAACAATAAGCTCGATACCGTTTACTTTGTAGAAATACATGCCAAAGCCAATACCGGCACGCCGGCCGATCAGGTTGATGCCTACAACCGCCGTAAAGGAGGCAACAAACAGTTAAAAGACTGGCTCGATGCCAACCTGGCCGGCAAAAAAGTAATCATCCTCGGCGATTTTAACGATGTACTCGATGCCGATAAAACCATTGCCCCTATGCCCGCAGGCACCGGAACTTCATACTCGGATTTTACGCAGGATGTTGCCCGTTATGTGCCCGTTACCTTGCCTTTAAGCCTGGCCGGCAAACAATCAACCGCAGGTTTTAATACCATAATCGATAATGTAATTATTACCAAAAGCCTTAACCTCAATTACATTCCGGCATCGGCCGAAGTTTTGGATGGGGTAAAAAGCCTCGTAACCAATTACAGTTCTACCACTACCGATCACTATCCCATTAAAACGCGGTACCTCTTTGGCAATGGTGTACCTACGCTTAGCACAGTTACCAATCAGGCCGTTTGTTATACTGCAGCCAACCAAACCATTGCGCTGAGCGGTATTTCTGCCGGGCCCGAAACTGCGCAAACCACCACCCTTAGCGTAAGCAGCGATAATGCCAGCCTGTTCGATGTATTGAGTATTGCCCCAAATGGCAGCGATAAAGGCACCATTACCTATCATTTAAAAAACAATGTAAGTGGTGTGGCCAATATCTCCGTAACTGTAACCGATAACGGCGGCACCGATTTTGGTGGCGTAAACACCTTAACCAAAACCTTTAAACTTACTGTTACCGCCGCAGCTACAGCAAGAATTAGCGGTACAGCCGCCGTTTGTTTAAATGGTACTGCACAAACCATTACCTTTACCGGTGCCAATGGTACTGCGCCATATACCTTTACCTATAACATTAATGGTGGCAACAGTCTAACCCTTAGCTCGGCTGCAACAAGCAATATTGCAACCATTACAGCCCCAGCCAGCGCAGCAGGTACCTTTAACTACAATCTTGTTAATGTAAAAGATGCCAACTGCGGTCAGCCACAAACCGGTACCGCTACCCTAACCGTAAATGCCCTGCCGGTAATAGCCATCAGCAGCAACAAAGAGCTGTCTGTATCTAAAGGCGATGCCCTCGTATTAACCGCAACCGGTGGTACCCAATACAGCTGGGCCGGTGCCGATATCACTGGCAGCCAAACTACCGCCGCCTTAACCATCAGGCCAAAACAAAGCGGCAGCTATAAAGTAACCGTTACCAATGCCACTGGCTGCGTAAGCGAGCAAAGCATTGCCATTACCGTAATAGAAGATTATAAATTAGAAGCCAGTACCGTGGTTACGCCAAACGGCGATGGGTATAATGATAAGTTCATTGTTAAAAACATTGATTATTACCCCAACAATACCCTCAAAATTTTTGATAAAACCGGCCGCATCCTCTACACCAAACACACTTACGCCAACGATTGGGATGGCACCCTCAACGGTAGTCCCCTTGCCGAAGGTACCTATTACTACATCATTGATTTAGGCACAGGCGTAGGCACTTTTAAAGGTTTCATCAACATCATTAGAGACTAATTACAGACATGAAAGCAATCATCAAAAACATAAAGCAAATAAGTCGCGTAACGTTTCTATTTGCAGCAGGGCTAAGCTTTTCGCAAAGCGTTAAAGCGCAGCTTCTGCCTTTAAATGCCCAGTATTTCCAAAACCGTTACCTCGTTAACCCTTCAATGGCCGGTATTAACGAAGGTTTCAATATTAACGGCAGTTTCCGCAAGCAGTGGTCAAACATTCCCGGTGCACCGCTTACCCAAAGTGTTACGCTCGATCAGCAACTCAATAAAGTAGGCTGGGGCGTAAACATCTACAACGAAAAATCGGGTGGTATACAGCGCACCAAAGCTGTAGGTACCTTTGCCTACCACCTGCCGCTGAGCAATGACGAGCAGCAATTAAACTTTGGGGTTTCGTTTGGCGCCAGTCAGGACAGGCTCGATTTAAGCAGCATCCGCAACAGCGACATCAACGACCCATCAATTGCCCGCTTTAACGACAGGGGTTATTATCTCGATGGCGATTTCGGCGTATCGTACACCTCCAAAAACTTAACCATCGAAGCTGCCGTACCCAATATGCGCTCCGTTTTCCGTAAAGATGATTTAAACTTTGCCGATAAGCCCACTTTCTACTCCGCCGTAAGTTATAAGTTTACCCTCGGCACCGGTATCGATGCCGTAAGTTTAGAACCCAAAGGCGTTTTCAGGGGCATTAAAAATTACGACAACCTGTGGGATGCCGGCTTAAACGCCAACTTTGCCAACGACAGGCTGTACCTCATGGCCATGTACCACAACACGCAGAACGCTACCATAGGTTTCGGCATCAATTATAAATCTACCCTGTATTTCATGGCCTATTACAATACCGCCACATCAGCCATCAGCGGTTATACCGGAGGCGACTTTGAAGTCAATGTACGCGTAAACATCGGTAAGAAACCCTAGCACCTCTTGCTGAAAAGCAACGTTTGATACAAAGCCGTCCCAATGTAAAAATCCGGACGGCTTTTTTGTTATTGTCATCCTCTTCCAGCCTGTCATCCTGAGCGCAGCGAAGGATCTCAACATCGCCTTTCTACCGCCATAAAACCCCTATCCGCCTATCGGCACCTTTCCCCTGAAAGGGAAAGGCTTCAAGAGAAACATTTGGCGCTATCCCCTCTACCGCAATCCCCTCGATCGCAATCCCCTCGATCGCACCCCTCGCCGTCACCCTGAACTAGTTTTAAGGGCTCTCTAATGTGTACACACAAACAATAAAGAGATGCTTCGCTGCGCTCAGCATGACAAAGCGGAATAAGGGATGCGCAAAGGTTCTGCACCCCTGCTATCTGCTCCCTGCCCTCCGGCATAGGAGATTTTCGCCGGAAAAAGCACGAAAAGCTTTGCACTACCTTTCATTCCCTCTCTGCCCAAGGCAGGATCAAGCGCGTGCGCTGGGATGAGTGCAGGCAAGCGCATAGAGACTGCCGCCATTCAGGTTTTCGTAGCTTTTTACAAGAAAGGCTCCAAGCCTTGATTTTTGGTTACCTTTTTATCAAGAAAAAGGTAAGAGCCCCTCGGCGGCGGTGAGCCGAGGCAAGACAGCGTGAAGGGAAAGAAAATAGCCAAAGCATTCCGATTCCCATCCGATAGCTATCGGATCAAGTTGGGAATGACAGAGATCTACTAAGGGAATAACAATAGTCCTTCGACTCCGCTCAGGATGACAATCAAAGAGGATCCTATCCACAATGCTGCCTGCACCCTGCCCTCCGGCATAGGAGATGATGGCAGGAGAAAACGTTAAAGCTTCTGTACAAACATTCAACAAGCACTACCCAAGGCAGCGTGTTCACGCGATTTTTCATCGCGGCTTGCGCTGCCGCTATAAAAGCTTTGACGATTTTATCCAACATCAGCTCCAAGCCTTGATTTTTGGTTACCTTTTTATCAAGAAAAAGGTAAAAGCCCTTCGGTGGCTAACCGAGGCAAGACAGCGAGAAGGGAAAGAAACAGAGACCGCAATACGATTCCCACCTGCGCGAGAATGACGAATCGCGGAAGGGGAATAACGAAGCTCCTTTCTACCGCCAAACCCCTATCCGCCTTCGGCACCTTTCCCCTGAAAGGGAAAGGGTTCAAGAGAAACATTCGACGCTATCCCCCTCGGCCGTAATCCCCTCGATCACCCCCCCTCGCCGTCACCCTGAACTTCCGCCCGGCCGGTCGGACGGGTGATTCAGGGTCTCTTCATAACCGACACGAGCTATAGAGAGGTGCTGATCCCGATGAATCGGGACAGCATGACGCACAGGGATCTTCTGCACCTTGCTATCTGCACCCTGCCCTCCGGCATAGGAGATTTTCGCCGGAAAAAGCACGAAAAACTTTGCACTACCTTTCATTCCCCCATCTGCCCAAGGCAGGATCAAGCGCGTGCGCTGGAATGAGTGCAGGCAAGCGCATAGAGACTGCCGCAAATAAGTTTTTCGTAGCTTTTTACAAGAAAGGCTCCAAGCCTTGATCTTTTGTTTCTTTTCTATCAAGAGAAAAGAAAGAGCCCCCGTGGCGGTGAACGGAAGAAAGCCTGTGCATACCGCATAACAGCCAAAGCATTCCGATTCCCATCCGATAGCTATCGGATCAAGTTGGGAATGACGGATCTACTAAGGGAATAACAATAGTCCTTCGACTCCGCTCAGGATGACATCAAAAGAGGATCCCCTGCACCCTACTATCTGCACTGCCCTCCGGCATAGGAGATGATGGCAGGAGAAGCTGTTGAAACTTTCGCACTGTCCCTCAATACCCCAAAGAACCAAAACAGAGGCAAGAACGATTTTTCTTCGTTCCTAGCCGCTGTTGCCAATAAAGTTTCGACTAGCTTATCCAACATCAGATCCAAGCCTTGATCTTTTGTTTCTTTTCTATCAAGAGAAAAGAAAGAGCCCCCGCGGCGGTGAGCGGAAGAAATAAAAGCTGCTGTAAGCAGCAATAACCGATCGTGGAATCAAATCATGATACAAAGCAACTATTAAATAAATCCGGCATAACAATTCCATTTTCACTACTTTTACCCCATGGCCAAAACCATCAACCTCCAAACCTTCAAAAAATTTTTCCGTGCCGAGCAAACCGGCGGGGTGCTCCTCTTAATCTGCGTAGCCATCTCCCTCATCATTGCCAACAGCCCCGCTAAACATAGCTTCGTTAACTTCCTCCAAACCCAAATAGGCTTTGCCCCCATTAACTACAGCATTTTAGCGTGGATTAACGATGCCCTCATGGCCATCTTCTTTTTACTCGTAGGCCTCGAAATTAAGCGCGAACTCGTAGCAGGCGAACTCTCTTCCATCAAAAGCGCCGCTTTACCCGTAATTGCGGCACTCGGTGGCATGCTCGTACCTGCAGGTATTTATTTTTTAATTAACCGCAACCAGCCCACCGCAGCCGGCTGGGGTATCCCCATGGCTACCGATATTGCCTTTGCACTCGCCATTATTGCCATGCTCGGTAAAAACGTACCCCCCAGTTTAAAAATCTTTCTCGCTGCACTCGCCATTGTTGATGATTTAGGCGCCATCCTCGTCATTGCCCTGTTTTACACCAACCAAATCCATTTCCAGTACCTCGCCATCTCCGCAGGCATTTTGCTGCTGCTCGGCCTCCTAAATTATTTCGGCGTAAAGCGACTCGTGTTTTACCTCATCCCCGGTGTGTTGCTCTGGTATTGCATCCACCATTCCGGCATACACGCCACCATTGCAGGCGTGTTACTCGCTTTTACCATCCCTACCAACAGCAGCACCAAGCAATCCCCTTTAGAGAAACTCGAGCACAGCTTAACCACACCCGTTAATTACCTCATCATGCCGCTGTTTGCACTGGCCAATACCAACATTACTTTTCAAAGCCAAATGCTGGGCGGCCTCCTTTCGCCCTTAGGCCTCGGTATTGTAATCGGTTTATTGCTGGGCAAAACCATTGGCGTTAGCCTCTTTAGCTGGCTGGCTGTAAAACTCAAATGGGCTGCCCTGCCTACCGGCGCCGGCTGGAAACATATCCTCGGCCTCGGCATGCTGGCCGGTATCGGCTTTACCATGTCTATTTTTATTGCCCTGCTTTCTTTTAACCAGGCCACGCACGTTGCCGAAGCTAAGTTTGCCATCTTAACCGCATCGGTTTTATCGGGGGTGCTGGGTTATGTGTTTTTGAAGGGGGTGAAAAGAAGTTAACAGGTAATGATTGTACAGACCGCTAGAGAAAAATCGTCATTTCGACTGAAGCGCAGCGAAACGGAGAAATCAAGCTTTTTATTTACTAAGCTGTGGAAAAGCATCTGATTTTTTATAATCCACTATCAGCTTACGCATATGCCCTTTATTATTAAAATGTTTACTCACATTAATCGCTTTATCATGAAAATCTCCATTGTAATGAAATAACCGGATAGATTTACAATTTTCATGTTCGAAAATTTCCTTAAACATCGTACGATCAGATAAGCCGCAAGAATGGCCCATTACAAATACCTGATAATCATCAGCATTTAAAAACCTCAATAAATCACGATAATTGGGTGTAAGTAAGTATTGATAAGACTTGATATGCTCGAAAAGCTGGTTGTTGCGATCCTCTTCAAATTCTAAGTAAGTTTTATCATGCTCATCTCCAAAACCAAAGATAATTGGATTAGTTGATTGATTTAATTCGCCATGAATATAATTGATTTCGACCCTGTTAAACTTCCCTCTACTTTTTTTTAACTCACCTTCGTATTTTGATAAAGTATTAGTGTAGTTAAAATTCAGGAAATAAAGCCCATATTGAACAATTAGCTCTGTTCTCATGCTATAACCCAATTTTCTCCTTACATCTTCGTAAGGCATGAAAGAATCAAAATCAGAAATATCAAAATCAGATTTAATCGCTGCCAAAAGTTCTGGAATTACTTTAATATCTGCTTGTTCTTGCTGTAGTTTTAAATCCTATCAACCGCAAGTTTAAACCTATCGACCGCGAGTATAAACCTATCAACCGCCATAACCCCTAATCCGCCTTCGGCACCTTTCCCCTGAAAGGGAAAGGGTTCAAGAGAAATATTTATCGCGCCATGCAATATGCACCATGCTATCTGGCATAGGAGATGATGGCAGGAGAAAACGTTAAAGCTTTTGCACCACCTTTCAACCTACCACAGCCCAGAGGCAGCGCGTCTTCCCCGATTTTTCATCAGCCTGTCCCGAAATTATTCGGGAGGGCTTGTGCTGGCGACCGAAAAGCTTTAACGAATTTATCCGACATCAGATCCAGGCCTTTCAGTTATGCCATTTTGTTGTTGTTTTCATCGGCTGGCATGCTTTCGCTGCGCTCAAGTTTGTTTCTTTTCTATCAAGAGAAAAGAAAGAGCCCCAGTGGCGGTTGACCTGTACCGATTTTATATCGGTAACGGAAGAAAGCCCCGTGCATACGGCACAATAGCCAAAATATTAAGATTCCCGCCTGCGCGGGAATGACGGATCGTGGAAGGGAATAACGATTCGGAAAGCTTCCCTAGACCGTCACCCTGAACTTCCGCCCGGCCGGTCGGACGGGTGATTCAGGGTCTCTCCTTTACCGACGCGAGCAATAGAGAGATGCTGATCCCGATGAATCGGGACAGCATGACGCGCGGGGATAAGCTCCCACAACCCAGCTTCGCAATGACGGATCGGGGAAGGGAGTAATGAAGGTCCTTCGACAGGCTCAGGATGACAACCAAAGAGGATCTTTTGCACCATGCTATCTGTACCCTGCCCTCCGGCATAGGAGATTTTCGCAGGAAAAAGCACGAAAAACTTTGCACTGCCTTTCCCACCCCACTGCCCAAGGCAGGATTAAGCGCGTGCGTTGACCTGAGCATTGGCAAGCGCATGGAGACTGCCGCCATTCAGGTTTTCGTAGGTTTTTACAAGAAAAGATCCAAGCCTTGATCTTTTGTTTCTTTTCTATCAAGAGAAAAGAAAGAGCGGTTCGGCGGCTAGCCGAGGCAAGAAAGCGCGAAGGGAAAGAAAAGCCCCGTGCATACGGCGCAATAGCGAAAGCATTACGATTCTCATCCGATAGCTATCGGATCAAGTTGGGAATGACGGATCGTGGAATGGGAATAACGCTTGAAGAAGAGATTGGAAAATGAATACACTAGTGAGATTGCTTCAGCTCGCACAACCCAGCTTCGCAATGACGGATTGGGGAAGGGATCTCCCCTAGACCGTCACCCTGAACTTGATTCAGGGTCTCTCCCTTACCGCCACGAGCAATGGAGAGATGCTTCGCTGCGCTCAGCATGACAAAGTGGAATAAGGGATGCGCGTGTGATCCCCTGCACTCTGCTATCTGCACCCTGCCCTGCGGCATAGGAGATGATGGCAGGAGAAAACGTTAAAGCTTCTGCACAAACATTCAAATACTACTGTCCAAGGCAGCGTGTCCTTCCCGACTTTTCGTCGGGGCTTGCGCTGCCGCCGTAAAAGCTTTGACGATTTTATCCAACATCAGATCCAAGCCTTGATTTTTTGTTACTTTTGGATCAAGCCAAAAGTAAGAGCCCACCGCGGCGGTGAGCGGAAGAAAGCCCCGTGCATACGGCATAATAGCCAAAGCATTACGATTCCCAATCAAGTTGGGAATGACGGATTGTAGAAAGGGATCATCCCTAGATAGATTGCTTCAGCTCGCATAACCCTGCTTCTCAATAACGGATCGTGGAAAACAAAAAAACCTATAAGATCATTACAATCCTATAGGTCCCTTTGTGCTTTTGTGCCTTTGTGGTTAAAAAAAAGAACTTAATTCCATCCTCCCCCTAACGAACGATACAACCCCACCACAGCATTTAACTGCTCCGCTTTAATCGTAGCCAGTTCAAGTTCGCTTTGCAGCAGGTTACCTTGTGCCGTAATTACCTCTAAATAGTTGGCCATACCACTTTTAAACAATAAACTCGCATTGCGCGACGCCTGTTGCAGCGTTTGTGCCCGCTTTTCAGCTAAGGTGTACTGGTCTTTCAGTTTCTCTACTTTCGTAAGCTCATCAGAAACTTCGCCTACCGCATTTAAAACCGACTGACGGAACTCAATCACCGTTTTCTCGCGGTCTATCTTAGCCAGTTCTAAATTTGCTTTCAGCTGTCCGCGTTGAAAAATAGGTTGCGTAATACCACCCGATACCAGGCCGAACAACGAAGCCGGCACATTAAACCAGTTACTCGCTTTAAAAGAGTTAACCCCACCACTCGCTGTTATAATCAGCGTTGGGTACAAACTCGCTTTCGCCACTCCTACTTTCGCATTCGCTACATTAAGCGCCAGTTCCGCACTTTTAATATCAGGCCTGCGGCTCAACATCGCCGAAGGGAAACCTGCATTTAAATTAGCAGGGATACTCATTTTATCCAAACGGCTGTTGCGGTTAATCGCCTTAGGCAAAGTACCAATCAGTACACTCAAAGCATTTTCCTGTAAAGCCACATTTTGCTCCAAACGCGGTACCAGCTGTGCCGCAACCAGCTGTTGTGCCTGTGCCTGCTGTATAGCCAGCGAAGTTACCTGACCCGCATCAAACTGCAGGTTAATAATCCGTAGCGTGCTATCGTTCAGTTTTAAGTTTTTGCGGGCAATTTCCAGCTGCGCATCCAGCATCAGCAAATTATAATAACCCTGTGCCACATTCGCCACCAAGCGCGTTTGTACCGCTTTCCGTGCTTCCGCAGTTTGCAAAAAACTGGCTAAAGCACCTGCTTTTTGGTTGCGTATCTTTCCCCAGATATCCGCTTCCCAAAACAAGCCCAGGTTCGCACTGTAATCTTCAATATGTGTTGAGCCCGTAAACTGGTTTAAGCTCAAGCCGTTTAAACTGTTATCAGATGGGCGGCTCGAACTGGCCGTTACCTGCAACTTCAGCTCAGGCAAATTGCCCAGTTTCGATTGTTTAAACAACACTTCCGCAGCATCGATATTTTTCAATGCTATTTGCATGTCGTAATTTTTAACCAAAGCTGTATCAATTAAAGTTTGTACAGTAAGGTCGTTAATAAAACTTTTCAAGGGCATCGTGCCAATGCTCGAAGAGTCTTGTGGCGAGGTGTTTCTGAATAAGCCCGGTGCTACATTAGGCAGCACTGTATCTTTCGAAACCGAACATCCGCTCCACACCAAAGCAAGGAGCAGGATGCTATATAAATTAAACCGTTTCATAAACTGCATGATTATTATTTACAGGTTCTTCATGGTGCTGAACAACCCCTTTTTCTTTTTTAGATAATTTTTCCTGTAAAGCCTGGAAGATCACAAATAATACCGGAATGATAAATAAACCTAAAACTACTCCCGATACCATTCCTCCCGCAGCACCAATACTGATAGAGTGGTTACCCTGTGCCGATGGACCCGTTGCAATACTCATCGGGAACAAACCAAACACAAAGGCCAGCGAGGTCATAATAATTGGCCTGATCCTTAAGCGCGCCGCTTCAATAGCCGAATCGAACAAACTCAGCCCTGCTTTTCGTCGCTGCAACGCAAACTCTACAATCAGGATCGCATTTTTAGCCAGCAACCCAATCAGCATAATCAGCGCTACCTGTACATAAATGTTGTTTTCGATACCCGTTAAGCCCAATACCACAAACACACCAAATACACCTGTAGGGATTGAAAGGATTACCGCCAGCGGCAGGATATAACTTTCGTACTGTGCCGATAACAGGAAGTACACAAATACCAGACAAAGCAGGAAGATAACCGTCGATTGTCCCCCCGAAGAAATCTCCTCGCGCGTTTGTCCCGAAAATTCGTAGGCATAACCCGTAGGCAATTGTTCTTTAGCCGTTTCTTCTATTGCTTTAATCGCATCACCCGAGCTAAAACCCGGTTTAGGGATCGCATTTACCTCGATAGAGTTAAACAGGTTATACCGCGAAGCTGTTTCCGAACCATATACACGCGTTAATTTAACCAGCGTACTAACCGGTACACTTTCGCCGTCTTTGTTTTTCACAAACACCCGGTCAATACTCGCAGGGTCAGTCCTGTCCGCAATATCAGCCTGTACTACTACCCTATAGTATTTACCAAAGCGGTTAAAATCCGAGGCCTGTGCAGTACCAAAATAAGTTTGCATCGTTTGCAAAATATCTTTAACACTTACTCCCAGCTGATCCGCCTTTTCGTTATTCACATCCAGCTGCAATTGCGGATAATCCGCTTTGTAAGAAGTAAACGCAAAAGCAATAGCTGGTTTCGCCATCAGTTTGGCAATAAAGTTATTCGCTACACCACTAAATTTATCCAGTCTGCCATTCGTTTTATCCTGCAACATCACGTTCATCGCTTCCACGTTACTAAAGCCCGGTACCGTAGGGAAACTAAATACAAAGAAAGTACCTGCAGATATAGCCGCCATTTTAGCCCTTACAATATTCTGGATTTCATCGATGTTTTTTACCGCTCCACGCTCATCATTCGGTTTTAACAATAAGAAAATCTGTCCCGCCGAAGGACTGTTCGAAGCCGTTAAGAAGTTATAACCAGCCAGCGACATGACGAACCTCGCCGATGGCATGGCACGCAATTCTTTTTCAGCTTGTTCCAGTATCTTATTCGTATTCGCTAACGAAGTTCCCGATGGACTCGCCACTGCAATCGCCACAAAACCCTGATCCTCTGTTGGGATAAAACCTGTTTTCGTTCTGCTTACCAGTAAAACCGTAACCGCAACAATAATCGCCAGGCCCGCCATACTAATCCATTTATTGCGGATAAGCACTTTTAAGCCACCAACATAACGGTTCGTCATGTAATTAAAACCACCGTTAAAACCCGCGTAAAACTTCTCAACAAAACCTTTTTTAGGGGCATGGTGATCGCCTTCAGCATGTTTGTTCTTTAAAAATAAGGCTGCCAGTGCAGGGCTTAAAGTTAAAGCGTTAACCGCCGATATAATAATGGCTATGGCCATCGTTAAAGCAAACTGTTTGTAAAAGATCCCTGTAGAACCTGTCATAAAACCTACCGGCAAAAACACCGCCGCCATTACCAGCGTAATCGATATAATCGCCCCGGTAATTTCGTTCATGGCCTGCGTAGTCGCTACCTTAGGGCTCATGCCCGGGTTCTCTTCCATTTTAGCATGCACCGCCTCTACCACCACAATCGCATCATCTACCACAATACCAATCGCCAGTACAAGGGCAAACAACGTTAACAGGTTAACAGAGAAACCAAACAGCTGCATAAAGAAAAACGTACCAATAATTGCCACCGGCACTGCAATAGCGGGAATTAAGGTCGATCTGAAATCCTGAAGGAAGATAAATACCACGATAAATACCAGTAAAAACGCTTCAATCAAAGTATGCTCTACCTGGTTAATCGATTCGTCCAAATCTGTTTTCGTACGGTAAAACTGATTGAATTTAATTCCCGCCGGAAAATCTTTCGATAATTTCGCCATCAGTTTATCAATCGCAATCTGTATTTCGTTCGCATTCGAGCCCGATAACTGGATTACACCAATCGTAATCCCATCACGGCCGTTTAAACGGTTAACACTGCTGTAGCTGTAAGCACCCAATTCAACACGGGCTACATCTTTTACACGCAATATCGAACCATCCGAGTTAGAGCGGATTGCAATATTTTCGTATTCCTCAGGTTTCGTAAGCTTACCTTTATATTTAATTACATATTCAAAAGCCTCGTTACTCCGTTCGCCCAAACGGCCCGGTGCTGCTTCCAGGTTTTTATCCTGTATCGCACGCATCACTTCGTTAGGGGTAATTTTGTAAGTAGCCAGCTGACTTGGGTTTAACCAAATCCTCATCGAATAATCTTTAATCCCGCCAAATACACTTGCCGAACCTACACCCGGAATACGTTTAATTTCGGGGATGATATTAATCTGCGCATAGTTGTTAACGAAAACCGCATCGTACTTTTTAGGATCTTCAGAGTACACCCCTATCGCGCCGATAAAGCTGTTTTGCTGTTTTGTAGTCGTAATACCATATTGTACTACCTCCGCAGGTAACTGGCTCGTAGCCTGCGAAACCCGGTTTTGCACGTTAACCGCAGCCTGATCCGGGTTCGTACCTTGCTGAAAGTAAACCGTAATCGCCAGCGTACCATCATTACTCGCAGAGGAAGTCATGTAGGTCATGTTTTCCACACCATTAATTGCTTCCTCCAGTGATGGAGTAACCGAACGCAAAATTGTTTCGGCATTAGCCCCCGGGTACACAGCAGTTACCAATACCGATGGAGGCGCGATATTCGGAAACCGCTCTAAGGGTAACTTTGTTAAGCCCAGTATACCAACTATTACCAATAAGATGGAAATAACAGTTGAAAGTACCGGCCTGTCTATAAATTTCTGAAACATGACTTGTAGAGTTTATTGTTCTTATTTTTTTGTATTTGCAGCTGCTACTTTATCTGCTGCCTTTTGAGGTTGGATAACCATGCCCTCCTGTAACTTATCAATACCACTTAACACAATCTGGTCGCCTACTTTTACACCTTCTTTTATCAGGTAATTTTCGCCGGCTTTACCAACAATCGTAATCGCTTGTTTTTTAACCTTACTGCTGTCGCCAAGGGTAAATACAAATACCTTATCCTGCATTTCAACCGTGGCTGATTGGGGTACCAGAATCGCATCGTTATGCAATAAACCCAAACGGATTTTACCCGTATTGCCCGAGCGAAGCACGCCGTTGGCATTGGCAAAGCTTGCCCTAAGCGTAATCGCACCCGTGTTTTTATCAAACTGACCATCAATCATGTCAATTTTTCCTTTAACCGGATAAGTAGAATTATCGGCCAGTACCAGTTCTACCGCAGGTAAATGTTTAATCCTGTCGGCAGGGCTGCTGCCAGGGTAATTGTTGTTAAAGCTGTTGAAATCGTTTTCGGCAAGCGAGAAATACACATGCACTTCGTGGATATCAGATAACTGCGTTAAAGCAACCTGATCAGTTGGTGATACCAAACTTCCTTGTTTTTTAGGGATGCGGCCAATGTAACCACTCACAGTAGCCTTAACGTTCGTATAACCTAGGTTAATTTGTGCCGAAGCTACGTTGGCTTTAGCCTGCTCCGCATTCGCTTGTGCAATTTTATAAGCCGTTTTAGCCGTTTTTAACTGAATATCAGAAACGACCTTGTTTTGCACCAGTGGCCTTAACTTATCAACCTCCAGCTGGGCGTTTAATATAGCAGCCTCTGCAGCATGTAAGCTCGCTTTGGCATTGTTTAAAGCTTCACGGTAAGGGTTTTCGTTAATTTTAAAAAGTGTTTGACCGGCAGTAACATAAGCACCTTCGTTAACCAGTACACTTTGTAAATAACCGCTAACCTGTGGGCGTACATCGATATCAACTGCGCCTTGTATAGATGCCGGATATTCTATAAAAGTGGTTTCTGAGCCGCCGTTAACCGAACTTACCGGTAAAACGGGTGGCGGAGGGGCTGCTGCACCTTGTTGTGGCGCCGATTTACAGCTGGCCAGTACAATGGCGGCAAAAGCGAGAGCGAAGGTATATTTAACAAATGTAAATCGTTTAACAGTGTTAAATAATAAAAACAAACGATGTAGAGATTTCATATGATTTTAAATTATAATGGATTTAAGATGTATAAACTATTTAACAGTGTTAAATAGCAGGGTAAAAAAAAATTAACTATTAATAGATAAGGTAATTCCCTTAATAGCGTCTTTTAAAATTTGCTGGTTCAGCTCGTTGGTTGTTCTGCCGTCCGGGCGTACCAGGTTGATGGAGATCAAGCCGTGTATAATCGACCAATAGGTGTAGTACTTTCTACAGATATCATTGTCTGATACCGGTTTTTTCTCGAATAACGATTCAATTACATCGCCAAGCATACCGCCTACATTTTCTGCTTCCGGCAGCGAGTTTTTAACGGTGCAACAAACCATATCCACACCATACATTAACTGATAAAATTCTTTGTGCGCAAAGGCAAAGTTCCAGTAGGCTATCCACATCGCTTCCATTTGGTCGGCAGGTGCTTCGTGCCGGTCGCGGGCTTCGCGGATATCTTTGGCCAGCATCAAATAACCTCTTCTGGTTAACTCGAGCAGGATCCCCTCTTTGTTAGAAAAATATTCGTAAATAATCGGTGCAGTATATTCGATCTGATCGGCAATTTTACGCATACTCAATGCCTGCCAGCCCTCTGTTTGAACAATGTTCAAGGCAGCATCCAGAATTTTGGTTCTGGTTTCATCTTTTAAACGTAGTATTCTTTCTTTGCTTCCCATGACTGGAATATAAGGTGTAAATAATCTAACACCGTTAAGCAAATGTAGAACCAATTCCAGAATTCACAATCATGCAATTGTCATTTAGAATTCCACAGAGATAAAAAGCTCATCTATTAAGTTTAAACAAGGTTTTTTAATCCTGATCATTTTGCTCAAAATATTTTGCCAGCTATTTTCCCCACCTGACAGGACTGACATTTTTTTATTTAGGAAAGCAATGGCAGTGGCCTTTTTGACAGTACAGTCCTGCCCTTTATTACAAAGCCGCTCCCGGTGAAAAACCGGGATGCGTGTTTTCCATTCCGGTCAGGTTTAGTTAGCAGGACCTGTTTTTCAAACTTCCAGCTTCCCGAAAGCTCCACTAAAAGCCCCTCTTCATGTCTAACCGCACCTCCGGGATCGTCATTGCGAGGACAATTTTTCATTGGCCGAAGCAATCTGTTCATAGTATATTTATTCACCACCTCAGGCACCTTAGGCCATCTTAGCATTTCACCTCAGGTGTTCTTACATGTCTTAAGTGGTAATATTATAATGTATAGCTACCTCATACACCTTAGGTCACCTAATCATTACCTCAGGTGTTCTTACATGTCTTAGGTGGTAAAATATAATATTAATAATGAACCATATAAGACAAATAAGATACGTGTAAGCTTGGTTCTTAATTTATGCTTAAATGTTATATGATAAAATTATAACGGAACACAAAGTGATTATTTCTCCGTGCCTTAGTGGTAAAACTACATTGTAGCGTAGGCAGCCAGATTGCCTACCTTTTGCAACCAATTACTATCTTAGTACCATGATATACCGCGAAGCACTCATAACTGATATACCGCAAATTCAGGTGGTAAGACATACCGTTAAAGAAAATACCCTTTCAAACCCTGCCCTGGTTACCGATGCAGATTGCGAAGACTTTATTACCCTACGCGGCAAGGGCTGGGTATGCGAAATAAATGGTGAAGTGATTGGTTTTTCAATTGTCGATTTAAAAGAGAACAATATCTGGGCGCTGTTTTTAAGGCCCGAATATGAAGGCAAGGGCATCGGCAAAACATTGCACCGCTTAATGCTCGATTGGTATTTTGAACACACTAAAGAAATGGTATGGTTGGGTACAGCCCCCAATACCCGTGCTGAAGAATTTTATACCCGTCAAGGCTGGAACAAGGTAGGTATGGTAAATAAAGGTGAAGTGAAATTTGAGATGAGTTATACCGATTGGGTGAGATTGACTATGTAATCGAAACATCTGGCTTTTAATTAACCATATAATGCATAAAAGCGCATATAAAACCAGTTTCTTATATTTTCTTACATGACTTATATGGTAAAATAGTTACTGTTTAGTTAAATGTAAGCACAATGCCTTATATGTACTATATGTCTATATGGCAAAAATTATTGTGACCTTAATTAACAATATATTATTAACCATGTAAGGGTATATAAGCATAATACCTTCAATGTCCTTGCATGTCTTATATGGTGTAATGCACTAGGCAATTAATTAACCACAAAGACACCAGGACACCAAGTGGTTAATTTCTTGGTCTCTTAGTGCCTTAGTGGTAAAAATAGTTGGCGTTTAAATAACCATGTAAGGATACATAAGTTATATGTAAGCATTATGCCTATATGCGCTATGTGCCTATATGGCAAAATATTATAGCTTTAATTAACCATAAAGGCACCAGGACACCAAGTGGTTAATTTCTTGGTCTCTTAGTGCCTTAGTGGTAAAAATAGTTGGCGTTTAAATAACCATGTAAGGATACATAAGTTATATGTAAGCATTATGCCTATATGCGCTATATGTCTATATGGCAGAAATTATTATGGCTTTAATTAACCATAAAGGCATCAAGTGGTTGATTTCTTAGTGCCTTAGTGGTAAAATTAATTAATCCTTAAACTTCTTCATAAATTTGCTTACATTTTCTTCCAAATTGCCATCAGCAATCGCTTTAACGAAAGCCGTACCAATAATAGCACCGTTAGCATAGCTACAAGCTTTATCGAAAGTCTGCTTATCACTAATCCCGAAGCCGATCATCGTCGGGTTTTTCAGGTTCATCGCTTTAATGCGGCTAAAATAAGCTTCAGTGGTATCGCCTACTTCCAAATTTTTACCCGTAGTAGCCGACGATGAAAGCAGATAGATAAACCCATTCGTTAGCCCATCAATTTTATGAATGCGTTCTTCTGCCGTTTGTGGCGTAATTAAAAATACATTGCTCAGGTTATGTTCTTCAAAGCAACCCTGATAAAATTCTTCGTACTCAGCCATCGGTAAATCGGGCACAATGCAACCATCTACCCCTACTTCGGCGCAGGCCTTACAAAAGTTTTCTACACCAAACTGCAAAACCGGGTTCACGTAGCCCATCAGTAAAACCGGGATAGTTACATGTTTTCGTAAGTCTTTCAATTGTTCGAAAAGCACCTTAAGCGTCATACCCTGATCTAGCGATTGCTTGCTACTGGCCTGGATTACTGGTCCATCGGCAACAGGATCTGAATAAGGAAAGCCTATTTCTAAAATATCAGCACCCGATTTTTGCAAAGCTTCTGCAATCTCAATCGTATCGCCCAAATTTGGGTAACCAGCCGTATAGTAAATTGATAATATATTTTTCTTCTCCTGGAAGAGTTGTTTGATTCTGTTCATGTTCTGAGATTTGAGATGTGAGACTTGAGATGTGAGACTTGAGATATTAGACTTAGCTCCTCTCTGGAAAGCCCGCCTACTCATATCTCATATCTATCGTCTCAAATCTATAAGTTAAAATATTTAATATACGTATCCAGATCCTTGTCGCCACGACCTGATAAGCAAACCACTACATTTTCTCCACCTTTAAATTCCATTTTTTCCAGGTAAGCCAATGCGTGTGCACTTTCTATCGCCGGGATAATGCCTTCCAGTTTGGTGCACAATAAACCAGCTTCCAAACTTTCCTCGTCGGTAATAGAAACGTATTGCCCCCTACCTGTTTTAAACAAATGCGCATGTTGCGGACCAATGCCCGGATAATCAAGTCCGGCAGAAACCGAATGCGGCTCTACTACCTGACCATCTTCTGTTTGCATTAAGATACTCCGGCTACCATGTAAAACGCCTTCTTTGCCCAGGTAAGTTGTAGCCGCCGAGAATCCACTCGATACACCTTTACCTGCGGCTTCTACAGCGATCAGCTTCACGTTTTCATCATCCATAAAGTGATAAAACATCCCCATGGCATTGCTGCCACCGCCTACACAAGCCAGAACGTAATCAGGTTGATCACTTCCAGTCTGCTCTAACAGTTGTTTTTTAGTTTCTTCAGAGATAATCGACTGAAAAATAGCGACCATATCGGGGTAAGGGTGCGGCCCCACTACCGAGCCAATGATATAATGCGTATCAACAGGATTGTTAATCCAGTCGCGCATCGCTTCGTTGGTAGCATCCTTTAAAGTTTTACTACCCGAACTTGCCGGAACAACCTTTGCACCCAGCATTTTCATACGGGCTACGTTTGGCGCCTGACGTTCAATATCTACCTCACCCATGTAAATTACACACTCCAGGTTACGTAAAGCACAAACCGTAGCCGTAGCCACCCCATGCTGACCAGCGCCTGTTTCCGCAATGATCCGTTTTTTACCCAGCTTCTCGGCCAATAATATTTGTCCGATGGTGTTGTTAATTTTATGCGCACCCGTGTGGTTTAAATCTTCCCTTTTCAGGAAAATATTAGCGCCATACTTTTCAGAATACCTTTTAGCCAGATACAGTGGCGAAGGGCGGCCAACGTAATCTTTTAACAGCTGATGAAATTCCTTTTGGAAATCAGGATCAGCAATAATCTTTAAATAATTCTGACGCAGTTCTTCTACATTCGGATAAAGCATCTCGGGGATGTACGCGCCTCCAAAATCTCCGTAATATCCTTTTTCGTTTACTTTGTATTTCATATCTTTTGTTTTTACCCCTGATTGAAACCAGGGGTAATGATTTCTTTTATAAATTCTTTAATCTTTTCTGCATCCTTCAGCCCAGGCTCTGTTTCGAACCTGCTGTTAATATCTAATGCATATAAACGATCGTCGTTTATGTTTTTGATGGCAGTAGTATGTTCCAAATCAATTCCACCGCTTAAAAAGTAGGGTTTAGGGTAAGTATATCGGTCTAAAACAGACCAATTGAACGTTTTCCCTGAGCCACCATGTGCCTTCGTTTTCGTATCGAACAGAAAATAATCTACCACACTTAGGTAAGCTTCCAAAGCCAGGAAATCGAAATCTTCATCTATCCCAAAAGCCTTAATTACTTCTATAGTAGGGAAACTTAATTTTATTGCAGCACAGTATTCAGGCGATTCACTTCCATGCAGCTGAACAGCTTTTAGCTTTAAAGTGCTTATTTTCTCTTTTACCTTTTCAATATCTTCGTTAACAAATACGCCTACAGTTTTAATTTCGGCGGGAATGTATTTGATCAACTCTGCCGAAACCTCGCTAATTAACCTTGGCGATTTTTCGTAAAAGATAAAGCCCAAATAATCGGGTTGCAGCGCCGCAACTGCTGCAATATTAGCGGCTAAACGCATGCCGCAAACCTTTAATTTTAGCATGCCAGTAATTGTTTAAAACTGTGTAGTGCCTTTTTGCTCGCCAGCGATTCTTCTGCTTCGTAATAGCAATCAGCAAATGAGAGTTCTGGTTTGATGGTGCGGATGGCTAATGCCGAGTTACAGAGTACCACATTGTTTTGCACATCTGTTGCTTCGCCGTTTAGTACATCCATAAATATTTTAGCCGATGATTCTACCGTATCTCCTCCTTTAATCGCATTCGTAGGCACCTTTTCAAAGCCCATATCCTCCAGGGTCAAAATCTGCTCGCCTTTGTTGCTAAAGGTTTTCACATCGCAGGTAAGCGAAACTTCATCGTAGCCCTCCAGTGCGTGCACAATGGTATAGTTTTTATCCGTATCCTGATATAAGTAGGCATATAAACGGGCTAGCTCCAGACTAAATACACCTACCATCTGGTGTCTCGGTTGCCCCGGGTTAACCATTGGTCCCAGCATATTGAAAAAGGTTTTTACCCCCAGCTCTTTCCTTATGGGCGCTACAATTTTCATGGCCGGATTAAAGAGTGGCGCATGTAAAAAGCAAATTCCTGCGGCATCCAAATTGCGCTTTAAGGTAGCTTCATCATTGGTAAAGCTATAGCCCAGATATTCCATCACGTTTGATGATCCGCAGCCCGAAGAAACACCATAATTACCATGTTTGGCTACATGATGACCTGCCCCAGCTACTACGAACGATGATAAGGTAGATATGTTAAAGGTGTCTTTGCCATCGCCACCCGTACCGCAAAGGTCAATCAGTTCGTAAGCAGAAAGGTCAACCTTTACGCACATATCCAGCATCGCATCTCTAAAACCCTGTAACTCCTGCACTGTAATGTTGCGCATGGCATAAGCCGTAATAAAAGCCGCAATTTGCGATGAATTAAAAGCACCTTCTGAAATGGAAAGCAAAATATTTTTGGCTTCTTCCCTGCTAAAACTCTTGTTCTCGAATAAATGGTTTAATATCTTTTTCATGTTTTGTTTTCTCTTGTTTGCCATGGTGCGTGTCGCCATGGTTCGTGTCTTCACGAACCATTTACTATGCCACCTTCCCTACGCCGTGGTTCGTGTCCGCACGAACCACTCACTCTCTTCATTACACAGCCATCGTTCGTGTCCGCACGAACCACTTACTCTCTTTATTAACCACCCCGTCCTGCGGACACCCCTCCACCGGAGGGGAACAAAAAAAAGAGGATTGCTTATTAGGCAATCCTCTTCGTTGTGTATAAAATATTTTAAAATATATAACAATAGAAATGCCTAACGAATTTCGTTATGCCACCACCAATTGTTATTTAAGTTTTTAATTATCATGTTTGTATAAAGCAAATATTGATATACTTTTTTAATATTCCAAAATCTTTCTGAAAATATATGGCCTTTTTTAAAAGAAAAGTACAGTTTAACGACGATTTTGGTTTCGGGTCCAATCCTGTAGCCAAAAATCAGCGCATGCTCAATCCCGATGGTTCGGCCAATATAGAGCGTACAGGCCTGCCATGGTTTAAGTTCGACGATACTTACACCCGACTGGTTACCATGAGCTGGCTACGTTTTTTCATCGTTATTCTCCTCGCCTATCTGGTGGTAAACACCATTTTCGCTGTGCTCTATAACCTCATCGGTATCGAAAATTTAGTTGGCGCAAACGGTATTACCCTACGCGATCAGTTTTTCGATGCTTTTTTCTTTTCCGCGCAAACCATCTCTACCGTAGGTTACGGCCACATTTCGCCGCAAGGCTTTATTACAAGTGTGCTCGCCGCTTTCGAAAGTATGCTCGGCCTGCTCGCTTTTGCGTTAGCCACAGGTTTATTGTATGGCCGCTTTAGCCGGCCAACCTCGAAAGTGAGTTTCAGCAAAAAAATGGTAATTGCACCCTACGAAGGTGGCCACGGCTTAATGTGCCGCCTGGTTAATTTACGCCGCAATCAGCTCATTGAGGTCGAAGTGCAGATGGTAATGTCGTACAATGAATTGGTTGATGATAAGCAGGTAAGACGTTTTTACCCGCTGCACCTCGAACGCGATAAAATCAGCATCCTCTCCTTAAACTGGACTTTGGTGCACCCCATTACCGAAGAAAGTCCGCTGTTCGAAAAATCGCTGATTGAACTGCAGCTGGCAGAGGTTGAGGTGTTTGTGATGTTAAAGGCTTTTGATGATACTTTCGCCCAAACCATCCATACACGCACCAGCTACCAGGACGAAGAAATTGAAATGGATGCCCACTTTGAGAAAATGTATTACCATAACGAGGCCGGTAAAATGGTAATGGATTACAGTAAACTGGACGAGGTTACGCGAACGGTTTAAATGACAAATAAGTTTAAGTACTTAACTTCCTTCGCAATTACGTCATTTCGAGCGGAGTGCAACGAAGTCGAGAAATCTAATTAAAGATCTCTCTCCCCGCCTGCAACGGGCAGGCATTTCGCTGCGCTTCAGTCGAGATGACGATTTTCTTTTAAGGCCCATTAATGATAGGTGAGGTTTGTACTGGCACCTATAAACCCCAAAATATCCTCATACAACTGGTTGCCACCAAAAATCATCTGACTAATCATGGGTACATGGCTCTTGCCTTTAATCTCTTTTATTTCAACAGGAATATTATTGGCTTTGAGTTTTTCGTATAACCTCGGGGTTTGCAATTTAATTGCACCATAAGTTTTAGCGCCATACAAAAGCAGGTGTGGGTTTTTAATCTCGTTTACATAATCCATTGGCGAAGCTGCTTTCCAAACTTCTGGCTGCTCGGTAAAGGTCCTGATGAAATCGAAATAAAAATGATCTTTTTCAGCTGTGGTTAAATATTCGTGCAGATCTAAACCAAAGGGATCATTCAGGATTACCCCTTTAATCGGGTTTGCTATCCCTGCCTGCTTAAAATATTTAGGATCGGCATTGATCAATTCAGCCAGATGCCCACCTGCCGAATGTCCCATTACAAAAATCTTATCAGGACTTGCAGAATAATCGGCTGCATACGTTTTAACCCATTTTACAGCAAGCGCACAATCATCAGCCATTTTTGCATACTGCACATTTGGTGCCAGCGGGTAATTGATAATAACCGTAACTACGCCCTTACGCGCAAAATTACGCCCTAGCCACCAATAGGTTTCTTTCTTGCCACTGCTCCACGAGCCCCCGTGAATGAAAACAAGTACTGGTTTGTTCTTGATGCTGTCATTCTTGTAAAAAACATTCAGGGTGTTCGCTTCATCGGTATTGCCTGCGTAATTGATGTTTTTCGCCTTTTTAACCTGAGCAGTAGAAAGTATGGTTTGGAACAGGAGCATGAATAAAATAAGGGATTTATACATAATCAGGATTTAGCATCGCTAATGTAAATAAACGAAATTGTTGTAAGGGTGGATTTTGGCAAAGCGTCATTTCGAGCGGAGTACAACGGAGTCGAGAAATCTAATTAAAGAGATCTCTCCCCGCCTGCAACGGGCAGGCATTTCGCTGCGCTTCAGTCGAGATGACGGTTTTACGATAGATCTCTAAGACTTGATCAACGGGTTCTTTTCCTTCGCAAACAAATCAAAAACCTTCTTATCTACAAAAGCCGGGAAGAGTTTATTCATCCATACGGCAAGTTTCCCTTGACCAGTCATAACCAATGTGCGTTTCCGTTGTTCTATACCGTCGGCAATAATGCTGGCTACCTCTTCAGATGACATCATTTTACCTTCATCCATGCTGGTTTCGCCGTGAGCCGCGCCATCTTTTGATAAGGCTGTTACCCGAATGTTCGATGCCGTAAAACCCGGGCAAGCCACCATTACATTTACACCTGTTTTAAGCAACTCGGTACGCAACGATTCCATAAAACCATTCATGGCAAATTTAGAAGCCGAATAACCTGTACGGCCTGGTAGGCCACGGTAACCCGCAATAGACGATACGCCTACCACTGTTCCTTTTGTTTTTAAAATTTCGGGCAGGGCATATTTGGTGCAATACACAGTTCCCCAGAAATTTACGTCCATCAGGTTTTTAAGTACCGATAAATCAAGATCGTTAAACAGGGCACGCATCGATAAACCGGCATTATTAACCAGGATATCTATTTTATGAAAAGAAACCAGTGTTTGTTTAATAATTAACTCGCAATCGGCTTCTTTACTCACATCGGCTTGTACGGCAACCGCTCTGATGTTATATTTTTTTTCTAAATCGGCTGTAATTTCGCACAGGGTAACGTACTGGCGGGCAGCTAAAACTAAATTGGCACCGCGTTTGGCAAATTCTTCGGCACAGGCTTTTCCAATTCCGCTTGATGCGCCTGTAATGATGATTACTTTATCTTTTAAGTTCATTTATGTTGTTAGTGAGTA
>Ga0308169_10000959_pt1 | contig 36720 bp, 39 predicted proteins | sample PhyBR1_2_FD_202139 | JGI IMG/M metagenome (GOLD analysis project Ga0308169, IMG submission 202139) | Phyllosphere microbial communities from UC Gill Tract Community Farm, Albany, California, United States - DLSLSB.R1 | ecosystem: Host-associated > Plants > Phyllosphere > Unclassified | place...
AGGCTGATGCTGACTCAGGACGATTGAGCTGGCTGACAGGAAGGTTTGACGAAATGCCTCGCTCCTTCCGATGGTTCCCCTTTGTCGTTGGAGGCTGATCGAGAAGTCCCGCCATACCGCGCTCAGGCATGGAGCTCAAGACTCATGCGTGCCACCGAAGATGACCCTACATCAATTGGTTCTCGAGTCTTCGAACTCCTCAGCAGTCATCCTTTCGATTTTCTCGCCAAATGGGAAGTCGATGAGGTCGATATCCTGTCTATGCAAACGGACAGGCTCTCCTACTGGACGGATCTACAGCACAAAGTAGTGATCAATCTCGCTCTGATGTGTCTCTCGACAAAGTACAGGAAGGACTTTTACTGGTCAATGGAGATTATCGAATGTCGAGCCTACGCTTTCAACGAGGTCATCAAGTACTGTTTGGACGTTGTCAAACCTCTCGACTCGGCAATGGCCGACCACCTCATTTCGAGAATCAGCGACATCTTCCGACCACCGTATGAAGAAGACTCGACTTCAGTACCTGGACTTGTGGATGTCAAGTTGAGATTTGAAGGTCAATTTGCAGACTCGACAGCGAAATACCGAAACGGTGAAAGGGTCGAATAGCTTTCGAATAGAACATGTAACTCAAACGAAATTTGCTTGCCGTCATCCCGTTCTCGTTGTCCCGTTGTGTTGCGTCGACGCACGAGCCGTCCTGGAATTCCTACTGCTGCAAGAACGTAGTAGATAGTCTTTGTCGTGAATACGAAATGGGCTTGATCCGCAACTTGTATCGCGAAAACGAAGCTTTTTGGGAGAGGCTACTTCGTGTCGATTCACACTGGAGTGCTATACATCCAGATACTCAGCAATATCTCTTTGTGGCTCTCGGTATTCGAGAAAGCTAGTTTGAGATTTTCAAGGAATCGAAAGCAGAAGTTTGCGAAAATTGCGAAAGTCGACCTTTTCTCCCTTTCCCCTCTCACCACTACCGTTCCGACCTCACAAATTGAATCAGCAAGTCTGGTTGTCCTCCCGAGTGTATCTCGCTCTCTGCACCTCGCTAGAATCAAAGCGTTCGTCACCCGTCCGTTTCATCTCAAACTCGTCAATCTCGCTCACAAGCTCTGTCGAACAGCTCGAACATCATCTCAAGCTACCTGTACGATGTCTCAGGACCCTAGAGCTACTCCGAAACAGACTGGGAAGTGCGTCGTATGTTTGAAGGAGACAAAAACGAAATGTTCCAGTTGCGCAGGGAATGGGATCGATTGGTTGTACTTCTGCTCTCAAGAACATCAGAAGCTCGTCAGTGATCAATCCTCTCTGACTCTGAACCAAAAAGGGTCGCTAATCCCGTTAGCTGATGATCAGATTTGGCCTCTTCACAAGCGAGTTTGTGGTCCTCGCGGTCGACCTTGGTGCTGGCCAGCCCTCACGAAGAAGGAGGTGCAAGAGATGATAGAGCTATACGACAAGCCTCGCAAAGACCACGAGACCGGCGTCGTCACGACTTGGCGAGATCATGATGTTGCCGATATGAAAAGGTTTGCTCCTGGATTGGTGCAAAGAATTGATCTATCTCAGGTTGGTGTTGAGACTTTCAAAGTGAGTGTTTCAGTCTTCAACGACCGTGCACTTTCGCAGAAAACGACGCTCATTCCGCTCAAAACGTTAACAACTCCGCAGGAACTTTTGGCGAATCTACTCGAATCATCGGACGGGCTCCCTCTCGCACCTTCGCAGTACCTAGGGGTGATCTGTAACCGAAGCCAAGCCTGGGTCTCGAAAAGTGGATCAACGTACTTCGACAGAGAACCGACCATGCCCGAATATCTCAAACTCATCGCACGCGATCCGTTCAACTTCCTCGCTCACTTCGAAAAGGTCACCGCCAAGCTCGTTCTCAACGACGACAAGAATTCATGGTGGAGTGACGTACAACACAAGATCGTCATACTCCTCGCCTTCACTGTTCGATCTATTCAAGTCCCGGTTCTCGGTCCAGAGTACAGAGAGAATGAGGTCTATCGTCGAAACGCTTACGACGAAGCAGTGAGGTATTGCAAGGAAGTCATCGAACCTGACGATGCAGATGCGGCGAAGGAGATCACTTCAAACATCATCAAGGTCCTTTATTTCGAGCACACTCAGTTTGCTATCTACAGCCGAGGAGACCACCACAAAGGCCATAGCTTTGAGAAGATGCTCTGTGATCAACGACGAAGGGAAGGGAGGAGCTGAAGTAGTAGTATGGAGTGGATAGTAGCGCTTGCACCGAAATATGAGTCTGTACCCTCTCGACTCGCTCCGGATTCAAAGACTCGCTCAGTTAACGAAAGCTGTCTCTGAAAATGCTCTCCGAGAAAGGCATCGGAGCGGATAAGCGAGAACGAATGTAAGGCTGGGTTTGCGTAATCAATCTACAAAATCAACATGAATGGAAATACTGCTTGAGAGAAGAATCTATATAAAAAAACGAACGACACTACTGCTCAATAAGCGCCTCCTTGGTTCTGTCCCTACACAGCTTCAAGAAGCTACTGAGATCCGTCCCGCCCGTCCCAACCACCACTTCTTTCTTCTTCTCATGTCCCTCTCGTTTCCTCACTTCCTCTTCTTGCTCCTTCATCAATCGTTTCGTTTCCCACTCTGCGAAATGAACTGATTCTCTCGAAGGTGGGTGTCGAGCTTGTGCAACGATAAAGTGAGTCGCGAGAATGATGTGAGTGTCTCGGAACCGTTTCATTGAGAGGACGGCGGCGTCGTATGCGGGAGAAAGGGAGGGGTTTGCGAGAGTTAAAGAGCGGAGGGATGGGAGAGGGGAAGAGGACGAAGTGGAGTGGATCGAGGTGAGGTGATGAAGGAAAGAACGGTGGTGGTGTGGCATGTAGGTTGACATTCTTTGCATAAAAGTCGAATCGGTCAATCCTGATTTCGGTTTCGACTCGTGAGAAGAAGTCGCTGCGGTCGAGCTGGTCGATTTCGATGAGGATGAAGGAGTGGAAGAGGTATGTCGAGGAGCGTGATCCACTCCCAAGAAGAGGTCGATAGCGTGAACCAACGAACTTTGTCCAGCTGAAGGTCCACCCCATTCCATTTCTACATCTTCACCGTCTTCTCCTACTCCCTCATACACCCACTTGCCTCCATTGAACCAAGGTCTGATCTCCCAATAGAATGTACTCGGTTCGATGGTTTGCTCATTCGAGATGGGTCCAAAAGAACCTTTGATAGCGTTATGCATGAGGTGCTTGAGTTCGTCGATCATGTGAGAGATCGAGTAGAGGTAGGAAGAGATTCGAGAGAGGGCGACTTGGTCGGAGAAGAAAGTTTCGTCCAATGTCGAGGACATTAATCGTAGGATTGATGGACCGTACAACTCGCAGAAGAGGGAGAGGAGGAAGAAGGCGCGTTCGGAGGAGGAAGAAGTGAAGGTCGTGGAGATGTCGACGTTGTCGGCTTGGAGTGATTTCGAAGGATCGAGGAGTTTCCACACCCAGAGAACGGTGTCGGCGTAAGTGAGGATGGGAGGGATGCCTAGCTTCTCGGAAGTGTAGACGAGGGGAATAGAGATAGAACGAGGGACGACAGTTTGTGAAGGGAAGGACGAATGCATATAAAAGTGAGCGAGATGAGCAAGGAGAGTGTGGGCCCTTCGGAGGAGTGGGAGAGTCGTGAGAACCGAGGTGTCGACGCAGGGGAGCTGTACTTGCGATCGAAGTTTTCAGTACTATGCAAACGAAGAGACTGAGAGTGGGATCACTGCGTACGAGTCTGACCCTTTCTCGGAATGATTCGCTCATTTTCCCTACTCCGCCTCCAGAGATTCCTTCTACCTCTTTCACAGCAGCCTTCAAGCACTCTTCCATTTCTCTCCATCCATTCCCCAACTCTTCCAACGATTGTACCGGTTCTTGAGGAGGCAAGAAACCCGTTTCAACGGAAACATCGAAATCTGCTGCTGCGAGTGACGAAGTGTCGGGTAGAGCTGACGAACGGAGGGGTGGTGATTCTGGTGGAGGAGTGATAGGTCTTTGAGCTAGGAAATGGTTTGAAGGGAGTTGTTGAGAGGCAGAAGCGGTGGGAAGGGAAGAGAATGACATTGACTCGTTCTCATCCTCGAACAAGGGGAAGGGTAACCTCCTAGCTGGATTACGCTGTTGTTGAGTAGAACGAGCCATAGTCGGATTGCCGTGTCGAAGGGGGCGAGAGACTGGGCGATGATTGAAGATCGATCCAACTAAGGACAGCTGATCTTGCCACGGATCCCGTGATTAAGACTGGCTTTGGAGACTGGCTTGCGATTCAGCCAGGTATTACTGCTAATTAAGTCCTAGTGATTGAGGGAAGCGGTTGAGGGGTAGAGGTAGGGAGATGATGGAGGATAAAGGAGAGATTGAAACTTTTTATTGGAGATGACAAATTGCTGAACAATCTCTTCGCAATCTCATCGAACATCGGACTTTTACACTCCTTTGCTGATAATGAAAGTCTATGATTACGACATGATTGGATAATCCATAGCACCTCTCTCCAAACCCTCCATCTTCCACTTCCCTCCCTCTCCGTGATCAAACGAAACAACAAGTTGAGCCGGCAACGTCGTCCCATCTTCTCCCGGTCTAATCCTGACTCCCTCCTGAGGATTAAACAAGTTCCCTTCGTCATCCGCCAACTCGATCGCTTCTCCCTCTTCCCCAGCCTGTAGCCTCAATCCTTTGAATCCAAAATTCGTCTTGTCGTTCGAAAGTAACGGCGCAAGTACGATCTTCCCGATTGTCGAAGGGTTCGGGAAGACAATATCGACATTTGTGAGTGTTGGGTCGAGTTGGACGGTCCCTAATCGGTTTGAAGAGTCTGAAGTAGGTGTACCGACGATGATTTTGAGGTTTGAACATTTCCAAATTTCGATGGTGGACGTAATGATTCGACCTGGTAGTCTCAGCGTCAAGTCTTTACTATTATCTGTGACAATCGGAATGTTTGTCAGTGAAGAGCGAGACTTGGTAGACGAGAGAGAGAGGGGAGAACGAACAGATTGAAACTTTGCTCACTGAAGCTTGTATCGTCCATTCTTTGCCTTGTCCATCTAGATCATGTACGTTCAGAGTATGTTTCGGCGAGATATCGCCTTCTGCGTAAGTGACGAGTGAGGGAGTTGATTGAGTCTGTCAAGATTCAAAGTGTTATTTCAGGGAGGGAGCAACGAGAGAAGAACGTGTCGACTTACAATTTGGAATGAAGCGCGTCGGGCGAATGGCAGCATTGAACGGTTTCAATGAGAGGTGGAGGCGAAGCGATGACGAGGGAAAGAAAAGGGAAGGGAAACAAAGAAGCGAGTTGGTACCTCGACTCCAACCCTTTGAGAGCACGAGCAATATCAGGGCCGATACAATAGTACTTAGAGAGTCTCTCGAGCGTAGACCAGCGCCGGGAAGCACGTCAGCTGGGGAGGAATCGCGTTGTTTTCAGTTTCAAGGTTAGAAAGCAGGTCGATCAGAGGGAGATGAGTGCGGGAGACAATCGGAAGTTGATCCCGAGGTGTACTTTGATGTAATGCGGTCAAGTCTGGGCTGGAATAGAGTGATGCTGCTAAGAAGTTGAGTGAAGGAAACGAGGAAAACGCGAAACCTGCAAACTCTCTTTTTTCGCTTCCCACTCTCGCTGTCAACACTCAGATCCGACTTGGAATAGATGGCTACGACCACGCCAGACAAGCGGAGATCCTTACCACGACAATCTACTGCACCCGCTTCTCAACTCCCCTTTCCTCGACCTCTCGCTTCGAAACCTAAACATCGAAGAACTCAGTCTGAACTCCCATCTCCCTTGAAGCCTACCACTCCTAGCTCACATCACCGTTCAAGGTCATGGCTAGCAAACATTTTCAAACCAAACTCGTCACTCGATCCACCTCCAAACACAAATTCTCAAACCTCGCGTAATAGGAAAGATTTCGGTGCATCTCTCAAACTGTTCAATCGGACGAGAACCACATCGAATAGAACGAGGATAGATGAGTTTGGAAATGCCAGAAGGAGAGATAGAGATAGTTCCCAAGGTGAGCCTTTGTCCCTTGTCATGCACAGAATCCATTTCATTCTCGTTCGATTGAGGTTGGAGGTTTGTTGACGCGTTCTCTCCCCCGGCGTAACAGCTGCGACTCCACCTCCTCCTACACCTCACTTGGGAGTCTATGATCTACCCCGGAAACCGACGCAAAGGAAATCGATGAACCGACATTCCGAGGAAAGTTTGGCAAAGAGGCTCGCATCATGGGATTGGGATGGAGGTGAACGACTCGAAGACAACAGCTTCGATACACTTGAGATCAGACGGCCACACGAGGATGAGGACGAGATGGAAGAGTTGGAGAATGAAAGAGTGAGAGAGGAAGAGGGAGACTTGAGTTTAGTTTGGAAAGGGTTCTTAGCCGACGCTCAAGATACTTACGACGACGATCACGATACTCCATTACCGAATCAGTTCCCTTCTTCCTCGACCCTGGCGGCGACTGCGAATAGGAGATTCAGTCAAAGAGCTCTCAGTCCAACCTCGACTTCTCCTCCTCTACCTCCAATCCCATTCCCTCAGAACGAACTCGACGATCCAGATCAACAACACGAGAATGAGATCTCATTCCTTTCCCTCGAAGCCGACAATTCTCTCGCTCAATCGACCACGTCCCGCTTCACTCTCTCCTGTTTCCCTTCTCCTTCGGGCGGTGAAATCTCCTTCACCGATCCATTCTCTTTCGCTTCCCATCTCTCCTCCTCTCCTCTCGCACGCTCAGAAGCTCGATCTCCTAGTCGAGCCTCAACGTCAACCCTCGCTGAACGGAGACACAAGGAAATCCCTCGACTCCGACTAGACACAGATCCCGAAGTCCTCTATGCCCGAACACAACAAGCGAGGAAACAAGCTTCCCACGCCACCTTCACCTCAATGTCGGTTTACTCTCGAGATTCACTCGCTTTCGCCAACGACGAAGAGGAAGTGAATCAACCCAATCTCGAATCATATTTCTCTCCGATCTCTCCAGAATACCCTCCAATCTCTCCATTCCCTCACGAACCATCTCCTTCTTCTCATGAATCACCACTTCCTCCTCTCCCTCTCCTCCCGACTGAACCGATTTCTCACCCGATGGATTCCGAAGACCTTTCGAATCAATCCCATTCCTCCACTTCTACCTCGTCATCTTTCCCGAGGAGTAGTAGACAACATTCTCCTTTGTTCGATCGACCTTCCGTCCTACCCCCTAGCTCAACATTCACCAACGAAGGATTCGAAGATCCGCCTATTAGATCCGAACCACCTTTGAAAGACGAGACGGGTTGGCGAAAAGATTGGAAGCTGGCCCAATCAGAGGAGAAGGAGGAAGAGGAGGAGATGGAGGAGAGTGAGGCTGAAGTGTCGGAAGGAGAAGTCGAGAAGAGGATTTCGATTTATGGACAGAGGGAATTGGAGAGGAGGGCGATGGAGCGACGGTTGAGGTGGAAAGAGGAGAGGGAAGAGATTTATGGGGAATCGAAAGATGCAGAGGTCGAGTTTGGGTTGGCGCTGTAAACCCTTTTCTTGAAGAGCGTAACTTCTTATCTTATTCAGTTTTTGCATTTTTCGTTTTTCTCATTCCTTCGTACCCTAGGTAGTTTTGCATCCACTCATCTTTTAGCATCTTCAGTTTGTGTACAACTTCTCCTTCTTGATAATCTCGACCACTCCAGGGAATGGCACCATCTTTTCCAATTTCTCCCAATCCCCTTCTTTGACCGCTTTTCGAATTTCGGTCGAACTGATCCCTTGTACCTCAGGGTCGAGATCGAATAATTCAAGTTTGCCTCGTTTGATCCATTTGTCGACTTCGGGTGAGGAGAGGAATTCTGATTCTTCTGAAGCAGAGAGGTTTCCTCGTCGGGCGTAGAGGATCGAGGATCGATTCGTCGAGAAGAAGGTGGTCATCTGGGAGGAGAGGTCGGGTCCTGGAGGTGGGTAGTAGCGTGATGCGAAGATACGAATGACCGTATCCCAACCTACGAGGAATGCCAGGTGAGTTTCGCGAAATCAGGGAAGAGAGCAAGAAGTGCTCACCGACTGGGAAAACGAACTCCGGTTCTAGCTCCATCTCTCCATGATGCCTGGATAGTTTCGTCACTTGCTCGTTGAGTACTTCCGATTTCTGAGTAAAGAACGGAGCGTCCAGGACAGCAACGGCACAATTCTTCCATTTCCCGCTCTCCGCTTTCCTTCCCATATCAACTGCCAATGCCCTAATCATTTCTAGTCGATGATACAGTTCACTCTTGTCCACCTTCTTGTCCGCATTCGAGAGAGTGAATGCGAGGAGTTGGGCATCTTCTGATCCGAGTGAAGCTAGCGCAACGTGTGCTGCATGAGGAGGATTGAAACTCGAGTCGAGTACAGATATCTTGAGTGATTTCACTGGGTTCGGAGAGGCTGTAGGAGGGAGAGGCCAGCGAGAATGGGACGAGTAGATGAAGGTGAGGGGAGAAGTGGGAGGGATCGTGAGGAGCGAGGAGATGGCGGAACTAGCCGAGGTTGGTAGTCGAGTCATTTCTGAGGTCTCAAAGGGCGAGTCAAGTATTCGGATTGAAAGTGAAGGAAGAAAGAGCGAAACAAGACGAAAGGTTTCGAAACTTCGCAGACTTACAAACTGAGAACTCGATGAATAAGTAGCACATGAAAGTGTGGGTGATATTGCGAACAACCAACGACGATATAAACCCAAAAAAGATAAGACGAGATTTGGTATACAGACCAGAAGGAACAAAAAAAGAGTGATATAAGTGAACGGAGAGGACAACCCTTGAACAATCCCCGGAACTACTGCGATATGCGAGCGATACAAACCAACGATAAAGAGAGAATGCTGTGCGATCTAAGTAGGAATGAAGGGGGAAAACGATAAAATAGAAAACAAAACTAATCGAGAGTGATGATGGATTCGCTAGGTTCTCCCGATCCGGTTCCAGCCCTCGAACTGCTCAGTCGTTCGACACTAGGTGTAGAGCGCTTCGTGACCGGAGCCCAACGGTTCAAGGGTAGAGCGAGCGACATGAGATAATCTCCTCCTCCTCCATTCGGTCGGTCGAACATCTGAGCACCTCGCATCTTCGAGTTCTTCAAGCGTCTCTTGCGGCGTCGATCGTCCGTAGTTGAAGAGAGGTCTTCGCGAAGTCGCCGGCGGGTGGTCGAGGAAACGTCGGAGTCAGAATCGGAATCTGAGGCGTCGGAAGAGAGGCTCATCAGTACTCGAGGTGGGCGAGCAAAGACGGCGGGATGGTGATGGAGAGTCTTGGACTCGACGAGGAGAGGACGAGGCATTGAACAGAGGAGTTTGGGAGAATGGTCGGAAGGGAAGAGAGCAGGGAGGGCGAACATCGAGGAACGAGGAAAAGGACGAGTCGAGTTCGAGGACGAGGGCTGGACATTTGGAGAATCGGTAGGGAAGAAGCGATGGAAGTACTTGATGTGGATAGTGAAGTGGTCGGAAGCGATTGCGTCGGACATGGCGCTGAGGCGAAGAGCTGGTCGTGGCGCAGAGAGGTAAGCGTCGAGAGAGTAGATCTCGGGAGTTGAAGGAATGTTCTCGACGATTTCGAGGAGAGTGTCGTCGTCGTCATCCACCTCGATCGGTTGCGGCGGTAGTTCCATCTTGTGCTCTGCGATTTCCTCCACACCCTTGACATCGGAAATGACTGACATCTCCCGCGAGCTCCTCAGCGAAGATTGAATCTCGTCGGTATCCATCGGATCGGATGACGAGTTGTCGCCGAGTGCGGTGCTAGGGACGATTCTGCTGGTTTCGGCGAGCTTGAGTTTCGCTCGAACTTCGAAGTCTCCAGCGAGGTCGGAACAGAAGAGGTCGTTGGCGAAGTAGACGACTCCTCCTTCGTAGCCTTTGCGACGCTTCGGTAGTCGGATCCCTTCGCCCAAGTCGTCGTTTCCAGCATCTTCTGAACCCGACTCGACTGAGTCTTCGTCGGCCTCTGACGACGACTCACCTCTCTTGGCAAAGAGAGGAGTGTACTGGTGACGCTTGAGTTGTGGTGCGTCCAACCCGGAGCCGAGAGCTTCGACGGTTTCCTCCGCCTCGCGACGAGCTGGTGATCCTACTTCTTCGACAGAGTTGCGGAGAGAACTGTTGATGAGAGGTACACTACGAGGTAAGGGAGCGAGGGGGCGATCGTCGGTAGTCGATTTGAGCTGAACAACTCCTCCTCGTCCGGAATGAGTCCCGTTCGACGAACTGCCGGCAGTTTTCCATTCCGATCCAGTCTTCGATGCTGACCCGTTCTTCGAGTTGCTGGGATTGAATGAGGTCGGAGCGGTCGATGCGACGGTCGAAGAGTGATGGTGTGGACCGAACAGACGTGAAGGTTGATCGTCGAAGATAGAATCGGTTGCGGGTTCCGAACTCGATATCGACCTTGTGCGCAGCTCGTTTCCAGCCGCAGTCTCCATCTCCTCCTCAATCGTCTCTTGAGCATCATTCGCACAACCCTGCATAATGTTCTCCTTCGTGTCCATCTCCTTCTTCGAAGGTTTTTTGAGAGGTCCTCGCCATCGAATCTTGCTTCCCTCTGCACTGACCTCGATAAGCTCACTCTTGGTACGAAGAGCGTGTCGTACGGTAGAGATACTGACGCTGAGACGATGTAGTGCGGCCATAGTCGAAACGAGATTGAGGTAGAGCCATCCTCCGTGAAGCTGATAATCTTCGGAAGAGACGATAGTTCGCAGGTATTGGGTGTTCGAGGAGGAGTGAGCGGGGAGAGGATAAGGTTCGCTTTGAAGAGGGTTCGAAGGAGGGGAAGAAGAAGGGGAGTCGTCGTCGCTGTCGGGAGGTAGCGATTCGAGGAAGAGGCATTCGATCATCTGAACGATCGTGTTCTCGAGAGCGTCGGGGTCTTGAGAGGTGGTAGATCCAGCCGTCGAGCTTGCTTGATTCGATCGGGGTCGCCTCTTGTTGCTCAAGGCTTCGGTTGCGAGTGAAGATATAACTCGTTTCCGTTTCCTCGTCGAAGGGTCACTGATTCGCATCTCGTGACCCGTACCGGTTGTTGAGAGGGGTTCGACACCAGAGAAGGATGGTGCAGCGAGAACGTCCCGATCTGGAGGGAAGATATCGGTAGGTCGACGGAGAAGTGAAGGAGGATCGGCGACATGAGCGACGGCGGTGAGGGGTGCAGATCCGAGGGGTTCGTGATTCGGGGTGGCGTCGTATCGAGGAATCCCAGACCCTCTTCGATCCGACTTCAAATTCCTATTCCCTGAACCGCTCCCACTCCCACTTCCTGTTCGACTCCCTCTTCCGCTTCCACTGCCGCTTTTCTTCGATAGAGCAGCATGTGCAGCTTCTGCATCACCTTTGAGAGTCGCTCGAGCCATTGCCTCCTTCTCTGAACTTCGTAAGGACGGCCCAATCGATGAAAGTGAATCTCCGTGATCTCGTCCGCTCGTCGAGGGATCTTCGACATTGTGATAAGCCCTCGAAGAATGCGAGCCACCGCTATCGTGTTGAGATTCAGCGGTCGCAATGGTCTGAACGTAGTCGGTAAGGAAGGATTCGATTTCCCTTCGTCGGAGTCTGCCGATGTTGACAGTGTCAACACTGAATCTACCAGACGGGCGATAACGAGACGGAGACATACTTGGGAAGTCCTTCAAAGAATCGCACCTCGAACAAGCGTTCATCTTTCATGTTGCGCGGAACTTTCCCAGCTTCTAACCTTTTCAATCTCGCTCGAAGTTGTTGATCTGTCAAAAAACGAGCGAGTCAGTCGAAGGTCTCGCCATCGTATCGTCGAGGTTCAGTGCATACTTTGTAGTGTAAGATCGTCGACCTGAGCGAAGGGTTCGAGGAGGATTAGCATAAAAGTGTGGCAATTTAGGTTTTGAAGAAAAACTCACTATATCTCGAAAGTTCTGCTCTGAAACGAATGCAGCGCCCTCACTCTTGTTCTCTCCTCTTGTACTGGGTCCAGAGCGAGTGCTACCACCTCGAGAATAAGTCGGATCTGGAGCGACGACCGCGGGAGTCATTGGGCTGACCGGAGGATTCGCTTCTAGGGATTCGCTAGAGAGGATTGACTCTTCAATCTCTTCCATATCATCATCTTCCGAATCAGATAGAGGAATCCCTAATGCGCCTAATCGACGAGTTGTAGTTGAAGGATTCGCGAGAGAAGGTGCAGGAGTTTCCAGATTTGGACAAGGGGTAGAATTGTGAGGATGTAGCGAGGTAGAAGGCGCTTCTAGAGGTATTGAAGGTGATACGTAGCCCTATAGGTGCAAGGCGTGAGCTCGATCTCGAGTTTAGTCGGCAAAGATCTAGAGACCATCTCGGGTAGTTTCAAGACTTACATTCAAGAGAGCTGGATCCATCGGTTGTTTAGCTTTGCCCTTTCCCTTGTTATCCCATCCACCAACACTTCTTTGTATCCTCAAGACAGCTGGTGGGAGGAGTGGAGGTGCAGGATTAGGGGAAGGCATCTCTGTCAAGTTGTCAGTCGCCCGACTGACGGGTTCGACCAGGAGAAGTTCGCGTGTAGGGTGGGCTGTATTCAGGTTCTGGATATGTAGCGAGGGCTGGCGCGAGGTGTTAGAATGTTGTGGGAAGTTGAGGAGGTTTAAGATCGAAAGCAGTGTTCTTTCGTCGAGTTCTAGATTTCTGACACCTTTCATTATACTTCAATATTCTTTCGCTACTTCAGCTTCCTCGCAAAGACTCGAACTGTAGCGCGTACTGTAGTCGCTCGTCGTAGCTCGAGAAACGAAGCTTGTAGCAGCTGAACTCGAAAAAAAGAAAATCGTCGAAGTCGTCGATTGGTCGTCGAAGCTGACGGTCCTACAACGATTCTCGACTAGAACAGACACATTACTGCGCGTCAAATCTCTGGAGCTGTCGATGCTGTTTCGGTGAAGTTCAGGAGAAGGAAAGAACTCCTCGCACCGACTCTTCAAGTTTGCCAAAATTTGCCTTCCTAATCGCTAGCACGCTCGATCCGTGCCATTTCAAAGGGGAGTGTGTCTCTCTCGTCAACCTGTAAACACTGGCCAGCTCCCAACACATTTAACGCTGATATAGAGAGCCAGGTAGAAGCTTGCCAACGGAAATTGGGCCAGGAGACGTTCTATACCCGTGTTCTTTTCTCTCAACGGTTTCTGGTCGCAACGTTGTCGCTCATTGTTATGTTGCGTCTGGCTACGATGGAAGCTGATCGAAGGTACATAGTCGACTAGCGAAAGATGGAGAATGAAAATCAGGGAGGGAAAGGGTCGAAGTGACGTCGGAATCGAGGTTAAGATCAAAAAAAAACTCGCTTGTCTCTTTTCTCTCTCTTTCCATTCATTCAAACTACTTTACAACCTTCAAAACTTCTCCACGCCTCACATCATGATCCCCACGGCCGCCGACAGAAAACCTAACCCTGGTAAGTGATACAATGCCGCCCTCCTCCCTCGATTCCACCGAGCGAAACCAGTTCCGGGGATGCATCGATCGAGGAACTGGTTACTGCTTGTTATCAGTCAATCTGCGGCAATATGAGCAATGCTGATCTCTGTTCTACTGACGTCGACAGGAGAGAAGGAGATCCAAGTCAACCAACAGGCTCACCCTTCTGCCTCGGGCAACGCTACCACCACTCTCCCCGTCTCCGACGTTGGAGGACGTACTGAGCACGCCAACCAGCAACAACCCGAGGGTCAATTCAACAAGCAAATCCGTGAGTTTTCTCTTCATCGTCGAGGAAAATAAAGTAGTTTCGCTGACTTTCCTCCTTTCTTACGATCGATAGACCCCAAGCAACTCGAGGCTGAGAACGCTGGACAAGGAACCAACACTTCCGGTGGAGGAGGACTCAAGCCTCACCAAGCTTAAAATCCAGATTTGAGAATACCCCCCTTCTTCGCATAAAATCCTAAAGCAGTTTAGTACATAGCAATTATACATAGTCCTCGTTAACAGCACGAATTCTTTGATCGTCGTCACCGTTGAGAATCTCGAGAGATTGGCTAGTGATAGATGGTGTTGAAAGTCGGGAAGATATCGCAAGTCTCTTTCGGAAGGCATTTCCCAGCTATCACCCGACTGGTTGTTGCTCTTCGCTCTCTCCATCGACATCGACATCGACATCGAAGCTCTCAGGAAAGGGAAATGAACGAGAGATTGCAAGTATGAAGACAACAAAATAGGTCCTCACAAACAGAATTTAAGCGATTTTGACTCAATCCGCAGAGAATGGAGTGATCATCATGGCACCTGCACACTCAAGAGTTCAGCTCAAGCTCATGAGAAAGAGAGGAAAAAGTGAGCTTACCTTCAGGAAGTACAGAACTTCTCCCCGCCGATGAACCATCAGTTTTCAAAGTCCTGACTTTCTTCTTCCTCAACCTCGATTTAATCTTGTTCGTCCACCCAACATCATCCGAATCGTCTCCATCATCATATCTCACAACGGAAGTCCCGTCCAAACGCTTGAGGAAATCGACTGCCTCTGCTAAGTAACCTTGTTGAGTCAATGCGGAGGCAGTAGATTGAGTTGAACCTCTTCGTTGGTTTTGATGGCGAGAGTAAGCGAGCGCGGAAGAAAGGATAGTGGCGAGATTGGCGAGAGTGAGGGGTAATCGAGGTCGATGAGCGAGTAAGATGTGAACTGTAGGACAATCGGAATCGAATGAAGGAGTCGTTTCGGCGGTGGACGAATTCGTAGAAGCGATATCTTGTGACATTGGACGACCTTGCGAGAGAGGAAGTAGATCGATTCGACACCGCACTCGGCAAGAGGAGTCGAGGAAGGAACGGAAGAATTCGACTCGGATCGAAACTTGATGTCCGTTTCCCAATTCGTCTACTCCGTGATCGTGAGGACTAGCTTCTATTCGGCTCTTTCCGTACCTATACATCGAGTGAAAACGTCACTCCTGGATCGACTCGAGGGAAGAGAGGGATCGAGACGAACCACATTAAATAGACGAGTAAAGCATCCCAGCTCTTCGCTTCAATCGCGAAAGACACGAAAGCCTTTTTCCCTTCCTCGTTCTCCGCCGTTGAAAGCTGTGCACCCCGAGGGAATTCTCCTTTCGAATCCAAAGGAGGATGCATACTAGCTCTTTCGACCGCTACGAATCCCCATCTCATTCCATCGAGGACGTACTGACCAGCCGCGAACGATTCCGTCGAGCTATCTTGAACGACTCCACCAAACGAGGGCGAGTGAGGGTAGGAGTCGAGACTTGGAGAAGGTTCGGGAGTGTTCGTTGCGGAGTGAGACTGGGCGAGTGCTGGAGATGGGGCGGGAAGGAGGGATGACGTCGAGGGAGGCGGTTCTGACACTCGTCTAAGTGGAGAGGGTGCAGAGGGAAGGCCGAGGAAGGAAGATGAGGGGAAATCGATCGTGGCGACGTTCGACTCGGGAGATGGCGGGGACTGCTTTGTGGGTGGTGATGCTGCTGTATCGACGAGGATATCAGGTTGCGCTGGCTGCGAATCGGCGGCCGGTAGGTGAAGTGAGGGCGATCGAGAAGAGTGATCGTTACGAGGTTCATCAATAGATGACTGATGCGGATCTTCGTGGGTCTCGTCTTGATCAGCTGCGAAATGGTCGTCGAAAGGATTCTCCTCCTCCTCCCCTCCACCTTCATCTTCTCCTTCGTATTGCTGCTCAGCGACTGAATCCTCCACTGCGATGTTATGAAACAGCGATGGTGCTATTGTCTCGTAGGAACCAATAGAAGGTGTCGTCGAGTAGGCTCCGGTTGTACGAGAAGAATCGTTGCGGTCGAGAGAATTAGTGTTCGTAAGGTGAGAAGGGAGACTAGAGAAATGCGAAGGGGAAGCTCCCGGTGGTGGGAGAGGAGAGGTGACTGGGGCTGGTATCGACATATCGAAAGGAGTGATCGAAGAAGAAATCGGAGGATAAGATGCGTCGAGTTCGGGTGAGTACGAGGTCGTGTTGAGAGGAGAGTGATCTGGAGGAAGAGGAGAAGAGGATTGCTGCGGCTGTTGAATCGGGTCGGCGTCGTTCGATTCGTGCGCGATGATCGTGTAAGCAGGAGGTGGAATATCTTCTTCTTCGCTATCGCTGAGACCTGATCGATCCGGATTTGTAACGACGAAAGAAGAATTGGAATGTCGGGTGAGAGCGATAGGAGGTAGAGGTGGATCTGGGTTGTAGGTACGGCTGTATTCGGCTTGATCTTGTTGAGAAGAGGAAGGGTAATCTTCGACTGTTGTTTCTTGCGTTGTCGTAGTCGAATCTCTTCGGCTCCAACGATCGAAAGCCTGACCGCTCGTCTCTGCACTTCCAGTCTCCCATCTAGCTTCCTCATTACCATCCAAACTCAGTCGCGTCGCCATCTCGAACGCTTCCCTTTCCCTCCTTTCCACCGAGCTGTCCCTCTGCGAAACGATCGTCCGGCTCCTCGCCAAAACTTTCTGAACTTCCTTCTCTTCCTCGAGGGTTCTCCTTCTCCCTTCCCTCGCCAATCGCTCCGTTTGAGCCTGTTCATACTCCCGACTAAACACCATAGCTTCCCTCATCGCGATCTCTTCCTCCATTCTCTGTAACCTCGCTCTCTCTTCCGCTCTTCTCTGTTCTTCTTCGGCAAGTCGGCTCGATTCTGCTAGTGCTTGCTGTAATCTTCGATCTTCTTCTGCTTCGAGGTTCAGGAGACGCTGTTGTTCGTATTCGACGGATTCTTGTCGTATTCGTTCGAGCTGATTACATTGTTCCGTCAGCTGCTGTTCTGAACCGGATCGAATAAACTCTATGGACTCACTTGCGTCTCTTCCGCCTCTTCTACTGCAGGATACGGTGACTGATAATTCGATGAGAAAGATCTCCGGGGACTTGGATAGGAAGCGCCAGGAAGAGGTTCTGGGTTACTGATCGGTGGATAGGGAGATGGATACGGAGGTTGATTCGTAGAGAAGTAAGTGTTTGGCTGGGAAGGATAGCCCATGGGAGAAGCGATCGGAGGGGATGAAGTGAAATTTGAAGCGGCTAGAGGAGGACTCGTAGTTGCAGGGGAAGTCGCTTTCGAGTTGTTGCTGTTTGTTCTGTTCTTCTTGAGTAGTTTGCGAGTGAAGATGTTTGATGAAGAAGAGGAGGAGGAAGAAGACCTCGGCTGAGTCGGTGGAGGAGAGGGTCGAGACGATGATGAAGAAGAAGAGGAACGCCGCTCTCCTTCTCTGTAATTCCCATCCAAACTCTTTCTCCTATCTCCATACGATGCTCCCGCTCCAGAATAGCTTTGAGAATGAGGCGGAATTCGATGAGGCTGTGAAGTATTCGGCTGGAGAGGGGAAGCAGTTGAGCGATATGTACCCGATGATGCTTGATAGCTGTAAGGCGAGTCTATAGAGTGTCGATGTGGCAGCTGAGTAGGAGGTGGAGAAGCTGTCATCTCGGGTGAGCTGTTGACCGAAGTCTTGGGATGAAGGAGGTGAGGAATCGGCCGATTCAATTGAGCTGCTAGAGGCGTAAGTTGAAGCTGATCTCTTTGATTGCAGTGACTATCGGCAAGAGTGTAGAAGAGGGCGAGAAGAATCGAGTGAAGGGATGAGGGTGAGATTGAGAGCTTTCTGAAACTCGATTCGCTTCGCAGTACCGAATCTTTCTTGAAGAGTTGAAGATCACTCGCAACGAGGAGGAGCCGTCAGAGCTATGCTAACCCGCAGAGGGACTGCGGTGGGCTAAGCGAGAGTCATATCACGGTCTCGTTTTGTTTCGCTTATATAATCTCCTCTCTGGTTTCCTCTTGGTCTCATACTACGATCAGTCTGAATCTGGCGAGGTCAGGTTTCCATAAGCTTGACGATACCTGTCGTTACACAGTGATTCTACTTAGCGTCTTGATAATGGCGCCTGAACACTCGCTCTGTGAATTGTCCAAAAGTTTCTCCTTCTTTCGACACAACCTCGTCGTTGTTCGGCTGTAAGGGGAGAACGAAGATGTCAGTAGCAACCCTCAGAGAGGCTGACTAACAATCCGTCCGACTTACCTGCAGGAACACAGCTAGCGTTTCTCTCGTAACTGTTCCTGTCTCCACTTCTTTCCAGCTCTCTTCTTCCTCCTTCTTGCGCTCAATTGCTTCGAGTGCTCGTTTGCCAAGAGATGAAGCGGTGGCGTTGACGAAATGAGGAGTTGCAGCTAGTCGTTTCGAAGTGAGGAGTTCGAGGGTTTCTCCCGTTTGAAGTGCGAGGCAGTTTTCACTGTTCACGCATAGACGGTCAGTATGGATACAAGGCTAGTCATAAGAGATAGCAAACATACGGAATAGTAGCTTGAACGACTTCTCCCGATCGAGTCTTGATGAAGAGTCCCGTTGATTTACTCGGACTTGGGATAACGAGAGGTGACAGAGTGGTGGAGGAAGAGGGAGTCGGGTGGAAGAGATACAGACTTGGGCAGAGTACGGTTAAGAGTGAATGATCCGTATGTGTGCCGCACCAGTCGTCGTTGATCGGTTCGTTTGGTGGATTTGCAGGGAGGGAGGAGGAAGGAGGGAGTGAGAAGACGGAATCAGGTCGAGCGAACTGTACGTTCAAACTCGCGGTCACTATCAGTGCCTTTATACGCGAGATGTCCAGTGAGATCGACGCACGTAGTGGAGGAGACGAGCTTTCGACGCTTGACTTGTTCGAACGAGTTCTTCGACAGATTTTGATGCTGCACTCTCTTCGCCCACGAGCTGATCACAAGCTGCCGCAACGAGTTGTCCTACTTCTACCATGAGCTTGCAAAGCTCCTTGAAGGCGGCTGTCAAAGTCGATTCGGATCAATTTCGATCGAACGAAGAGAGAAATCGCAAGAAGTCCTCTATGGAGACTCACCTTCATATCCCTCGATCCCTTTCTCTTCTGGCCAGATATTCTTTGTAGAACTATCACCTGGTTTGAGCCCTGGAGTCTCGTCTTGCGAAGGGTTGTTGTAGAATGAACCTTTCAAAGTATCTGGTCTTCCGTTCATAATCTCTTTTCTACATCTCGAACGTTCCCTTCGTCAATACTGATCTCGGGTCTCTCATCGTACGAAGCAGACTCACCCGTGACTCCATCCGAACGAGTAAGATGTTTCTTTACTCGAATATTTCTCCCTTGTCTCCTCCTTCAAGGAGGCGAACGCGTTACTTAGCAACAACAGCCTCTTCCTGAGCTCTGGAAATTGAGGCGGTAAGTCGGAAACGATGAGGAGACCTAGGGAGTTGGGTGAAGAATCGAATGCAGACTGAATCTTTGAAGGGAGAGAGGCGTCCGTCGCTACGAGGTCGGCATAGGAGACTGCGATAGGAGATATAGTGGTCATGGTGTAGTAAGGTGGGCCTAGAGGGCTGTGGGGAAGTGGAAAGAGCTTGAGAGATGAAGGCTAGAGAAATGTAGGGGAAGGCGAGGAAGCTTTCAGCGGTCCTTGAGTGATACTGAGAGCTTCTGGAAGTTATGCAAGCTGACTCGAGAAGTCAAGAGGGGAGTTGTCAATGGCAAGGAGTATGACCTCTCGCTTCGAAAAAATCTTCGGCTCAGCCGCTTCGCAGAAACCATTGTTTGATCGGTTTGAATTGCTCGCGGAGTATAGCAAGAACAGAGCAACCGTTCAAGCTTGTCTATTTACCAATGCAGAACCCGCTGAAGATCTCTCCCAAAACTTCTTCGACGTCTACAGCACCCGAGATCTTTCCCAGCGACAGAACAGCATATCTGAGCTCCTCTCCAGCGTCTACCAGGTCGTCAACACCGAGCTCTGTGGAAGAAGGGAGGGGTCAGCCTTCGAATTGAGTCGAGAAGGGATCTCGTAGAAGATTAGGCTCACCGAGGAAAGCGTTGAGTGAGTCGCGACACTCCTGCAATGCGACGAAGATGTCAGTGAGATTTACAGCGGTGTAACGATGAAGACAGCGGTGACGTACTTCGAGATGTCGACGATGTCGCTCGTGAGTAACGATTGGTGTTTCTTCGATGTCGTCAGACAAGTCGTATCTGTTGCAGCGAATCACCATCAGACCCCTGTAGCATCATAACGTTATGTGGACACGAGCGGAGTGCTTACCTTCGCTTCAGTTCTGCCGTCAAACCCTTCGCAAGTTCTCTCAATCCCGCACCCTCTTTGACGCTAACTTGCCAGAACTCCTTCTCACTTCCCTTACCCAGCCAGCTCTTCCCCGCTTGTGTCAGGCTTGACGAGATCGAGCTGAGCTGAGAAAGGTTAGGGGTTATAGAATCGGTTTTGTTGAGAAGGATCAAAGTATTCGAGTCGATGAGGTCGAGAGTAAGCGGATCGATAGAGGGCGTGAAGGAGGAGTCTGATGAGTGAGACGCAGGGAAAAGTTCCTCGAGTGAGAAGAGACACAGTTTGATATCCGCGACATCGGCTCTATTCATCGTTTTCGAAAATCAGTTTCCCTTGTTACAAGAACCGGAATGGCACGCTCACTTCGCTAGAGCCCTTTCGATACCGATAGCTTCGACTTGATCTTTCGTACTTCGCAGTCCAGCAGTGTCTGCGACGAGTATCGGGAAACCATGAAAATCGAGTGACAGTTCGACCACGTCCCTCGTTGTTCCAGGAATCGCGGTGACGATGGCAGCTTCTCTTTGAGCTATCAGCGAGGAGTTATAGTCAGCTTAGGATGCAGCTGTGGCAGACCTTAGGAAGCTTACCGAGCCAATTCAAAAAGCTGCTCTTGCCCGAGTTTGGTGGACCGACGATTGCGAGATGGATACCTGACCGGATAATCTCTCCTCTCCTCCCATCATCGAGATGTCGAGAGATTTGATCTCGCAGCGAAGTAGCCTTTTCTCGAGCTAGAGCGAAGCGAGATCTGGTCAGAACTGTCGGTCGAATCGCACCTGACACAGGTGAAGGAGAACGCACCCTGCTCGAAGACTCCATCCGAGATCCCTTCGTCTTCTCCAAAGTCGATCAGAGCCTCAATCAAAGCCATTCCTTCGATAGCCGTCGCCCGCATCGAATCATAAGCATGTCTCATTTGACCCTGTTCGGGCGAGGAGTCAGATCAGCGATCACCAAGCAGAAAAGAGGAAGATTCCACTCACACTGGCTTGCCGAGCTGCGAGCTTCCGTTGAGCTTCAGTATCCGCATCGACGAGGTCTCGAATTCCCTCAACTTCAGTCAAATCCATCTTCCCCGCTTCAAACGCCAATCTTGTGAACTCTCCAGGTTCAGCTATCCGGAACGACTTTGTGAGGGTCGGTAGGAGTTTGAGCATGAGAGACATGAGAGCAGGTGAGCCGTGGAGGTGTAATTCGAGAGTTGGTTGAGCGGTCAACGATGATTCCGCTGTCTTCTCGAGGTGATGAGCACGGTAGATCAGGACGAGGCGAGAAAAGGACGTACATGGAAAGTATAGAACGACTCCTTCATCGAGAATCTCATGAGTTTGAGGATGTACAATCTTGCGAAGAATCGCTCGACGAGGTTGAGGGTCCTTTGTCGTTCCTTTTTGACCTCTAGCGGGTTTCGTCATCTTGCGCCATACTTCCAATGCATCATCTCCCGATATGCGAAGGATCTGGATCGCACTTTTGCCTTTCCCGCTTGCTGAAGCGAAAATTGTTGGAAGTTGTAGAGGAGTCGAAGAGGTCGAAGCGAAGCGCATCCTCTTGGTCGGAGGGTATATTGGAGCTCTTGCGCAGCTGCATGACATCCTCAGAGCTAGTCGAAACATTGAGATGGAATCAGTGTGAACGGCGAAAGATCAAGGAGAATAGATGGCTCTTGCTTCCGACCACAACCTCAAACTATCTCACGAAGACCTCAGAAGCAATCGATCGAGCTCCATTCGGTACCCTACACTTTCAGAAACGACTCACAAGGCTTCCTCGCCCCTCACTAGCATCATCTTCCTCACTTTTGTTCAATGACCTCAACACGCTGCTACATCGACTTTGCTGCCGGCAATAAGGAGCAGTACGATCGAGAACTATTACAGTATCGAGATCTCGAGAAATGGTTGGCTCAGAATGGAGAGAAATACGGTCTCGCAAGTGATCTGAAGGATTTGGACACGACAGGGAGGGAGACGCTTACTGCCATGTACGAAGCAGAAACCAAGGTGAGTCCAATTCCCTAAGAAGCGAGAGGAAAGAGCTAAAAGCGTCTGTACAGATCAGCTTGACCGATAAATCCTTCGCACCTCCTCCTTCTCTCCTCCTTCCACGACTCTACTTCAACGTATCGAACGCGGCTGGCCTCAAGAAGACCTCATCAAACTTCCTCGATCTCCTCAGTGACTCGAAGAAGCTCAAGAGTAAACGTTCGCCGAATCCTCCTTTGAGATATCAGGGTTGCAAGGTGTTTCGAATCGATGAGGGCTTTGTTGCGCAGACAGGAGACGTCACAAGACAGGATGGAAGTGGTGGCGAGTCGATATGTACGCCGCACTCTCACTTTTGCAAGAACGTTGCGATCGATCAAGGCTGAATTCGCTCGTTTGTTATAGATGGCGGCACTTTCAACGATGAAAAGGAGGGCCTCAAGACTCCCTTTCAGCTAGGTACGATAGCAATGGCGAACTCTGGCAAGAATTGTAAGCGTCTCCTTGTGTTCTGGTTTCGCGAGTTGCAACTCATTATCTCTCTCGAAATCTTTAGCGAATACTTCTCAAGTCAGCTAGCTACTTTCCCTTCCGAATCGATGCCTTGACTGATTCTTTTCCTCCATATTGCAGTTCTTCGTTACACTCACCACCGATCCCACGAAACTCAAGAAGCTAACAGGCAAATACGTCGCTTTCGCCGAGAGCGACTTTTCCGTCGAGAGTACTCAGCTGTGCCTGAATCGACTCAACGAACTAGGTGATGGAAAAGGAGGAACGAAGGAACCTGTCTGGATCGAAGAGTGCAATATTTGCGAGTAGATACTGGATCGTTTCGAGGTGGAACTAAGGCTGGCCTTTCCTCCTCCCGATTCTCTGGCCTCTACTCCTCGTTGACTCCTCTACTACATCAGTGTCGCAGACTCATTCACTGCGCAGCATGCTCGTCGGGTACTATCTTCATCGCTCGACGCTCCCTCCGAGAAATGCGCACGACATTTCACCTTTCCTCGTCATCAGCTCGCTTCGTCACTTCTACGCAGAGTTTCGCTCGTTGGTCGACTCGACAGCACTCGACAAGTCGTCGGAGCAGTTCGCGGGCTATTCGCGGCAAGATCGTCATTTCATAAGGCCCCACTAGGTTTTCCCCGCTTCCAACTGCTCTTCTCCTTCTACTCTTCACTGCTCTCTTTCAACAAACTCATACCTTCAACACTCACGTCCTGTTCGACGTCAAGCAGCACAACCCACGCAGAACACTCGAAAATGCCAAAAAGAGCTCTCTGTTCATTCGGTGTCGACGTCGACGCTTGTTCGGGATGGTTGGACTCGTACGGAAAGGGCGACTCGCCAAACGATAGTAGGTATTCGTCTGTCGTTATCGAGGGAAAAGCGAGAAATCTCAGCTGATTTTGACGCTTAATCAGTGACAAGGGGTTGCTTCGCGGGAGAAGTTGGAGTTCCTCGACTGCTCAAGATGTTCAAGAAGTACAACCTGACGACCTCTTGGTACGCTTGACTTCCAATCCTGTTTCGTCCGATTTCGCTGATTCGCAACTTTGCTCGACAGGTTCGTACCCGGTCATTCCCTCGACACTTTTCCCGAAGAGATGGCAATGGTTCGAGATGCAGGGCATGAGATCGGTCTTCACGGTCAGCTCCAATCGATTCATTCTACTGGAAAAACGAAGCTGAAACTCGGGTGATTTAGGTTACAGTCACGAGAACCCGAAGAAGATGACTATTGAGCAACAACGAGATGTTCTCGATCACACGATCCAGCAGTTGACTGAGTTTACTGGGAAAGCACCTCGCGGTCATAGTGAGTTTCGTACGAATCTGCTCTGTGTCCTTTCTTCGGGCTGATCGCGACCTCTGATCCTTAGCTACTTGCTGGTGGGAGACTTCGAAGGTGAGCTGTCGTGCTTTCGGGTAGCAGAGCGACTCATGGATTCGGGAGTGATTCGTTTTCGCAGGAAAGTATTCAACTTTTGATGGATCGAGGAATCGAGGTACGTCTCTCCGCTCTCTTGGGACTAGCCTCGTCAGCTGATATTCTTAAATACAGTACGACCACTCTTCTCAAGCTCATGATTGCCTGCCGTTCTAGTAAGTGCCCGATTCTCTTTGCGCTCAGTTTTCGAATCTGACTTTGCTACTTCTTCAGCACTCGAGACGAGGATACGTGGACAAAGATCGATTACAATGGACAAGCCAAGGATTGGATGAAGCCTCTCGTGAGGGGAAAGACGACTCCGCTCGTGACCATTCCTGCGAATTGGGTGAGCTCAACACTTGTTCCTTTTCTCTGTGCATTCGCTTACCATAGTGTTTCTCCAGTACCTCGACGATCTTCCACCTCACATGTTTATCAAGGATGCACCGAACTCTCACGGTTTTGTCGACGCTCGATCGACTCTCGAACTCTGGAAATCGCATTTCACGTATTTCTACAGGGAGCATGACTGGTTCGTGTTCCCTCTCACGATCCATCCCGATACTTCCGGTCGTCCGCATCTTCTCTTGATCCTCGAAGAGCTCATCGAGTGGATCAACGGACACGGTGAGCGATTCTCAACTTTTTTACCTCTCTCTTTCCGCTAATGTCGTTCGTTGCAGAGGGTGTCGAGTGGGTCACGATGGGCGTGAGTCCCTCTCGTCTTCTCTCACCCCGCTCTTGTTGACGCTTGTTGTGGTCACAGCAAATGAACGACGAGTTCAAGGAGCGTAATCCTTTCGTAGCTGATGAGAAGAAGTAGCTTGAGCGATCTTGTCTCTGGAAACTTTGTTGTGTTGTCGTGCTTGTTCGAGCATCGCATGTCGCTCACGCGTGGAGGCGAAAGGAGGGAACTGCGAAATCGATTTTTAAGTTGTTCTCCAAACCGACAGTCTTGATCGACATCGGAGCTTTCAGTATGCCAATGTACTGATCAAGCGATCTTGTCACGTAATTCGATACTCCCCAAGCAAGCGGCTTTCAAGGAAAGAGAACGATATTGGGTGGTCAGCGAACGGGTCCGGCGAGAGGGAATATCGCAAATGGTGAAGAAAAGGTAACTAACAAACTCGTGATACTGGCTAATATTGAAGTCTTACGCTCTGCTATTTGCTTCTGAAGTTGTACCATGGTGACGTCGAAGCAGAATTCACGAGCTTGCGACCTCCTCTCGAAAGTCTGGCGCAATGTTACGCTTGGGGCACTCGCACCGAGCTGAGAGTCAAGCAGCAACTACTTGCGCTATGGCGCAGCAAAACACGGATACAAGAGCTACTCATTGTGAGGGAGCTAAGCGACAATCAACAGCTTCGTTTCATTCGTTATCTTCACTAAGCCACTACTCTTTCTCTCGATCTTGTGTTTCCCTCGACGTGGACCTACTTTCGACGAGCTCGCTTCGTTAGCGAGAGCGCCATTGAGCGTGGGATCGAAGACTCACCTTCAGATTTCCCAAACCTCGTTGTAACTCCAAACTATCCCGCGCTTCTCGCATTCCACTTCGAATCTCCTCGCTTCCTTGCGTTTCGGTGTCGGTGAGATATTGAGGCGTTCAAGCTTGGCGGAAGGGGAGAGGTTCGAAACGAATTCTGCGAGATTTGGCGGACAGAACCCGTGCCCGATCGAAAGGGAAATGAGAGAAGCTTTGAGCTGTTCGGCGAGATCATCTACAGGGAATGACCAAACAGGGAAGAGAACGTTGTCGCTGGCGGAATGAGGATGACTGTTTCGAGAGAATTAGGAAGTGCCTTGATAGACTTCGAGACTGTTTCAATCAAGCACTCCAACTCCCCCCCTAAGAACCATTCGTCGGAGTCGATTGAGTGGTTACTATCGACGTTGAGTTCGAGGTGTTCGAGATGTGGGAGATTGGAAAAAGCGAATTTTGTTAGAGGTATTGACAGCGTGCGAAGTTGAGCGTTGGGAAGAGGAGTGTACCATCTCCATGCTGCGTAAGGCGTGATTCGAAGTGCCGAGTAAGATGCGAGAAGCGAGTACTGTTCTTCTCCATCGAATGATCTCCTATGGAGCGGGTGAAACGAAATGAGATTCATTTCGAACGGAGGTGAAGAGTGGTCCTCCGTGAGTGTGTCGATACGGCGTTGACGGAAGTACAGTTGTCTGTCAATCAAGTCGAAGTCACAAGGATCGTCGAGGATGACTCTTTGAAGTTTCGGAAACATCGAGAGTGTCGAAAAGAACGTTTCCACACCGTTGACCTCCTCTTCTCCATCTTCCTCTTCCTCTTCCTCTTTCTCTTCATCATCTTCTTCCTCTTCCTCTCGCCCATTCCCATGGTAGAATAGGTTGTGTTCAGCGGCCACAAAACTGAATACGAAGGTTCGAACGAGGGGCGCCAAATGCGAATATTGGCGTAGGCAGCGGAGGAGGCATGCGGACGTAGCTGTGAGATAATCCCAGAAGATCCACTCATGAATTTTCCACATCTTGTATTGAATAAGATGGATGGTGAGGCGAGAGTAGAGGTGAGGGCGAACGATCTGGGAGAAGAGTCTCGATACGAGACAAGAGTTGTAAAGATCTTGTAGCCCTGTGACACGGTGTAAGATGAGTTCGAGAATCTCTGTCGGTAGGGTAGGGAGCATTGCGAAGGGAAGGAAGCTAAGAAATTGAAAGTAAGGTCAGCATACATTGAACACGCTATGAGAGAGAGCTGAGCACACGGTAGCGCAGGTGGAGCACTCCGGTAGATTCTAAAGTACGTTCTGCGTTCTCAAGAGGTCGAGAGAGGGAGGATGAGCGAGTTTGAAATGAGAAGTGAAGGTCTGACGATTCGGGCCTGAGGGAGGCGGGTTCCTCGCTCAAAGAGGTGAGTGAGTGCTTGCAGACTGATTGATAGTGATTCCGGGGAGTCAGAGCGAGTTGTGGGCGGTGAAGTGAAGGGCAAGAGGGACAGGAGGGAAATCGAAAATCTTCGGGGTGTAGAGAGGCTCTTCATTGCTAGTGAAAAGCTTTCTTCGCTCTGTGAAGCTGGAAGGTTGACTAAGTATTGGACGGATGGCAGCTCACTCATTGTCGAACTAATTTCCTCGCGAGTAATTTCCTCGTGAGTTCGCAACAGATTCGTTTCGTAGAGCAGGGACTGTCTTCGCACGCAGCGAGCGAAGCCTATCGTGAAGATCGTAACACGGGAGGCAGCACCGACAATGTCAAAACACTCGGGAATGAGGATCCGTTGCAAGCGAAGAGGAAAAGCTACAAAATTGGTTTGTCAAGCGAGAGATAGAGGCAGGTAGAGAACAGATGACTGATTGGCGGGCTGTCTGTACAAGCGCATGCGCAAGGAATCAGCGTGATAGCGTTCACAGACAGAGGCGGAAGAAGGGTTAAAAGGGAAGACAGGCTTACATTGAATCCGACAGCATCGAGGAAGGAAGGCGAGCGCATTGAACAAAATACGGCGAGCGCTAGCTAGAGACGTAATGGGCGACTTTAAAGGAAATTTGACGAGAAAATACGAATGAGCACATTGAGGAAGCGAAGATGCCAAGACGCGAACTTCGAATGGATTGAGAGAGGGTCAGAGTGGAGACGGGACTAGAAGTGGAGGGACGGCTGGAAATAAGGAGAAGTAGAAGAGAGGTTCAGTCGAAGTAGAGAAGGAGCGGAGGGCGATGTGAAATGACGAGGTCCGAGTAGAGTGTCGAAGATGTCAACGAGAATGAAGTTCGTTCCTGGTGACCTACTTCCTGCATTCCGCGAGTCGTTTCTCCTCCCTCTTCCTGTCGGTCCTCATCTTCTTCGCTAACGTCTCTCGCTCTTCTTCGTTGAGACCGTTCCTTTCCACCTCTTCCTCGAGATCTGCCTCGAATCTCCTCTTCTTGATTCCCTCCATCATCGTCTGCGTTGCCTTTTGGAAGGCTTGGTCCCATTGAGCTTGATATTGTGCTTGAGATTGTTTAGCTGTCAGAATGTCGAAACGAGCTCGCGATTGAGCGAGATGAGGTTGAGCGATTTGAGATAAAAGTCTCGAGACGAGGCAGAGATTGGCGAGGTCTCGAGGATCGGCGAGATTGACAACGATTGATTCGAAAACAGCTTTCGTAAGCGAAGGTGTCATAGTGAGGGAAGAAGACTGTAAGGAGGAGATGGCGACTATTAGGAAATGCTCGAGCACGCCAGTGGAGATAGCTATGACCCACGCTGGTACAGCTAATAAACTCCTATGATCTCTGCTGTAAATACTGAGGCTTCAAGAGGTTGATCGACGCAGGAAACGCGAATGGAAGATGAAGAAGTTCAAGTTGGGGAAATGAAAGATCTTGCGATGTAGAGCTAGAGGTAGGTCGCAGCTTGCTCTTGATAGGTGTACGGAATGGTTGCTAGTAGCTCAGGTGACGCGGAGCAAGTTGATAGCGTCTTGAAGTGAAGAGAAAGAGTGAGAGAGGAAAAGCGGCAGCGATGAAAGGCTCGTCTCGTCAAGGTGAGCTTCTCGGGTGATTGCACGTGTACCTAGGGGAGCACGCTACCTTCGAGGAGGTCGAGCGATGTGAGCAAAATACTGAATGGATTTCGTTCGTTTCGCAAACTGAAGAAGTCCTCTTTCTTCAAGCGCTCGACACGCCTTACGACGGCAGAAGCTAAAGCATCAACGGCATCGAAGCACAGTAGGAGGGGACCTCAAATTTCGGCAAACAAGGCACTGAGGAGAGAAACGACGATTTGAAGGAGAGGTGAGAAAGCTTTCTTCGTTGCTTTCGTATATTCCCTTCGACAACGATAACTACAAACATACAGACGATTTGACCCAAGAGAGAGAGAGAGGCGAAAAGAGGATAACTCCGTGATGAAATCGGAGATATTGGAATCGAACTGGTTTCGCGTTGCGCTCATGCAACGTACTTCTTCTTCTTCTCGAGCGCTTCGTTGTTGGTTCCAGCCGACAGTTGGTTGAGCTGTATCGGCGTAGTACGTGATCAGTGGCTGTGATGCCCGAAATGAGCGAGGGAGCGAGATAGGACTTACCGCGTCTTCCTCCTTGTCGAGCTTGCGGAAGCAGAAAAAGAAGAGGATACCAGCGACGAAGGCGAGTCCGGCGAAAGTGAAGTAGCTGCGGGGAAACGGTGTTGGCGTTAGGAACCGGAAGAGAATTGACAGAAAGCAAAAATTGCGAAAATGCGATCGAGCAGGAGAGACTCACTTGGCTTCGAGAAGAGGATCCGTTGACAGAGGCAAGAAGGCCTCACCAATAGCGGCACTGTGGAGGGAAGGAGGCGAAGGATCAGCGATGCGTGCCCGGGTGACGAGCGTTTTTTTTTTGGGAGAGTTTTAAGCTCACCTGATGGCGGTCGTGAAGAGACCGATAGCCATGACCATCGAACGCATGTTGGATGGTGCCTTAGAGAAGGCATATTCCCTGAAGGTGCCGAGAGGTAGAGAGCGAAACTGGGTGGTCAGCGAACGGATTCGGCGAGAGGGAATATCGCAAATGATGAAGAAAAGGTAACTAACAGACTCGTGATACTCGCGAGGATCTCCGATAGAGCAATAAAGACTGTAGAGAGTGCCAGTAGTCAGTTGCGTGCTTCTTGGGAGAATTGAAGCCGAGAAATGGAGTCGAAAGGGAAATCGAGCTCAAACTCACTGTAGGTGGGAGTCTGAACCCAGACACTGAGGGGGATGAAGCGCTCAGCCTCGCATGTAGATGCACTCTTGCCGCAGACTGATCGATCGTAGATGAGATATTGTGTGATACCTGATTCGAACAGAACCAAAGTCAGCTCCGAATTTTGGAAAGACGACGAATGAGGCTTACCAGCAAGGACCATCGCGATGGTTCCTATAGACGCGAGGAGAAGGCTTCGTTAGTCTGCGGTTTGGCGAGAAGAGCTGAAGAAACCAGGAAAACGAACCACACATGAATCCTGCGAAACGACAACAACGTGAGCCTAGGTGCTCGGGCGAAGAAAGAGATAGTAGCTACACACCTGCGAAGATCTTCTTGATCGGCGTGAACTTGAATCCGGCGCGGAGAAGAGCGGGGTAGACGACCAAGTCCATAATCGGCTGTTGTTTGACGGGAGGTTAGCTCGGATACTTCTAATGAGCCTGCGAACGCTACGCACGATCAGGATGACGAGAGCGATAGGGTCGAGGTTATTGATCAGGTCATTTGGCAATCGTTATAGCCCGGGATCGGGGGTTAGTCTCAAAGCGAAATCAATCGAAAGAATCTTGAGACTCACCCATTCGTGTCCAACAGAGCAGCTTGCGAGGTCAAGTTGTTGTTGATCTCTGTATGTGTAGGGACGAAGGAGGAAGAGAAGAAGGGAAAGAAAAGTCAGTTTCGGTAATAGACGCACTAGCACAAAGAGGAAAACGTACGGTTGTAGGTAAGCCAGTAGATAGGGAAGAAGACGAATACTTGACAAGCCTTGAATCCACGACGAACTTCGTCGACCCATTGATCGTTCCAAGTCATGTAAGAGGGACGGTCTTCGACGGGAATCTTCGAAGGCTTCGCGGCATCCCAGAAGGTTTCGTGCTTCCATGCTTTGGGGCTGAATCCCTTGCCCTTGAAGCAGAGACTGATGAGACGAAGGGCCTTGCTGAGAACGGAACCAGTAGGAGGAGTTTTGACGTATCGGTTCCTCCCGAGGAAGAGGACAATAGGGCAGAGGAGGAAAATGCAGGTGGGAAGGAGGAAGGCGAGCCAGAAACCGACACGCTTCTCGGCATAGACCATCGAGATCTGCAAGGAGACAAAGGAAAGTCAGTCTCGCGTTTCGCGAAAATTGAAAGCTCGCAACTCACTTGACCGGCGAGAGCACCAATGTTGATCATGAGGTAGAAGTAGTTGTAGACTCGTGCCGTCGTGACTGCAGGATCGATAATGACACGCTCTCCCTTCTTCGTGGTCGTGATAGTTAAACGGTGGTTGGTGATTTGTTCGGCGATGAGGGGGGAGACGTTACTCTTGAACATTCCGGTACCCGCTCCCATCACGATCAAAGCCAATGAGAAGATTCCAAGCGAAGTTTGCGGTTTCTGGATGACACTTGGGATAGCCGAGATGATGAGGATAACATGGCCGACCAAGGCAATTGCCAAGGCGTAGCAGATGGTGCGGTATCGACCGAAATAGGTGTCCGCTAACCAAGCTCCGATCAAAGGAGTGGTGTAGACCTGTGGGAGTGGAACATCAGCGAAGATAATTTCCACAACTTCGAAAACGACAGTTTACCCAGAACTGATTGAAGGTAGTGAGACCGGTTGAGGCTTGTTGACCTTGACCCAAAGCTCCAGAGGTTTCGTCGGGGCCCGAAGAACCGGTAGTTGAGCCTTTGCAAATTGAGAGCGATCAGTTTCGAAAAAAAGCGGGAATAGAAAATGAGATCATCTCGAGACTTACCTTCGGGGAGAGGACGTTGAATAAAGTTGACAAAGACGACAGTAGAACCGTAGTACGAGAAACGTTCACATCTGAAGCAGCGTGAAGGAAGAGGTCAGTATTCGAATCGAAACGGAATTCTTCGGCTGAAACCGAAACCACCAGTACTCACAATTCGATGAAGGCGATCAAGAAAGCAGACCAGTCAATCGATCCAGAAACCCTTCGAAGAGTAGCGAGTTCCTCCTCCGTAGGCTTTCCTTCGTAGTCACCGGAATCCTCCTCCTCTGCCTCTCCGTTGCTTGATGAGCCAACTGCTAATTTCTCATCAACTACATAGTTTCCGTCCTTGCCATCCTTCGAGTCATGGTGGCCAATATCGTGAGCATCAGCGTTTGCGATGGCTTCAAGCCCGTTACCGTTTGGATCCATCGACATTCTTGCTAAAAGTCGGAAAGAGGTGAGGGAGATGTTGTGATCGAGAGAAGTCGTGCGAGTCGGGGGTAGTCTGTTTTTAGGCCGAGCTTGCTAGTGTTGTTCGGAGACTGGAGGCGAGAATGAAAGTCGAGCGATCTGCTGTCGTTTCTTGCCGGTTGTCGCGTCGAATCTGAGTCTCGAAAGGAAGTGAGCAGAGCAAGAGTAAGCCCTTCTGTTATCGGTCCAAAGTGCAGTCTAGTGTTCCCCGGTGAAACTTGGAAAAAATCAGCTCGACCGCGAGGTGTTCTGTTTCGGTTTCGCCCTGAAATAAATTTTTTGTGGAGGGAATCCTAATGTTCGATGCAGTTCGGACAACGAACACCGCGCGGAAACCTCTGCGAGAAAAGGTTCTTTTCTGGGGCTCTTCACGGAGAGAGACGGATTCCTCAAAAAAAGCTGTCGATGGCGTGCTCGCTGCGCAGAGAAGGCCGCGGGTTCAGTAACGAAACAGCGAGGAAGAGAGAAGGTAGTCTCCCCTGTCAAAAAAACGAACGTTACCCTTGTGCTAAGCTTGACCCTGACCCAAAATTGCGCTCGTCTGACCATCTTCCATTTGCTCGGCGGAGAAGGAAACCTCGAGGCTAATCACCCACACATGATTGGAGCACTGATATGCGAGAAAAAGCTCCGGTCAGCGCTTAAAAGCGAAATCGAAATTGGCGATGAATACGCCAAAGTTTCACACGGCGTGCCGGTGAAATCATCGAGTCGATACTGTAGAGTAGCGTGGGGTGGTTGAGATAAGGCCACACTTTCGATCGTTCTCATAGCCGGGAGAACCGAATCTGCACGAGGTGAAAGAGACGAAGAGCCATCGAAGTCGAGCGAGAACAATGAATCCCGCAGACGAACTCTTGACGTGCTCGAGTCATAGGGTCGATCAGCGAGAAAGCGTGCGAAGGGAGACGAGACGAGACCTGAATGCTGCTGCTGAACGGGAATTGCAACAATTCGAAGAAACCGATCAACCGTGAATCGTGTACTTTTCGCGAACGGCTTCCGGATTGAACAGCTACGATAGATGACGAGAGAGTTAGTAGGAATTCTCGAGAAACAGTAGAGAATGACATCGGGTTTACCTCCCATCGAGACGCCGGGAAAATGTCTGTAAGAGAACGAGCACTGTCAGCTTCAAATCCCCATGAGGAGTGAAAGCAGCTCAGACACGTACGCTTATTCCGGTTGTACCAACTCCTCTCAATGACTTTTCCAGCGTGAGACTGTGAATTCAGAGAACCAGAAAATCGTCAATCTTGATATGAGGGAATCGAGAGAGAGGAGTAGAGTAACGTACCTCGTCCTTTTCGATCGCAGCGTCGTGAGTAAGTCGAATATCATCGTGCACGTCAAAGTTGAACATGGGTCCCGACTTTCCTCGATACTTGTTCACGATGAAATCGTCTACAAAGGGGAAAAAGGAGGACCGGTCAATAATGATCTAAGGAAGAGGGAGGACGAGGTGCAAAGCAAACAGAAAGTGTAGTGCTGTACATCTCGAGTAATCGGCCGAAGATCAGCTGAGCTAAGAGACGGAATCTTTCGATGGTAACGAGACGTACATGAGGAATAATCAGATCTTCCTTGATATACATCAAGCTATCCACGGAGACCAGTCGTAGCTCTGGGAATTGTTGTCTGCACTTCTCGAGGAATCCCGCGATAGTATCTCCTTTCTGACACTGTGAGCGAGATGAATGAGGAAACGCACGTCAGCTTTAGCCTTTCGCTTCATATGACTCGTCTGGGACACTCACTTGAACAGTTTTCCGATGACCACTCCCATCCCAGTACGAGTAAGTAATCTCGATCGGTTCCTGTTTCATATCCTCCTGCATCTTGAGCCACTTCTTTCGAAGTTCGTCTCGTTCTTTTCGTTCCGCTTCTTCTCGAACTCGATCGGGTAGGAAGTAGGTATCGACTGTTGGGTTCTTGCCTACTTTGCCTCGTTTCGAAGCTGTTGATTGAACGAGCGGGAATCAGCCTCTAATTCGTCAACGTGATTCGAGGAGAAGTGCTCTTTACCTTCATCTTCATCCGTGGTTTGTGTTCTCATTTTCTTCTTCGGTGTAGGAGCATCATCACCATCCCCTTCCTCGTCATCTCCGAACGAAAGCTTGACTTTGCCCTTGTCCTTCTTCTTCTTCTTGATCTTTCGTTCCTCCCCCCTATCAACGACAGTCTCCATTCACAAGTCAGCACACCCTGACCCACCGATCGTCTAATTCTGTGAATGATTCGACTCACTTGACTTCACCAGCACCCGCGGCTTCTTTCCTCGCCATTTCCTCCAATTTCTCCCTCGTTTCTTTGAAATCACTCAATTGCACCAAACCGTACGTCGATTTCTTGAGAGATTCTTCCATCCCGTCCGTTTTGGAAGTGAATCGATCTGATCCTGTACGGTTGCGGGCTGATTGAAGGTCTTCCTTTTGTGCAGCGAAACCATCCTGAATCGAGAGGGGAGCTTTAGCTAGAAGACAGTTGTATGAGAATGGATTGGACGTACTAGCATATCTTTCCGTTTCTTCTCCAACTTGGCTATCAACTCATCAGGAATGCAGTGTCAGACGAGGCAGAGCAAGTGAGGATGAGAGCGAGAGGGAACTTGCCTAGTTTCATCTGTTCAGTTTGATTCGACATGATGCACTCAATCTTCAGAGGGTGTGCAAGAGTGTATAGAGCAGATCTGAGCGAGTCTAGAGTGAGAAGTGAAAGAGAGAGAAAGGTTGAAACTTGTCGCGTGTTTTCGAGTCTCGAACCTCCCCTGAGTAGCTTGAGGGCTTCTGGCACGAAACGTGGAACGAAAAGCTTGGAAGGTTTCGTAAACTTCGTCGTCGTTCCTTGATCGGGGCGAAGGGTTTCCCGTGACAACAGCTTCTTCGGTCGTGCCTACAGCTGTGGCCAGTGATCATGTATCACTCAAGCTTTTGCCCATTCGAACAGATCTCTCCGAGACAAGTAGCTGCTGCAAGGCCGCGTTGCGTCAGGTTTCACAAAAGCTGACGAAGCCAGCTTCAAACCGAGCGTACGACGATTCAACTCTCCAATAGCGACTGACAATGCGATGAGGTGTCTGTCGAGCGGCTCTCACGATCTCTGCCGCATTTAAGCATCTCGTCGACGCGAATCCCGGAATTTACACATAGAAACGATACAAAGGTAAGCATTCCCGCATCACAATCGACCCGTGTGCCTAAGTAAGGTATTGGCAATAGCAGCATCCGTCGCAATCCCCTTCGTTCGCCCTCGCCCGCAACCTTCTCGTTCACCGTCAACCAATAAAAGCACATGCCAATCGCGCCGAGCACTCTCTTGCCTGCAATCATACGTGATCAAGTCTGGACGGGCCTCGAAGTCGCATTCTTGACAGTCGACCCCTCTCTTGCCTGCGTCACTTCGAAGCAAATAAATCAGCTGTTCTCGGTGCGCTCCAAAAAACCGAGAAGAACTTACCGTCGTCCGATGCTTTCCGCTTGAGATTGTTCGTCACGATTCGCTTCTGATGAGTCTCGCCCAGTAGAAATCTTGCTAAATCTGCTATTGACGGGAAAACTCTGGATGTGAAGACTTGATCAATCCATTCGGCCAATTCGACAGTTTGACCGGCGATGGCGAGGGCTCCGACGTGAGCTTCGAACAGATCGGCGGCAGTCTTTTGTGACGAACCGATTGCGGCGTCTGTCGTCGAGGAAGTGTGCATCCGTTTGTCGAAGCCATAAGCGATGGATAGGAACGAGAGCGTTTGATTCGAATTGAGTCGGCTGATCATCCCCTACAGAGAACTCAGATTCATCAGGCATTTACGTACATCTTGTAAAGAAGCGAGAGCGGGGACATACGGAGGTTGGAAAGGGGGGCAGACTTGGAAATTGTCGACGAAGAGCGAGCGATACCGAAACGCCGAGTTGCTTATCTCCAATCAATTCCAACGGTTCATAAGACCTCATCATAATTTCTCCAGAGGTCAAGTCCGGTCTAGCTCCAGGTCCTTGATGGAAATAATTCGGAAGAGTGAGGGCTTGTCTTGCTAGCTCTGAATCTTGAATCTTCGGTAGAGGAGGGAGGTTCGAAATATCGATGGGCAGATGGGGATCCTTCCAAGATGGTCGTATCTTGAGGGATGTTCGAAGGGATGCGAAATTGGAGGAGGAATTGGAGGGGGAGGGAGCGAATGAGATTGAAGTTGTTCGAACACTCATAGAGGGGTGTACACGTTGTAAGAGGGATTATCAGGCGAATAATATGATAATGAGAGTAGTAAGGTAAGATCTGAGGTGGTTCACTGAAAGGTAGGAGGCAAAGCGAGATCATCAACAAACTAAAGAGGTTTCCTTCCTTCCTCAACCACTGCTGTACCAGAAACACACTAGAACTCTCCAGCAAACAAACACAATCACCATGCAGACCAATTTAGCCACCGTTGATTACGCTGCTTTCGTCAAGAGTCTACCTCCTCTTCCTCACCAAACCTTCTACAAGCCTGTCGACGACGATGAAGGCTTTCAGCAAGCTACTACTTTCAAGCAACGCCAGCAGCACAAGGTAGCATCAGCGATCACTCCACCTCCCGCCATCCTCGGTTACTCTCAAGAATTCCCAAAACTCCCGTCGACCTCCCTCCCTCTCCCCGTTCCCAGCTCACGTAAACGCAAGACCAAGGCAGTCACTGCGGAGATCAAGGATGCTACCGCTGAATCAGCTTCTCCCCTCGTCGTCAAGAGAGGGGAGATTATCTTCGCTCCTAAAGATGGTGTTAATGCGGCTATCTACCCTCACATGGTATGCCGATGAGTCTCTGTACCAACTGAAGCAAAAGCTGTTAG
>Ga0308169_10000960_pt1 | contig 36686 bp, 50 predicted proteins | sample PhyBR1_2_FD_202139 | JGI IMG/M metagenome (GOLD analysis project Ga0308169, IMG submission 202139) | Phyllosphere microbial communities from UC Gill Tract Community Farm, Albany, California, United States - DLSLSB.R1 | ecosystem: Host-associated > Plants > Phyllosphere > Unclassified | place...
AATGTCACTGTCGCTCCTTACCGCGCTCTGTCGGGGCCGGACGGGCATGAGGACCGGCGCGACGCCACCTCACTCCAAACTCGGTGAGGTCATTGTTAATCTACAACAATTAACAGAATGAGTAGTAATAGCTTATTATCATAGATCAAGTATCTTGTAGACGTGAAAGCATGCGTCAATTGGTTGGCGGACGGCGGCGATAGCTCAGCGCTTCCGCGACATGGATACGCGCCACGTGATCGGCGCCGGCCAGATCCGCGATCGTCCGCGCGACGCGCAGTATCCGGGTATAACCCCGCGCGGTCAGCCGCATAGCCTCTGCCGCCTGCACTAGCAGACGCTGTCCTGGCGCATCGGGGGTAGCGACCGATTCGAGCAACGGGCCGTCCGCCTCGGCATTCGTCCGCACGGGATGATCACGATAGCGCTCCGTCTGCACCCTGCGGGCGGCGGCCACTCGCACTGCCACCGCTGCCGATCCCTCGCCGGCCTGGGGCAGGACAAGATCCGCCGCCGTGACCGCTGCCACATCGATGTGCAGGTCGATTCGGTCCAGAAATGATACCCTTGCATGAGGTTTCTCGTGGCAGGCCGTTTGGCTATCGCTGCACGGCGGGCAGAGGCGAGACAATCGCCTTCTCACGCTGGTGACACGTCCCGCACTTGAGCCGAAAGAGAGCCACAGAGATCAGGAGGCAATTTCGCCGAACCGCCGCAATATGCCGCAGAAAGTGACGTTGATGGCCTACCCGCATTCGCAGACGATTCGCATGTCAGCACTGTGGCGAATCAAGTCCATCGCGATCCCAAAGCATGCCGTGCTTATCCGCCCGGAATCGAACCAACGGCGAACGAACAGAAAAAGGTCGATCGATTCGCTCTGCAAAAAATCTCCTTGAAAAAGAATTTCGGATTGTCGGCTTTTGCACACTTATCGCGAAACAGAATCTCGCGCTCAGCCCAAGCGTCTGTTTTAGCTCAATATTTCACTATGCTTATTGCAAAAATTTATAAACGATTAGCGTTTGACGTTCCAATCAGCGCTCGCTATGATATCACCGACGGACGTGCTGCTCCTTAATAGATTGACGCGAAACATATCATGAGGCATTTTCCTCTCATCGAACGACGATGGGCAGGAACACACCGCCATGATGATCACCGACGCATTCGCCTCCGAAGGCCAGTATCAAGACGACGACGGCACTGACTACTACTTCGCGGACTTCGTGGATGGCGTAGACGAGCCACTCCCCTTCGAAGCGACGATCCCCAAGACCTTCGAAGCCTATGAGCCGATCCATGATGAAGGCGTGTCCCACTGCTACGAAATCGAGCGGGCCGAAGCGCTGGACGATTTCCTTGATCAGATCGAGGGCCGCTACCGCGTCGCCGTGAGCGCCTTCAAGGAGGTTTGCGTCACCGGGTGGTGGGCGAATGTTCAGGCGATCTCGTTCAGCGACAAGACCGATCGCGATCTCTTCATCCTCCGGTTTGGTAAATGACAGCCGAGGAAATCCTCACCTTCACTGGGGCATCACGAGCCACCTTTTACCGCTGGCGATCTCAACGGGCCTTTCCGCAACCCACCAGCATCGGCCTTTTCAACGATACTGCCGTGAAGAGGTGGCGTGCAGAAAATCAAAATCAGGTCGGCCGATGGCCGGATCATCAAGGGGAATAATCATGGCAGCGTCCTACGAAGCTCTTGAGGCCGCCTTCGGGACGGTCATCGAACGGAACCGCAAGGGTTTGACCGATACGCCGTGCGAGCGTGAGGCGCTGTCCAAGCACGCCTTCTTCTACATCGATGATGGCGAGCCCGACGATATCTCCATCCTCCCGGCTGGCCTTCCGTTCGCCAACTTTTGGGTTGTGACCGAATACAAGGGGCTGGCAATCTGCGCGTATGTGGAGCCGATGGGCACGGAGCGGCCATTGTCCAACATGCCGCGCCCCGATTATATTTGGTATCCATGCGCGATCCCCGGCGAACGCATCCGCACTAACGAGCGTGAGATTGATGAGAAGGCGGCTTTCGTTGTCGATCGTGCCCTCCGGGCCATGCAGAAGAACCATATCGAGGAAGTCGATTCGCCGGTTCAAGCGGGCATCAATCGCGGTCGCGCCAAGACCGTGGGCAAGCCAAGCTTCATCGCAGAGCTTCCCGCCTTCATCCGAGTAGCGCGCGATTTGAAGCCCGCTGCGGAGCAGCAGGGAGGCACGCACGCCAGCCCGGAACCGCATGACCGTGCGGGACACTGGCGAACCTATAAGGCGAGTGGCAAACGAGTTTGGATCAATGACACGAAGGTGCTTGGCGGCTCTGCGGAGCCTCGCAAGTATCGTCTCGAAGCCGCCTAAACCAACTCGATAATCAAGTTTCTGAACAACTGGCGATTGCCAGAATGAGGAGTCGTGCCCGTGCCCTTACCAATCTCGAATGACCCGCCCGAAATGAATGACCGCTATGTGCGCGGGACTTTCAACCGAATGGGCGTGACCGAACTGCGCGCTATGCGCCGCGCCCTCATCATCCTTACCACCGGTTTGGATAGCGAGGATTTCAATCGCCGCATCACGGCGGAAATCGAGCGCCGCTCGCCCGCAGCCTAACCAAACAATCTGATTATCCGGACAACGCGCCTCGGCGCGAATGGGGAACCGTGTCTCATGCATTTCATCAAGGAAATACCGAACGATTGGGAAACCGAGGCCATGGCCTCCTACACGATCGCCAAAAATCACCCCGGACAAGGCGAGTGGTATATCGAATTGCTCGCCTATCGCGGCGTAGACGCCGACGATGCTGACATGGGTCTTGTAGCCTATGACTATCGTCTTGGCTGGTTCGACCGCGCCATCGAGATGATCGAGCGCGGCGACGATGTAGACCATCCCGAGGAATTGCTCGGCTTGGTGCCGCAACAGTGGCGCGAGGTCATGCGCGCCCAAATCGCCGAATTCGTGGAGGGTAATTCGCTCCCGCGACTCATAGACGGCACCCTTCTGTGGGACTGCGAGTTCGAGCTTGGCGAAGGAACGCACTGGTGATCATCGGAGGCGATTCTAACAAGATTCGGAAGCGTCGTGCCGATACCTCTCAGGGGATTGGGACTTCGCGGTGCTTGGGCAAGGCCACGGCAACTACGGCACTTTCCACGAGCGCGGTGCGGTGCTCAATCCTCGCAAACACTGGATGATGTTCCGGGCTAATGGTGCCGCGCTGGCGCGGTTGCCATCGATCGACTTCGCGGCGCTAGCACGCGGGAACACCAGCACTCCCGGATTTCGCAAGGGCGATCTCGTCAAAGCCTACCAGCACGGTTCGGCTGACGCCCATCACCGGCCATGGCAAGATTGGATCACGCGCGACAACATCTTATACTTGGTTAAGCAAATAAGGTTCGTGGGTCAGCATCATCGACGACGAAACCGCATGGTGCGGACTGTTCGTGTGCCACTGTATGTGGAAGCCGGGATTGCCCTGCCCCGGTAGCATTCCGCGCTTCGTCACGGAAACGTAGGACGTGATGATCCATGGATGACGCTTCCGAGGACGGTTGCGGCGACGATCGTGGCGGGGATTCATGCCCGATCTGCCAGAATGGGGAACTCAACCCGGATTGCCTCGCACGGATCGAGCATGCGGCGAGTCAGCCGGGTCATGTGATGACTGGCGACGAGTTCAAGGCATGGCTTGATAGCCTCTGATCAGGCGATGAGCGCCCTATAGGCCGAGCGCATCATCATTCGGCCGATCAGTGTCGGCCGGGGAACGGAATCACATTCCCACGATCAAGGAAGGCGTCGATGCCTTTCTCATCGAAGGTGAGTTGGAAAGCTGCGAACGCTTCGTCGTCAGTGTCGAAGAGATTGTCCCAGACTGTCGAGGTGCCCTCCTCATTGACGACTTCGAGCGCCCACTTGGGGTCATGTTCGAGCCGGTAGATCATGACCTCGACGGTTGCGCTCTGAAGGGTGACGGTCCGCGACAGGCCCGAGTTGACGATGTTAGGGTCACGCTCCTGCATGGTCTGTTCCATTAGAAATTCGATACGTCGTCATAGCAGGTTCGCTTTGTTTTCGAGGGCCTTTTTGTCGGGGCGACTCGTAACGGCTTCCGGCACGGTGATGAACTCGGGCAGATCATAGGTCGCTTCGATGTCGCTCCGAGCGGTAATCCGGTAATCACTACCGACCTTGATCAACCCTCGGTCGAACAGCGTGTGAATGTCGGCGCGCAGAATCAGTCCGTTGGTGACATGGTTGGTATGCTTGCCGAGATACGGGCTGATGTGTGCAGCTTCGAGAATATCGTCGACGGCGCATCCGGTGACAGCGCAACGGCGTTCGTAGGCGTTCATCAGGGCATTGCGAAAAGATCGTTGTCCTTGCCGCAGGGTGACCATCCGCTCGATCTGCTTGCGACCGTCTTCCTGATTCGCAGGATCAAAAGGCGTTAGCCCTGCCAGCGCGGTCAGATCATAACTTTCCGTGGCGCACACCTCGAACTTGGCGTCATGCTCAGCATCTCGCCACTGAACCTCTCGAACGCTTTTCCGCGACGGATCAGTAAAGATCAGGCGCATGGTCCCAAGAGAGAACTTCGCCTCATTGCCGTCTTTGTGATCGCCTGCGTAGTCCATGTCAGCGATGTTGCCCCGGACGCTCAGCGAGCAACGCGCCACGCCATATGCACCCCCCTTCGGGCCGAGAACATCGTGCGTCAGCGATGAATTGTCGCCTCCTACCTCAAACCACCACGAAGGAAGCAGATCGCTATATCCCTCAGATACGCCGTCCAGCCATTCAACGACAAGCATGCTTGATCTCCTATTATCGCTTCTCGAAGAAGGCGGCAGTCTTTGCCACGCAGCCTACCGGCATCGGCTTCTTTCGCGTCTGAACATAGCCCGCTTCGGCCATCACCTCGGCCATCAGGGTGCCAGCCCAAGAGGTTGTGGCGTGACCTCCATACTTTGAGCCGAGGGCGGCACTCAGTATGGGATCGACTCCAGCCATCGCGGGAAGCCCCTGATCGGACGCCGCTCTCCCAGCCGTCCTGCCTTCGTCGGACCTGATGATTTCCTCGATTTCTTGAATAGTAGGATGTTCTCGCGGCAGGCCACCACCGGAGCGGACCAGCAGATCGTGTTCGACCATCAGATCGATGATACGTTTCGCTTCGGGCGTGCCTGTCGCGCGTGCATTATCGAACAGCGCCTCGCTTCTCGGGAGGCAGGGCTTCGATTTTTTCCTTGGTCCATTCCAACAGTGTTCTCCCTCTGATCAGGCGGCGAGCGCTGGGTATGCCGATGCACGACCGATGTCATTCGCTCGGGCGTGAACTGCGACGAACGATCTCCCACTGATGCCCGCATTTCAGGCATTGCCGGTCAGGGGCACCGATCTCCTGCATGCAGCCACAAAGCACAGCTTCGTTCCGTTCGGCTTCCTCGAACATCTCGTCGCTGGGAAGGCCGTAGCTTATGCTTACGCCCGTCTTCCTTTTGCACATCGGGCATATAAAGCGCCGATTCACGCGGCGCACATTTTAGAGAGCAATGTCATTCAGCGGGATTTCAGAACCGCCGCCAGCCCATAAAGCTTCCAGCGTTTGCTTCCGCAGGTGAAGGCTTCGAGTTCGAGTTCGATTAGGTGACGATGATCGTAAAGCTTGAGAACGGTTTCGAGATTTTTCCGAGCCGCTGCCGCTCCGGGCACGGGTTCAGTTGCGTTCTCGAGATTCCTGACGGAGAGTTTGCCATTCTTCATTTTGGGTGAAGCGATGTCTCCTCGGGCAGTGCGCGGCTTGATCGCTGCGTAGACGGACATCGCTGTAGCTTCTGGGGTGCTCGTGCCGTCGAGCAAATCACGAAGCACCGCCCGCGACCATGCATCTGTCTCGCCCGAACCGCTTGTCCACGCTTCGGTAGCTGCTTCAAGAAGCTGAAAGTTTAAAGTGCTCATGCCTTGTCTTTAATCGTCGTTTCTATACTGTGGGAATACGATTATGCAGCGAGCGCTCGGTAGACCGACGCTCGGCCGATCCCGAGACGCTTGGCGATCTGGGTGGCCCCGAGACCCTGCAAGCGAAGCTCCCGAACAACGTCCGGGCTAATCGTCACCGGACGGCCCTTGTAGACGCCCTTCGCCTTCGCAGCTTCAATGCCCCGGCGCTGCCGTGCCTTGATGAAGTGCTTCTCCATCATCCCCACGAGACCGAAGACGGTCAGCATGACCTCACTCATGATGTCGGTGCCGTCCATGACGATGAGCGGGTCGTTGATGCGCAGCACCGCCTTCTTCTCGATGACCCGCTTGGCGATCGTGAGCAGATCGCCGGTATCACGGGCGAGACGATCAGGGTGGAGCGCCAGCAGGGTGTCGCCTTCGTCGAGCAGGCGCAGTGCCGCTTCGAGTTGGTCCCGACCGGTAAGCGACGAGCCATTGCCCGTGTCGGTGAACACCACCACCGCGCCCAACTTTTCCAGCATGGCCTTCTGGCTGGCGACATCCTGCCCTTGATCTGAACTGATCCGTGCGTAGCCCAGCGTCTTGCTCATGGTGCCCTCATCGTCTCGTATGGCTGTAAGACCGACTCGCTCCAGCCGGCTCTGAAGTCAAACCCCACCCGTTTGGGACGCGGATCGTGTCTCACCAACCGTGCCGGATAGGGTTGCCCATACGAGGCGGCAAAAGGGCAGCCAGTTCATTTAGTTCGACAATCTCTCGCTCTGGAGCGATCTCGCCTGCCTGAAACGAAGGAGGCATTATGGCACGCACCCCAATCCTGAACGCGAACCGGATCGTCATCGGCTATATCGAGGAGCAAGGTGGCGGGAAGCAGAAGGCCCTCGACCGCAATGCGATGCTACTGGGCTATTATGACCCGACCACCAACAGCACGCTCAACGCCAACCGTATTCTCATTGGGAAGGGGAACCAATTGTCGTCGCTGATTGACCGGGCGAGGTGATAGCTACACCGCAAGCGTGCAAATCGTCTGGTCGATGATGTCGAAAGGCAGGCGCGCAATGAGAGCGAGTTTCTCACCCCTGTTGATGGGGAGCCATCGCAGGCAGGCGACATCATCGCCCACGATGAGGATGCGGACTTCCAGCCCGTGCGCGCCGACATACCAGCCCGGAAATACCACCATGAGGCCGAAGTCCGGGGTGATAGCTTCGAGAAAGGCGTCGCCCCTGACCTGCTCGACCGAAAACGTCACGTCCTTGATGTCGAAGCTCGGGCCACGCTCGTCCCCGGTTAGCATGAGGTCGATGAGGCCGGGGCAGTCACTGAGCGGGATAGGCGTGGGCACGCTGATATTTAGCGGCAACCCCTTCTCGGATTGCAACCTGCTGCTAAGGTGCGTCGGTGACCGATACCCGTCGAGAGCATGAATCCAGCCCCCTTCTGATCAGGTCAGCGAAGGATGCGGTTGATAACCAGCCGAGCGCCAAGGACTGGGGGCGTGAAGCCATTAGGCTCATCGTTGAGGACGGGCATTCGGTTGAGGGGGTGATCACTCAGACCAAGCAGGCGTTGGCGTGGCACCACACGGCTGGCCTCTTGGACACCGACGCAAAAAGGTCGAAGTTCAACAACTACTTCTCGACGCTCCGCTATCTCATTCCCGGATGGGCCTGCGGGTCGATCCCAGTCAGTAAGCGAAACGACGTGCTGCGCGGCGATGTCAGCTTCTTGTCGGTTTATGCGCTTCAGAAAAAGCGGGAGAAGGAGGAGGCAACCAGTTTCGATGATGCGGTGGAGCGCCTAACCCGCGTCCGAGCCTTTGCGCAGGACGCCTCACCCGGGACGGCTCTCCGCATGAAGCAGGAGGTGATGCTCCTTCTTGATGTCCTGAATCGCAAAGCTCACCAGCAGCCCTAACCCCTTTCCCCGTTCAAACATTTCTGAAATGGTGAAATCGGCTTGCCCGGGTCATCAGAAATGCTGTCTGAGCCCTCATCAAGACGGATTACTGGAACATGGTGATAGGGAGGGCGAGCCAGACGAAGAATAAATCGGCAACCGATCGACCGCGTATTGGGCAGCGCGCAATCAGACGGCTCGAAAGCGATAATCAATGAACGTCCCTGCCAAGCTATACAAATACCGTCCTTTCAGCGTGCTATCGTTGCGGATGATAACGGAAGCCGAGGTTTTTTATGCTCAGCCGAAAACCTTCAACGACCCCCTCGACTGTAATCCGTCTTTTGTAGCTGACATCGGGCGGCTCGAATTGGAAAAGACGCTATACCGGCTCCTACGCGCTCGATTGCCCAAGTTAGAGGCTTGGAAAGAGATCGACTGGAACCGCCATATGTCTGGGGAATATGGGGACTATAAGACCGAGCCCAAGGCAGACAGGATACTTGCCAATAATGTAGCCTACCAGATCGAACGCGAGCTAAACCGACAACTCGGCACAAAGGGCGTTCTATCGTTTTCAGAAACGTGGCGCTCCGGCCTTATGTGGAGTCATTATGCCGATGAGCACCGGGGTTTCTGTATCGAGTATGACACCACGGACATGGAGCACCCGGACCTTGCGTCGGTAAACTACCGCGCGCCACGCTCGATCAAGGCCAGCGATCTCTATGCGTGGAAGTTTGAACACGATAGGGAAGCGGAGAAGCGGGTTCTCGACACCTACTACTATTCCAAGTCATCGGAATGGAAGTATGAGAAAGAATGGCGCGACATAAAGCCCGACTTCGGCGTCGAGAGCGTAGATTATAAAGTAAGCGCCATTCACTTCGGTATGCGCTGCGATCGATCTGTCATATCGGCGATCGTGAAGTTGCTGGACGAAAATCAGGACGTCGATCTCTATAACGTTTACCCCAGAAAGAATAATTTTCGGCTGACGCGAAACTTCATAGATCGAGACGAAGTTGCTGCACTAGCGATCCGCGAGCCGGGGTTCCTCATGTTCAAAGAGTTTGACGACCTTCGCGCCGAACCGATCCCCGCTGACGTGGCAGTCGATGACGGCGAACCGCAATGATCGAGGAACAGGCCGCTCGGGAAGCCGTAATCACCTTGGGGCTACTCACCCCCGATGCCATCCCCACGATCGCACACCTCCTAAACGGCGATCTAAGCGAGCATCCTCGCGCCATCGCGACCCGCTACCGCAAAGAGGGCGAACAGATCGCCGATGCCGATAAGAAGGCGCTTGGCATCCGTAAGAACGGCTTCCTGAGCAAGGCGGCGCTCGCCGAGATCACCCCGCTTGGCATCGCCACCCCCCTTACCGCGCATGAAACGACGCTTTTAAGGGCTACGTTCTCGCTCATCCGGCACCAAAGAGTCGCGCAGGGCGAGGCCAGCCGCGAAAGCTTGGGCAAGGTATTCGAGGGCTACCTTCACGAGACGCTCCACCGCGATTGCCCCGCCTGTAACCGCCTGAACGGCAAAGTGACCGACGCGGCGAACACCGTCATTATACCGCCCAACGATTGTGTGCCGGGGTGCTTCGCCAACTATGGCATTCGGACCAAGATCGATTGGCTTGCGGGAGTCGAATAATGAAGTTGCGTAACGTCACAGCAGCGCTTGCGAGCCTGCTCCCCCTCGGCGTTGGCGCAACCGCCGCCCCCGTGCTAACCCCGACCGAAACATTCGAATGCCGGTTCCCGAAAGCCATAAAGAACCTCGCCGCACCGAACGTCAAACGTGAGAAGTATTCCGAAGAGATGGACGGAGATTTTCGGGAGTGGACATACTACCCCGACGCTCAGACTGTTTTCGGTAGCCCCGTGTCCGCCCTCACATTCTCAATGACGAAGGATGAACGCTCGACTTCCTACTACGTCGCCAGCGTTATGACGAAGGACAACCTCGATACCGTTCGCTTCATGGTTGAAAAGACCGGCGACTTTAAATGCGCGCTACATCCCGTAGTCGCGCGCGAATACACCTGTCTATCGACCCACGATAACGACCACAGATCGATTATGATCGCCCCGGCAATCAGCGGGAACAACCCAACCAAAAAAACGTCGGGCACGGTATTCGTATGTCGGTTCGAAGCATAACCGACAGGCGTATGCCGATCATCGATTAATCGATCGGCATCAATCCGCGTGCGCCTAATTCGAGATCGGGACGGAACACCTCATGAAGCGTTTCTACCCGCTTCGTGCTCCAAACCGTTACTTCGTCGATGGCCTTCCAATAGGCAGGGTCGCGAGGAAGCCCCTCTTGATGATTTGATATCGAAATTGCGCGAGCAACCCGCATTTTATTACCCGCCTCCCATATCTCGACCATCACCTGATATACCTCGGGTCTAAACAGGAATTGGCTTTCGCGCATCTTCGTCGCAAACAGCGAGATTCGCGCCTTACCCTCCTCACTTTCGCCTAAATCACCAATATAGTTCAGGAAGTTTGCGGCGGCTTCGTAAGTGGCTAGTCGGCGTTCGAACAGATCGGCTTTCAACGTTGTCTCCGCCAAAGCGGTCTGGCGATCAAGAATGTCGGCTTGGCGGTGCGCGATCGACGCTTGTTTGACGCCAACTCTGTAGGCGAACATCACCCCGACAACGCCGACGATGAGTGTAGCGACCGCCCCCACGAGCGCCGCGAACGAAGGCCAGTCGAATTGAGTCCAGTGGATCATATGGTTTCATTCCCCCCATGCCGACCGAGCGCCCCTATAAGCCGCCTTATCTTGATCGTCCCAACCGCCGCGCTTGCTCCCGATCGTCGCGCCGACATTATCAATGAAGAAAACCCACCCCCGGCGATATCGCGATCCCGCTACGTTGATTGCGCATCCTCCCTGCCAAGCATAGGCTTCCCCGAAACAGGGACGGGGAAACGTCAGTTGAACAGTAAGTTTACGATGTTGGTCGCGTTGATCGCGATCCTTTTTGTTGGGGCATATTTCGGATCGCCTTACTACGCCGCTAATCGGTTCAAAGATGCCGCGATGAGCGCAGACGCCGACCGTCTCGATGAGGCGGTAGACTTCCCGGCAGTGCGGGAAAATCTGAAATCGCAATTGTCGGCCGCGATGATGGCGCATTTGCAAGACGATCCGAGCATGAAGAACAATCCGTTCGCTGGGCTGGGCATGATGATGGCCCCGGCGATCGTTGATAAGGCCGTCAACGCCTACGTGACACCCGAGGGGATATCCGCTCTGGTAAAGGGCAAGAAACCCGACGACGCGCAAGCTACTGGAATGAACCCCGACATCGCTTTCAAATATGAATGGGTCAGCCTTGACCGGTTCCGCGTGAACACCTCGAACGTGAAGACGAATGGGGCCATCGGTTCTATTTGAACGCCGTGGCATCTTCAGTTGGAAGCTCATCCGCTTTACCCTGCCCTCCACCCTTTTTGACAAGAAACCGGCCACAACCACCGCCACCGTTGAGCCCACCCCGATACCGCCAGCCGAACCCGAGCCAACCGTTGAGCCAACACCGATCCCGTCCGCGATGCTCGACCCGGTAATCAGCGAGAGCGAATCCGTCGAACAGCTTAAAGCGCATTGGCTTGCCCTTAATGAGGAATGCCGTGGTGGCCCTCACACTTTAGAGGACGCGGTTTGCACTGGCCGCGACAAGGCGCTGCTCATCTTGGAGCAGCGCGGCGTGTGTTGGGCTTACAGCGACGACGACGTAGTGTCCGCCGATTATGAATGGCATCCGTGTAGCCAAGCACGACCCAAATAGGACGGACGAACACGCAGCCCTCACGCGCCGCCCCATTGTAGCAAGGGCAGACCTTTACGCGCATGACATCGGGACCGTGATCGAAACGATACGCGCCGATGGCATCACCAGCCTGAACGGGCTACCCACTCAATTGAACGAACAGTCGATCCGCACGCCGCGCAGTAAAGTTTGTGAGGCGACCAGCGTGCACAATCTGCTTTAACGACTTCAGAAATCGAAAGGTCACCAAGAGCGAGAACAAGCTCACACGCTTATCTACTCGAAGGAGGGGCGAGTTCCGGCAGGGTTACTTCCACGACGACGGGCTCAATCAACGCGCTACCAAGAGGGATAAAGCTCCTTGATGTGCTCCTGTCCGGTGGCGTCATCCCATGTCAGGCGAATGTGGGCACGGCTCGGTGAACTCATGTGAACCGTAGCGATAAGCTCGACCATGGCGTGCTGCTCCATAACTGGCACCGGGAACTTCCGCGCTATGTCGTTTGCCATCAGCAGTCCGCTTTCGTCGAGCACGTCAAACCGCACGTTGGAGGCAACGCCCTTTCCTCGATTGAAAACCTTTAGCCGGTAGTTGTTCTTGCCAGCCTTGTAGAAATTGGCCGACACGTCCGCCTGCTTCTGCGCCACCGTCTCGGCAGATTCCTTCTCGACGAGAAGCTGGTTCAGGCGATCGGCCGTCTTCTGAAACGAAGTCTGCCGCTTGTTGAAACGGGCGGTCGTCCATGCGGAGTAGATCGCGATAATCAGTGCGAGGCTGGCGACGACATCGCCCGCATCAATCTGGACCGAAGGCATCAGCGAAACTTCATATGCTTGGAGCCGGAGAACGCCTTGCGCATGGAGTCCCGGAGTTCCTTCGTATAGTCGGCTACGATCTCTGTTTTGACCTCGGCAACCTCGGACTCGATAATCTCACCGTTTTCGCGGATCAGTTCCTCGCGAGTGATCACCCGATCGCAAGAGGTGCAACGGATGGGGCCATCCTCAACCGCCGTGTTGCGTTCGAAATCACCGTGACCGCAGGTGGGACACAGCAGCTTGATCGGTCGAGAATACTTGTCGCTGTCCATCTCAGCCTCCGAGCAGAGTTCTGACGCATTTAATCCCCAAAGGCTATCGAGCAGCGTTCGATCTGAACAGGTGCGTGACCAGAGCACCACCAGCATGCTGAACGCCAACCGTATGATGGTCGGCAAGGGCTACGAATTGTCGTCGCCGATCGACCGGGGGACGTGGCGGCTACATCGCCATCAGCGCGCTCACCTGCGCCGTCATCGCTTCACGATTTGCTCCTTGCGGGTGCCGTAGCCCCATCGTCTTTACGCGGTGAGCGCTCGGAGTGATGTAGGTCCGCCAAAACTGCTGCGGCGGGGCCTCCGCCTCGTCCGCGTCTTCGAGCGTAGGCGGAAACTCTCGCCAAGCCTTTGTTGAGAACACCAATAGCTTCTCTGGCCGATTTTGATCAAGGATGCGCAACACGCGCGATCGACCGGCCTCCAACTGATCTGGACGCCCATAGCCAAACTTTTGCTCACGGGTTCCAACCATGGTAGGCAAGAAGTTAAAGAACATGACGTTCGGCCAGAATACACGCCGATCTTCATATCCAAAATAACGTGGTATCGTGCTGAAGAAGGCGATTTTATTCCATTCGCCGGAGATCACCTTGGTAAGGCAATCAGTGGTCGCTTCTGCGTGATCTGGATCATCAGATGAGTGCGAATGCCCCGCGATTGCGATCCGCTGCCCCGAAAGACCGACTTCTCGATACCCCCGTGGATTCCATTCGGCGTGCTCCACAAATGTTCTCCGATTTTAGGCGGCGGCTTACAGCGCAGGCCGTGAGCAAGAAAGCTCTTCATAAGGTCGGGCAGCCGATGCGCTTCCTTTAATCCTGCTGACACTGATCCGTAATCGTCGCCGAGCAACGCGGATATTTCTTCGCAGCGCGCTTGGCCGCGACGACAGGTTCAACTTTCTTCGGCGCTACCGGCGTATCAGCCTGCGGTTCCGGTTGAGCCGTTTCGTGATCTACAGCGGGTTCGTTCGACCGAGTATGGGTGGATGCTAACGCATCCTTGGCGACGCCGGATACTCCGGGCCAAAAATGTATCGCTCCCCAGATCAGCGCGATAAAAACGACAAGCTTGGTGAAACCGCCCCTTCGACGCGGCGCGGACTGGGGCTCCCCATAAGAGGACGCTGCGGCACTTATCCGCTGAGTTGGCGGATCAACGCGCTGGGTGCCGCTATCGCGAGCGTGGCTGGCTTCCATTGCTCGGTTGTGACGCTTTTCCTCAGCGAGCCTCGTTTGCTCGTCAGATCGACGGCGGCGTTCGGCCTCATCGCGCTTAGACTGATCTTCGCGCCGTTGCTGCGCCTGCCGAGATTGATCATTTCGCCGCTGCTGGTCCTGCCGCTGTTGATCGCTACGATGCTGCTGTTCGCGTCGCACCCTCGCATTATATTCATCGAACGATTCCGCCAACACGCCCCCCCCACCAACTACGCAGTCGATTGCCAATGGACCTTATGGTCGTGGAAGCGTTCGTTCAACTGCCTGCCTCCGATGACCGTTATTACCCAATCAACCGGTTCTGGAACGGTCGAAACGGACGTGCCGGATCGGCGGAAAACCTACGCTTTCTGGGTCTTAGCCTCGACGGATTATCGGAATGCCCCGAAGTGTCCGTTCGCGGCTCCCGTCGAGCGGTGCCCGATGGTCCGGGAGTATGAGGGCGTCGAGGGGAAGCAGCATCGGCGGATCGAGGTGAACTGCCGAGCTACATCAGGAACAGGGAGACGGCTTGGCATCGCCAGATGTCGAGCCGGTGAACCTGTTCGCAAGGACGAAGGCGAGACGGAGCATACTGGGCGATGAGGGCATTTTACCGGATATTCGAGCCGAAGGGTCTTGATGAAATTCGAACCGTTCATCATGCGAAGCGTGCCCGCGAAGTATGGCTCCAAAGCCGCGCTCATGCCGCCATTTTTGCCTTGGCCCGTTGAGCCGCCTTCCGTTGGCGAGCAAGCTCACGTTTCTCATCGGCGGTTCGATCGACCACAGGACGCCCCGTCTTACGCTCCACTTTGGCAAAGCCGAGATCATGAAGCACCGTTGAGGCAACGGCATATCCGCGCGCGTCGCGCTCAAAGTAGCGCAGCAGATAATCAGCTTGCGCCTTGTCGTAGACGAATAGGTCAATGTCCTGCGCGTTCTCGGGATTGCGCACGCTCGTGCGACACATAAACTGGAGGATCGTTTCTCGTTCGTTCGTCTCAGTGTAATAGCTCGAATCCACACCGAGCAACTCGTAGACCTTGCGTTGATCAGCATCGGGCTTAACCGTGTAGATACACGTCGCGGCGGAAATCTTGTCGTATTCGTTGGAACCAGCCTGTTTGGGCGATAACTTCAAACCACTTAGGTGGATCGTGTCGGCGTCGCGCTTGTTGCACATCCAGATATGTTTGCGGTCACCAATGCGCTGATTGATATCGTCGCACACCTTAATGAGGTTCTCCTTGCCACCGTCGGACGCAAAGAGGTTGCGGCTCGCGACATGGCTATCCGTGTAATAATGGATCGTGACGTTGCGCTTGAGGAACCCGCGACCACCGTTCGTCTTGACTTCCATCCATTCGATATCGGGCCACATCGAGGCCATAATCTGGAACGTGAGACTGTCGGTGAACGCATTGGCGAGGAAGGTTACGCTCTGGAAATTCGAGACGTGCTCCGGTGACCATAGTGAAAACCAGTTACAGAGCTTGGTGCCGCCAAAATCCGACCAATCGCTTCCGTTCACGATCACGTTACGGCGGTTCGTAGCCTTGGCATCGAGCACCCGGCGATGGAAGTCACGGAGACCGTTGGCGATATCGTCGCTGGCGATCATGGCGAGATCGACGGCAGCGTTGCCGCACTCGACTTCCGACCAACCCGTAAGCTCGCCAGCGTCGGAGAGGATCGGGACCAGCTTGTAGAGGCTTTCGAACATGACCCGGCTGACACCGATGTTCATGGTCTCGTTGTCCATGATATCGGGAACCTCATCAATCCAGATCGACCAACTCGCGAAGTTGGAGAAGTCGCACATCCGCATTCCCTCATGCGTGATGAACACGCACATATCGGGATGACTGGCATAATCGTTCGCAAGATCGTGAATGCGACGGCGCACACCAAGAGCCTTGCCCTTCCGATCACCGTCGGACGATACGCACAAGTTGGGCATGTAATACCCACTCTCCACCGCGATTTTTGTGATCATGGCTTGGCGCTCAAACATCGTCTCCTTGCGGTCAACGACAAAGATGTGGCGACCGCCCGCCGTGACGATCTTGTTAATTGCTTCGTATGTTTTGCCCGATCCGCAGGCACCGTCAGCGTAATAGTAGATCAGCTTGGTATTCACGTTGATTTGTCTCACTCAATCTGTTGCATATCTATTTATACACGACGGACGAAAGTGATGTCATATTGAAGTGCAAGAGTATCGAAGTGTCACGCGCGTGCTTCAATATGTCACATTTAACCCTTATAAGAACATAAGTGTCTTAGTCTTTCGTGGGACACATCAAGTTCCTTCGCGCCTCTCGGCTTCGACAAGCAAATGGTTTCCTGTCGAGGGGCTTGCTCCTCGAAGGGGATCACTTTGCCAGACCAGCGGAGCGCTTGCGTAGCTGGGCTGTCAGATAGACCGATGACGCTTGAGCGCTTGGTGTCAGTCGGGGCTTCGGGCGCTTGCGCACCCTCGCGCAGTCGGCTTCACGTCGAGGAGCAAGCACCTCGCCATGAATTGCCTGCTATCCGAATTCGAGAAATGCGGAGGAGAGGTAATGTCTCGACTTCGTATCTCGACTTGGCACCTTACCCCTATCGCCGAAGGCGAGACCTTACGAAGCACGCGCGCGACATGATTTCGAATATTGCGCGCCCACTTCCGACCAGCTACACCAAGATTGTCGGCGAGTTTCCTTCCGGCATTCCAGCGATTTCCATATCGAAGTCAAAGCCCCCTACCGGCGCGTAGACACAGGCTCTTTAAAGTCCGATCCGAACCGATTGCGAATGAACCGATCTTGCGACCGATGGACTGCGCCAACGAAGTAGCGCGCGCTCTCGATCGTTTATCTGTTAATCTGCGCCACAAGTTGGATTGGTGGCATTGTCACAAGTTCGTCCAGCATGCTTCTCTCCCATGCCATCACCTCCAAGCGACGTGGGGATATCGGGATGGCGATGTGTCCGCGCGGCACCGTGACGCCGTTCGTCCGCACTACGAAGTCATCGGAAATTAGAAAGGCGGGAACGTTCACGGGAGTCACGATGGCGCGCATGTGTAGATCGTCCAGAACCTGCCCAACCGTGTCACCAACGAACATAGACGGAAGCACTCGAAAGACCGAGCGCTCGATATCCAAGTCAGAATATTGGGAGATATACTCGTCTAGAGTCGCGGGATCATCGTAGGCTCTCATTCGTTCATATTGATCGCCGACCTCGGCGGCAGCTTTCCGCCAGTCACGCGCTGCCGACTGCTCCACCGCTCGAAGGGTCGCGGGGGTGCCGGGGTGCGGTAAAACAGGGCACGGACGAATACGCTCCAAGCCGGTCGTTCCTCACTCATGAGTTGCGAAGGCAGGTCCGCATTCAGCTTTTGAAGCACCGGCGCGGCAAGATCGTCGATGCGTTGGAACACTTTCGTTTCGAGCCACGCCGCTTTCGTCGGGTTCTGGTCGGGATAGCGGTATAGGTTGCGCTCGAACCCCATCTCGCTCGGGAAAACACGCCGCGCCATGATCTTGTTCGGCACCGGCCTATTATACCGTATCGAGCCTACCGTCTGAGCCTCAACCGTTCCACCAGCCCCGGACAAGGCCTATGATCCAACACAGGGTTAGCCACACCGAGCCCATAATGATCGCGAACACCGCCCACGTGATGATGTCATCACCCCATGCCGCCAGACGGTCCCGGCGACGGGTAGGTAGAACGGTGGCCGTGTATCGTTCGAACAAGGCTCGATCGTGCAACCATACCTGCGCAAACTCGTCCTTGCCGATCGATGAAACCTGCCCATCGGGGTAGAAGATGACACGACCGTTGGCCGTGCGAGGGTGGTCCAACCAGATCGTGTCATCCACGGTCTCGGCATAGCGGAAGCCTGCCGCCAGTAGCCGCATCAACCGCTTCGCGGCTTCGCTGTCCTCGTCCATGGTTCCCCCTGAGCCTTCCCCGCTACCGTCTCTTGATGATACCGAGCACCACCAGCGGCAGCGCGAGCAGCTTCACCATCACGATCACGACGAACATCGGCACCGCGACGATCGGGAAGACCAAGGGTTGACCCCACCATGGCTGCGTAGGGTCATGCCACAGCGTTTGCCCATGTCGGTCAACTTGGACGGTCTATCGTGACGAAGCCCTTCGCGAACAGCATCGTGACCCCTGCCGATACGATCGCGACGAACAGTTGCGCCGCGATGATTGCGGCGAAGATGATCCCGAACAGCTTCCGACCCGACATAGCGTCCCCTGAGCCTCAAGATACCACGGACGCTACCAGCACCAGCGCACCGGGGACAATCAACGTGTTCGCGATCCATTCAATGCCAAGCACTCCCGCTTCACTGCGTTAACGCGAAGCGGCTGCACCCGTCAAAAACTTACCGAACACCTCGTTCAGTTCGAGAGCGTCGATCTCGGCTGTCCGATATTTAAACTCCTCAGCCTGTCCGCGCATATATCCTTTCGATATCACGACGACGGTATGTCCGTCCGACATGACTGTGAACGCCACCTTGTGCCCTAAGGCCACGTTTTTGGAGACATCGGTAAAATACACTGTCTCTTTTCGGGCAATGCTGGCATGCGGAGATTCAATGTCTATTGTTACGCGAAGCTCGACATCGGCTGCGATTAGCTCTTGGTTTAGCAAACTCAGCTTTTTCATAAGCTTGGGCTTGATTACGACCCACTCGTTTGCCGCTATTTGCAATGCCTCTTGTTCGCAGCGTTCGGCGTCATTTCTCTTTTGCTCTTCTGCATCTTCAATCGCTCTCTGATCCGATCGTATTGCATTAAGCTCAGCAATGATTCTGTTCAGTTCCGACATTAACACCCCCTTCATCCTCAAGGGACCACGATAGGCCCCGCCACCCTCTCCGCCTACCCCATCTGCCCCTACAGCGCCGTAGGTCCGTTGAAACCGGGCGGATCGATCACCTCTCCATTCTGCTAACGAAGACCGTGCCTGCCGTTTTCTCTGCCGGATTGTTTCCCGTCGCGGCTGGCGCGATCATCGCGGATCGATGATCGTCATCATGGGTAGAGATGCACGTGTATTCTCGCTCCGACGTGGGGTGAAGGATAGAGCGAAAGTGTCCCGTTCGCTCTACGCCATACCGAACATCATCCAAATTGTGTTTGGTCAGGACGTTGCGATGTAGTAGGATATGCCACCTTCACCCACTGTCTTGGAGAACATGAGAGAAGACACAGGGCTTCCAAATACTTTTTGATCACCGGGGAAGTAGAGCCATTCACGGTAGTCCCCGCCCACATCCTCCGTATACTTCTCGCGCGGCAGAATGGTCGCTGCTAATGCTTGATTGTCCGGGGAAAACGGCATTCGAACGTTTCGGTGACGGTCGGGGATGGAGTAGCGGCTGGCGCAAGCGCTGCCAGCGCTACAAGGGCGTGCCAACTGTTCACCCCCCCCCGGAACGTCAAGGGACCACGATAGGGCGCGCGACCGTCTCCGCCTACCCCCACCGGCCCTACCGTGCCGTGGGGCCTCTGGAACCGGGATCGTCGGTCGATCGTAGGTTAGAATATGATAAAACCGTCCGTGACGATCGAAACCTACCGACAGCCGATCATGCTGACGACGATGGCGATAGGGCTTGAAAAAACGGCGATGAAGAAAAATCCTGAATACCGCTCAATCCATGCGCAGAAGGTTGCACGCCTTCATTGGTTAGAGCATGCCGTAATCATATTTGATGAGAACGCCGCAAAGATGGCAGAAGGGTTTGAGCAGACCGAGCTCTTGCACCGTATCCCGGCCACGGTCTTAGACGACAAAGCTTACCTTCGCGAAATCGACCGTCTCGTTACAAAATTTCGCGAGAAGGCCGATTTCGGTGTGCATTACGTTCCGGCTTAGCTCACACTAACCGTGTTAAAGAAAGCGCGTCTCGCCACCCGATCCCACACTATGAGCACAGCCGGAAGCAAAGCCGTCATACGGCTTAGCTTGATCCTCCGTGAGTGCCTTAGCCTCCCACCCTACAGCCGTCGCATCGGCCTCTTTGGTCAACTTGATAGCCACCCTCTCATTGTCGGCTTCGACAAAATAAAGCTTGTAGGCGTCATGGTCTTTGTCGAGATATGCGAACACCAGATAGGCCATTCGTCGTCCTTTCAATGCTTGCCGGAGGCGGACTGGCGTTCGGTTTAGGCTTCTCGCTCCGCGTCTGCCGCAGCGAGTGCGTGCGCACGTTTGAAGTCGCGCTGCATATCGCTACCCTCGTCCATCGCAGACAACATTTTCAATACATGATCATCAATCGTGTCGATGAAAACCCATGACTCCGCGCCACCAGTGTTCTTGAAAAACGACGCGGCGGACATCGAGCCGATGAAAACACGTTCATCCAGCCGCCCCAAGGTGCCATGCGCGAGAACGTTTCGGATTTTCGAAGCGTCGTTGAAAGCCTGCGCCACCTTTTTCAGACGCGCTCGAAGTTCCGGCATAGGTTTGTAGTCAGGGACCAACCCGTTGGGGTCACTCCCGTATATACTCGCAACGCTTTCAACGATTTTCTTTTTTGTGCCAGCGTCCAAAGCGTGGATCAAGTGCTGCGCGACTTGATTGTCACCCAGCCCCGAAAACGCGGTCACGAGCCGCCCAATAAGTAGATCAAACTGAGTGTGAATTAGAACGAAGCGCCCTACCGGCGAATAGGCCGACTCGACCTGCGCGCCCGACAATTCCGTGCTGACCGCATCCCAATCTACTCTCATTTGTTAACGCCCTTGCGCCGATGGGGTAGACAATGCCGCGATATGTTTAACCATTCCAAACCTCTGCCTTCAGAAAGTAGGACGACCCAAGATTCTAGATGACTTCTTTCCGGGAGTGGCTGTCGAGGAACAGAATGAGCGGGTGGTTGTAGCTTTTCACGTATCCGTATTTGTATTCGGCATCCTGATCGTTGCCGAACGTAAGCTGATACCCGGTGCCGACGATGAACATGGGTGCGCTCCTAACGGTTGGGGCCTGAGGCTACCGCAACCCGGTGTCGCCTGCCACCCAGTTTTCATTATCGTTACGAATTTGAAACGTTGTCGAGCATCGCCATATGACTTCGTTCACTAAAGTTTTATCGCGAAGGGTTTGATATGGGCGGCGCAAAGAGAATGATGATGGAGCGCGATGACTTGGCGGGCGTGGCCCGTGGGGTTCTTGTTCAGGTTGGCGCGTTAAATTCGTGTCCGATGCACGGGGAACTCTTCGAAGGCAACGGCGATGTCGAAGGGGCTTACAAGCTTGGCAACTACAAGATCACCCAAGGCGATATCGACCTCGGCGTGTTCGACCGAGCCGAATTTTCTGCCATCATCAATGAGGAATTCGAGGAGAATAGCGCTGCCGAGATGTGCGGCTACTGCGCAAAGCATCTCGACGACTAACCTTCGATAGGCGGAGCGATGAACAGCGCCGGGAAGATCGTAGTGATCCGAACTTCCCGTTATCGCAATCTACTTTTCCACGTCACCATAGACGCTCAGGTGGATACGTTCGCGCTGCCCTTGTGTCAGCGCCTCGCCGATGCCCGTCAAGCGGCGATCGTTCGGCACAACCAGCCGGGCGCTCAGATTGAAGTCTGGATACTTCCCGGTGATCGCCGAATGCAGAATGGCAGCGACCTCAACATCGGACTGGCTAACGTAACGTCCCGCCCATTTCTTGATGATGTGCTTCAAAGGACGAAATTTGCCGTTCGGCTTCGCTATCTAAAAACCGGGGTCGCGGAACGACAAGCTTGTGCCTTCTCCGCTGAATAGTTTCATTTCATCCCCCATTATGTCGGGGAGGGCAATGACGATCTCACGAAGCTGCTTGCGAAGACGCCTTATCCTCTCTTCGGTTGCACCCGATCCGTCCAACTGATGCTTCGTTCTTAATTCGACAAATTCATCCGCAGTTTCGAACGCTTGGTTTACAACATTTCCGACACTCTCTGGAAAGAGAAAGCGGACTTCTGCGTTCAACTTGCGCAATTTATCGTTGAAATCGATCAAGGCGAAGGCGTCGCCATGAAGCGCAGTGTTGAGGTAGCTTTGAACCACGAGGTAAACATCGAAGCGCTTTTGGAATAGCGCCCCTCGCTGTGTGAGACGCGCAGTGAGCGCTTGCGCCTTGGCGGTTTCCACGGAGGCTCTGGCAATATCGACCTGTCGCCAGCCAATGACCCCGGCGACGCAGCCCGCGACGGCGGCGGCGAAGAAGGTGGCACCAACTTGCCACGTAAAACCGTCAAAAAACATATGGCATCTCACACTCATCATCAATCACGCGAACCGAGGGACGAGCCGATTGGCATCCTATTTGTCAAACGTCGAAGCCGCCTACCGACCGTTGACCGCTGAACCTCGTTTCCGCTTTCTGGTTTTGGAAAGGGCACCTGTGCTACGCGTCCCCGGGAACAAGGGGAAGTTCGTGAATCATCAGGCACTCGCGTCATTTATCTGGTCGGTCGCGGACCTGCTCAGGGGCGACTTCAAGCAATCGGAATATGGGCGCATAATCCTGCCATTCACCGTGCTGCGCCGCCTCGACTGCGTGCTGCAACCGACAAAGGATGCCGTGCTCACTGAGCTTTCAGCCAAAACGGCAGCGGGCCTCAACCCCGAGCCCTTCCTGCTCCGCAAGGCCAAGCAGGGGTTCTTCAACACCGATCCGCTCGACCTCGCCAAGCTGATGGGCGATCAGGACAACATCCGCGCCAACCTCGTCCGCTACGTCGAGGGCTTCTCTCCTGCGGTCCGCGACATCTTCGAGCAGTTCGAGTTCCACGCCCAGATCGATCGGCTTGCCAAGACGGGCCTGCTCTATCAGGTCACGGAGAAGTTTGCGGGCATCGACCTTCACCCACACCGGGTGGACAACGCCGCGATGGGCGGCGTGTTCGAGGAACTGATCCGCAAGTTTGCGGAAATCTCGAACGAGACGGCCGGTGAGCACTTCACCCCGCGTGAGGTGATCCGCCTCATGGTCAACCTGCTGTTCGTTGAGGACGATGACGCGCTGACCAAACCGGGGATCGTCCGCACCATCTACGATCCTACCGCGGGCACGGGTGGCATGCTGTCGATCGCGGGCGAATATCTCACTGAGCACAACCCGCAGGGGCACCTGACCATGTTCGGTCAGGAACTGAACCCTGAATCCTACGCGATCTGTAAGGCCGACATGCTTATCAAGGGGCAGGCCATTGAGAACATCGCCCCCGGCAATACGCTGTCGGAGGACGGCCATCCCGGTCGCACCTTTGATTACATGCTCAGCAATCCACCGTTCGGCGTCGAGTGGAAAAAGGTCGAGAAGCAGGTCCGCGCTGAGCACGAGCAAAAGGGCTTCGATGGCCGCTTCGGCCCCGGCCTGCCGCGAGTGTCGGACGGATCGCTGCTATTCCTGATGCACCTGCTGTCGAAGATGCGCCCGCTCAATGAGGGCGGGTGTCGGTTCGGTATTGTCCTCAACGGCTCGCCCCTGTTCACGGGGGGCGCTGGCAGCGGCGAGAGCGAAATTCGCCGATATGTGCTGGAGAACGATCTCGTTGAGGCGATCGTCGCGCTGCCCACCGACATGTTCTACAATACGGGCATCTCGACCTATGTCTGGATCATCTCCAACCGGAAGGCGGCGGCACGCCGGGGCAAGGTCCAGTTGATCGACGCCACCTCGATGTGGCGCAAGATGCGCAAATCCTTGGGTTCGAAGCGCAAGGAGATGTCCGACGAGCAGATCGCGACGGTGACCAAGCTCTTCGGCGGGTTCACTGAGGCGCTCCTTGCTACCAGCTTCGGCGCTGATGGCAAAGAGGTCGCCCGCCATGTGGTGATTGAGGGCGAGCCGGTGCCCTTAGCGCTGGAGGGCGGGCAGGTGAAGTTCGCGCCGCTGTCGCGCATCTTCCCGAACAGCGCCTTCGGCTACCGCGCCATCACGATCGAGCGCCCGCTGCGCGACGAGGCTGGTAAGATCGTGCTAGGCCAGCGTGGCAAGACGAAAGGCAAACGGCAGGCGGACAGCGCCCTGCGCGACACCGAGAACGTCCCGCTCAGCGAGGATATCGAAACCTACTTCAGGCGCGAGGTCTTACCGCACGCTGAGGATGCGTGGATCGATGCCGAAAAGACCAAGGTGGGCTACGATATCCCGTTTACCCGACACTTCTATGTGTTTGAGCCCCCGCGCCCTCTTGCTGAGATCGACGCCGACCTTGAGACCGTCACCGACCGGATCAAGGGTATGCTTGAAGGCCTCGCAACGTGAGCTTCTCAGCTTACCCGATCTACAAGGACAGCGGTGTTGAGTGGCTGGGCGAAGTGCCAAGTCATTGGACCCCAACGCGCCTACGTTTTCTCACTCAACTTAATCCTTCAAAGATCGAAGTCGGTGAGATCGATCCGAAGACGGAGGTCTCTTTCGTGCCAATGGAGGCGGTTGGGGAGCGTGGCGAACTCTCTCTCGGCCAAACTCGCCCGCTGGGTGCAGTTCTGACCGGCTACACATATTTCCGCGAAGGCGATGTTTCCATCGCCAAGATCACGCCGTGCTTTGAAAACGGTAAAGGCGCGATCATGCGGGGGCTGTTAGGAGGTGTTGGCTTCGGCACGACAGAGTTTATCGTAGCTCGCGCTCGCCCCGACGCGATCACACCTCCGTTTCTGGACTGGCTGTTCCGATCAACCGCATTTCGCAGTCGCGGTGAGGCTGCAATGTATGGCGCGGGCGGTCAAAAGCGCGTGCCTGACAACTTTGTTCGCGATTTCATATCGCCCGGTGCGCCTATCGATGAGCAGGCTGCCATTGCCACCTTTCTCGATCGTGAAACCGCCAAAATCGATGCGCTCATTGAGGAGCAGTGCCGCTTGATCGTGCTGTTGAAGGAGAAGCAGCAGGCAATCATCTCGAACGCCGTCACCAAGGGCCTCGACCCGCACGTGCCGCTGGCGGACAGCGGCATCGAATGGCTTGGAGAGGTGCCCGCGCATTGGAAAGTCATGGCACTACGCAGGCTGACCGATCCTGCTCGCCCCATTACCTACGGTATCGTCCAACCGGGTGAGTCAGACCCACAAGGTCGTTTTATGGTGCGTGGACAAGATTATTCACGAGGCTGGGTCAGTGGCGAAGATATCTTCCGAGTGTCTGATGCCGTTGAAGTTCCATACCGCAGGGCAAGGCTGCAGACCGGCGACGTAGTGATCACCATTGTAGGTGCGGGGACCGGCAACACAGCGGTGGTGCCGCCCTTCCTAGCTGGAGCAAATATTACCCAGACGACTGCCCGCGTTGCACCGTTGTCGAACCTGATCAGGGGCGACTATCTCGCAACCTTGATGGCCTCGCGTCTCGGGGCGGTTCAGGTCGCTCTTTATCAGAAGGGGGCGGCGCAACCGGGGCTTAACTTAGAACACCTCGCGGCATTCCGATTTCCAATGCCACCTCAGTGTGAACAAACTGAAATCTTGGAACGCATAAGTCCAGTATTGAGGCAAATGCAGGAGCTTACGAGATCAGCCGGGCAAGCCATGACTCTCCTTAAAGAGCGCCGCGCCGCACTCATCTCCGCAGCCGTCACCGGTAGGATTGATGTGCGTGAATCCGACAAGGTGTTGCTGTTCCCAATAGATCGCGTTCGGGCGCGGGGTTTGATCGCCGCCGAGATCATTGAGCGATCAGCGCATCAGGCAACCTTTGGCCGTGTGAAACTTCAGAAAATCGCTTTCCTCACTGAGGCACATGTTGGCGTTGGCGAGCTTGGGGGTTCCTACACGCGCGAAGCCGCTGGCCCGCTTGATCGGGTAATGATCGATGAAATGGAAAACGGCGCGCAGAGCATCATCGGTATAACTGTAGATCAGGCGGCTGGGACCGGCACTACCGTAATCTATAGGCTCGGTCGGCAGCGCGGCGCGCATCGGAAGGAGCTTGCCGATTGGCTCGGCGCAGATCGCACGGCAAGGCTCGACAAACTGATCGCGGACTTCGCAGCGCTTACTACCAAAAGCGCTGAGGCCGTAGCAACGCTGTATAGCGTTTGGAACGATGCGATCATTGAGGGCGCATCGCCCAGCGAAGAGGACATCATCTCCGGGTTCCTCAACGACTGGCACCCCGAAAAGCAGAGGAAGTTTCGCGCCGACGAGCTTCCGGAGTGGCTGAATTGGATGCGTCGCCACGGCATCGTGCCCACCGGCACCGGGCCAAAGACAGTCACGGGGAGGCTATTCACATGAGCGCAGCGGTCGGCCGCTCTCTGGAGCTTTATTACATTGACGGTCGGCCAGACGGCATGGTCACGGCCGAGTTGTTCAACTGGACCGGCCATGTGCTGATGTTCCCGCGCACGCAGTTGAGTGGTGCGCTGGCGCGTGCTGAGGCGGGTTACGCGGGCGTTTACATGCTGCTCGGCGATCAGGATGGGGAACCGCTCGCATATCTCGGTGAAGGCGAGGACATTGGCGCTCGCATCCGCCAGCACGACGTGAAGAAGGAGTGGTGGACCAGCGCGGTGCTGGTGACGGCATCAGCCAACAAGCTCAACAAGGCGCATGTCCGCTACCTCGAAGCGCGGCTGATTAGCCACGCCAATACCATCGGGCACACGCCGCTCGACAACCTGACCGCGCCGGTGCTTCCGATCCTCAGTGAGGCCGACATCGCTAAGATGGAGGCGTTCCTCGAAAACCTGCTGATCGTGCTCCCAGCGGTGCGCGTGGACATGTTCATCCAGCGTGCCCGGTCGGCGCGGCCGACCGCATCCACCGCGCCGATGCGGATGATCGCCGATCCGCAGCAGATCGGCGTTGGCGGCACGCGCTTCGTGTTGGAGTCGCGCAAGCATGGCCTGCGTGCGTCCGCCGTGCTGACGAATGGTGAGTTCGTCGTGGAGGCGGGCTCAATGAGCAGGCTCAAATGGACAGGCCTTGACCACCACACCTACGCCTCGCTTTACGCGGAGCTACGCCGATCTGGCGTTCTGATCGAGGACGGCGCGCACTGCGTATTCTCGCAGGACTACGCCTTCCGCAGCCCCAGCGCCGCAGCGGCTGCGGTGAACGGCAGAGCCTCGAACGGCCAGATCGATTGGCGCACGGCTGATGGTGGCCTGACCTATAAGGATTGGGAAGCTCGACAGGTTGCCGCCCCAACGGGAGCGACGGCATGAGTGTAGCCGTCCAATCATTGCTCGTTGATTTGGGGTTCGTCCCGGCCAACGCGCAATCCGGTTCGGGGCAGGATGCATTGTCATTCGACTTTGGCAACTTGGTTCTTAGCGCTACGAAAGGAATTAACCGTTGGTTCCGGGATGTCTGGTTGTTTGGAGGTGTGGCAAACGACGGCCGAACGCTGGCTCTAATCGAGTTTGAAATGCCGCTGAATGTGGAAAGCGTCGAGCAAGGGACGGCGTGGATAGCTGAGCATGTAAAAATCACCCTGCGCGACACTCCGCAGTGGCTGCAAGATGGGCTTGGCTGGCGCGACGAACTTCCGTGGCGAAAGGAACTCATGCGACACGATGAGCAACCGCTCTGCCGGGTGGAGCGGGAATGGTTTCGCCTACCGTGTAAGGCTATGCGCCTCGCCGCTGAGGAATCTCGGCCAGAGGAACAGGCTAAGGTGTCCTTCGACGGCAGCGTGCTTAAAGTGGTGCTGCCGAATAGCGTCGTGGCGATGCCTGCATCTGGTGAACGCTGGGAACGCTCAGTGGCAGTTGTCCTGACCGGGCTGCGGCATCTGCCTCGGCGCTTGGTGTCGCAGCCCGTTGAGGTGTCAGTTATGCAAGAGCACCTTATAATCGGGCGCCTCCGACTCCCTCTCCTTGATCAGGAAGCTGCGTTGAGCGTCAGCCAATGAGCATCCACAAAGAAATCCGCTTCGAGGACGAAATCTGCGCGCACCTTGGCGCGCATGGCTGGCTCTATGATCCCGGCAGCGCCGCGCTCTACGACCGCCCCCGCGCGCTGTTTCCGCCCGATCTCATTGCGTGGGTGCAAGCGACGCAGCCGAAGGCATGGGAGTCACTGAGCCGCAGCCACGGCACAGGCGCTGAGGCTGCGCTGCTCGATCGCGTCCGCAAGCAAATCGACGATCGCGGCACCCTCGACGTGATCCGCCACGGCGTGGAGATGGTGGGCGTGCGCAGCATGATCCAGATGGCGCAGTTCAAACCCGCGTTGGGCGTGAACCCGGACATCATCGCCGCCTATCAGGCGAACCGGCTGAGGGTCGTTCGCCAGCTTCGCTACTCGACCGCGAACGAGAATTGCATCGATCTCGGGCTCTTCCTCAACGGCATTCCCGTCGCGACGGTCGAACTCAAGACCGACTTCACACAGTCGATCGCCGACGCAATCGACCAGTATCGGTTCGACCGCCTGCCCCGGCCAAAGGGCCAGAACGCCGAACCCCTGCTCACCTTCCCGAGCGGCGCGCTCGTTCACTTCGCTGTAAGCAACAGCGGAGTGCATATGACGACCAAGCTCGCCGGAGCCGCGACCCGCTTCTTGCCCTTCAACAAGGGCGATGAAGGCGGCGCTGGAAACCCGCTCAATGAGCACGGGCACCGCACGGCTTACCTCTGGGAGGAAGTGTGGGGGCGGGAAAGCTGGCTGGAAATTATCGGCCGCTATCTCGTGGCTCAGCAAGACGCGAAACGGGCAATCAGCGGCGTCATCTTCCCGCGCTATCATCAGCTTGACGCAACCCGAAAGCTGCGCGCCGCCGTGCGCGCCGAGGGCGCAGGCGGCAAATATTTGATCCAGCACTCAGCGGGCAGCGGCAAAACCAACTCGATCGCGTGGGCGGCGCACTTCCTCGCTGACCTCCACACTGAGGCGGACGAGAAGCTGTTTTCGACCGTGATCGTCGTGTCTGACCGCAATGTCATCGACGCCCAGCTTCAGGACGCACTGTTCGGCTTCGAGCGCACCACGGGGGTCGTGGCGACGATCCGCAGTGAGGGAGGAGCCAAGAGCGGCCAGCTTGCCGACGCCCTCTCTCAGGGAAAGAAAATCATCGTTTGCACCATCCAGACCTTCCCCTTCGCACTCGCCGCCGTGCGCGATCTTGCCGCCACTGAGGGCAAGCGTTTCGCGGTCATCGCCGATGAAGCGCATAGCTCGCAGACCGGTGAGGCCGCAAAGAAGCTCAAAGAGCTTCTCTCGCCCGAGGAGATCGCCGACCTTCAGGATGGCGGGGAAATCGGAAATGAGGACATTCTCGCGGCCCAGATGGCAGCGCGCGCCGGTGAGAGCGGGGTCACCTATGTCGCCTTCACCGCCACGCCAAAAGCCAAGACGCTCGAACTGTTCGGGCGTAGGCCGCAGCCCGATCAGCCAACCGGCCCCGGCAATCTGCCGTCCGCCTTCCATGTCTACTCAATGAGGCAGGCGATCGAGGAACGCTTCATCCTCGACGTGCTCAAGAACTACACGCCGTATCGGCTCGCCTTCCGTCTCGCCAATGACGGGCAGGAATGGGACGACCGGCAGGTTGAGCGCAGCACGGCGCTGAAGGGCATCATGCGCTGGGTGCGCCTCCACCCCTACAACATTTCTCAGAAGGTGCAGATCGTCGTCGAGCACTTCCGCGAGAACGTGCAGCCGCTGCTCGACGGCAAGGCTAAGGCGATGGTGGTGCTGGGGAGCCGGATTGAGGCGGTGCGTTGGAAGCTGGCGATTGACGGCTACATCAAGTCGCAGGGCTATGGTCTTGGGACACTCGTCGCCTTCTCAGGTGAGGTGAATGATCCTGAGTCGAGCCACGAGCCATTCACTGAGGCAAGCACTACGCTAAATCCGGGTATGAAAGGGCGAGACATCCGCGATGCCTTCGCGGCCGAGGAGTTTCACCTTCTGCTCGTCGCCAACAAGTTCCAGACGGGGTTCGATCAGCCGTTGCTCTGCGGCATGTATGTTGATCGGCGGTTGGCGGGCATTCAGGCGGTCCAGACGCTCTCGCGCCTCAACCGTGCCCATCCGGGCAAAGACACTACCTATGTCCTCGACTTCATGAACTCGTCGGACGAAATCCTGACTGCCTTCCGCACCTATTACGACACCGCCGAGCTTGACGGGGTGACTGACCCAAACATCGTGCTCGACCTCAAGGCCAAGCTAGACGCCAGCGGCCATTACGACGGTTTCGAAGTCGATCGCGTCGCCGCCGTCGAAATGAACCCCCGCGCTAAGCAGGGCGACCTCATCGCGGCAATCGAGCCTGTCGCTAACCGGCTGCTAAGGCGGTTTAGGGCTGCGCAGGATCGTCTGCTGACCGCGCGTGAGCGGAACGATGTGGGGGCTGCGGGCGACGCACAGGACGAGATCAATGCCCTGATTCTGTTCAAGAACGACATGTCCGCTTATCAGCGGATGTATAGCTTCCTGTCCCAGATATTCGATTATGGCAGCACGCCCGTCGAGAAGCGGTTCCTCTTCTACAAGCGCCTTGTGCCCCTGCTGGAGTTCGGTCGCGAGCGCGAGGGCGTCGATCTGTCCAAAGTCGTGCTTACGCATCACACGCTCAAGAACGAAGGCGAGCGCCGCCTGAACGTCGCCGAAGGCGATGAGAAAAAGCTTGGGCCGATGACCGGGGCGGGATCGGGATCGGTGCAGGAGAAGGAGAAGGCGTTGCTCGCCGAGATTATCGAGCGGGTGAACGATCTCTTCGGTGCCGACACCACGGACGGCGACCAACTGAGCTATGTCACGACTTTGCGTGACAAGATGCTTGAATCGGACGCGCTCGTCACGCAGGCCGCAAACAACACAAAAGCGCAGTTCGACAACTCACCGACGCTCAGGGATGAGTTGATGAACGCGATCATGGAGGCATTCGAAGCGCATTCCTCACTGAGCAAGCAGGCGCTGGACTCATCGAAGGTGCGGGACGGATTGAAGGACGTGCTGCTCGGCCCAGCACAGCTTTACGAGGCGCTGCGCGCACGGGCCAACGTCAACGCCGCACCTCACTTATGACCGTGCTAACCGGAAAACTTTTCCACGGCGACGATCTCGGGTGCAAAGCCTTCCTCGCCCAGCAGCCGGTCCACTATGTCTACATCCTGCGACGCCCAGACGGACGCCCTTTCTATGTCGGCAAGGGCTACGGCCCGCGCGTCTTTCAGCATGAGAACGAAGCTCGACACCCCAACAACCGGCTGTCAAACTCCTACAAACTCAACGTCATTCGTTCAATCTGGCGGTCGGGGCTCAAGCCCACCTATGAGATCGATCTGATCACCTCCTCACCGGACGAAGCATATGAGCGGGAAGCCGCGCTGATCGCTCTCTTCCGTCGTCTTCACGAAGGAGGGCCGCTGACCAATCTCGCGGCAGGTGGTGGCTCGACGGCGGGGCAAGCCCCGGCATCGGTCGAGCGCCATTCAGCCACGCTGGGCGGCCTCCCCGATGACAACCCCAAGCGAGCGACGCTTAACGGGTTCGTTCTCAGCATCGCTCACATGGACTCCGTAGTCGTGAAGCCGATGGGGCAGTTCATCGCTCGCCCCACCGTCCGATTCCTCAATAAATCGCGGAAGCTCTCGATCCGTCAAGCCGTCGCCGTTGTTGCGTCCGCTGCCGCCAATGGCATCAGCATGGCCGAGGAGTGTCGCGTCCCTCGCAGGTTGATTGTCGATGGGATCGCCGGTCTGATCGAGAACGGCGTGGCCTGCGACCTGCTCACCAGTAACGCCGTATCCATGGAAGGGGCTGACAACCCTGCCGACGAATGGTTCGTTCTCTCCGCGCAGCAAGCAGCCGCGATCGTCGGGCTGCTGGGACAGAGTAAATGCGTTGACCTCGGGGTTTTGCCGCCCATTCTGTCGGTCAGATAGCGCGGCGGAATGCAGGTCAGACAAGCCCGATCCGCATTCCCTCGACGGCCTCATGGACCATGCGGTCGAGCGATCCGTCCTCGCCGTCGTCAGGCATCTCATCCATCATGTGCATCGGCTGCTGGTCAGGTCCGAAGTAGCCGAAACCGGTATTCTCCGAGAGGCCGCTTTCCCGCCATTGACCGCTCAATCCTACACAGTTCAGTCGCGGGCCGCTGGCAGAGACGCTGCTCGCTAAGCGCTGTAGTGCGCGGACGAGAGAACCGGCGTCCTCGGCGGTAATCTGCTCGCCGTCTCCAAGCGTGATGTGGACGAAATATCCGGCAAAAACGCGGCTACGGCCAGTTTCGACGATGCCCATGTCATAGCGGACGAGTTTCTCGCCGTCCGTATCCAGCACCGTGCATTCCTCGGCTCGCCGCACTTCGTGATGCCGCCATGTCATACGCTTGTTCTTCATACTGGTATTTAGGCAGGCTGGGCACGGGCGATATGATTGCAACGGCTGGTCAAGGCCCCTCCAGCCATTGCCGGAACTCCGGAAAGCTGATCGTCCGCGACTGCTGGTTGGGCGGCGGGCACTCCGTGGATTGTGCATTCACCCACCGATCGAGGGGCTCAAACACGTCACGGATCAATGTCGCGCGCGAGGCGCAGGGTGGGACAACTTGATGATAGATGACCTCATCAAAGACCACGGTAAGCTCGCAAGGATCGAGGAACCCTTCACTCTTGAAGACTCCGTCCAGCAGCTTGATGGTGATCACGCCATCGGCGTGGAGGCTGATGTAGGGGTTCCGGTTCCAGTTCGAGAACTCCCACAATAACTCAGTTTTGTGGCGCGGCTGGTAGAACAGGCTTCCACGACCCCGGCGATACGCCGTCATCTTGGAGCGCCAGCGTTGCCCCGGTCTCAACCGAACACCGTCAAAGCGCAGGCGGTGAGGATCAGGATAGGCTCGGCGTCCATTTACTGGGCTCCTGCCTGCCTGAACGCATCTTCTGCCGAATGTCCCGAACTGATCATCTTAATGATCGCCTCCCGCTTTTCCCCAATATCTTTGGGGAGCGCCGCCCGGTGATCGCGAGCGTAATCTGACATCATTTCCTTGGCGCTGTCGCGAGTGATCTTTGGCCGTTGCGTAGCTTCGATGCCTTTCCGCAAACCGGCGATGTGGAGATTGAATTCCTCGGCAACCGCGCTCCAATCGAACGCAGCCACTTCGGCTCGCACCTTGTCAGGGTTAGCGCCGAATGCGGAGCCGACCTCTCCGGTTCCTGCGTTCACAATCAGCACCGTGAGGTCTGGCAGGGCCTCTCTGTCCAAGAACATCCGCACAACATCGAGCCTACGACCCAGTGATATTGGGATCGCCTTCTGGACTGCCTCATCACCCGGCACGCGCACCTTGGCCTCGTTAGCGAGAGCCCCATACGTCATTGTCCGCGCAGGGGATTGCCGCGCACACTCGACGAGGATCGGATAGATTGCTGCCGCAACAGCAAGGTCTGTTTCCGTGATCTTCAAGTTCGGCCCCTTCATGATAGTGACCACCCACTGACCCATTATCTCAAGCGCGCATAGCAGTTGGCGCGCCGTCGCCAGATCAAACTCTCTTGCCTGTCAGCATCCTTCGCGGACAAGGCGACAGCCTGATCGTCACCAGCGACGGTGCGGTAGCTTTCCGTGGCGAGGAAACACCTCCACTCGATTACTCTCATCGGGACGGCAACGGCGGCTATCATACATCGATGCAGACGAGAGATCATCATAGAGGTATGGGTTGAACGGGTCACCATCAGCGCTAACATAATAGATATGCGGTTGGTGGCAGTATTCGTCATCTTCTGCGTCAATCGCCACGATGCGGTCATAGGTCACCATCTTAGTCACTTCCAACCAAGCTTTATTCTCGGCGGGAAGCGCGTCCCATATTACCATCGCCTCCGCCCGAACGGCGCGCTCAACCTCTTCCTGTTCTCTATCCTCGTCGGACTGCCAAGGGTCGTTGTCGAACCGGGCATCGTTCATGCCCTCCGCATAATCCCAGTGTTCGAGATCGTTGTCGATGAAGGCAAGGAAGCGCTGGACGCATAGCGGCATTCCATCGTGACGAAGGTCTCGGATGCCGAACACCTTCCAACGGCCACGATCGACGGGATCGCCGCTCGTATCCTTGTCTTTGTAGGGATAACGCGTGTCTGTCGCGTCGCGTAGGAGGATATGAGACTGCGAGCCTACAATCCGCTTGAGGGCCTTCTTCGTGGCAAGAATCGAGCGGATATTCGTCTTAGCGCTGCGTTTGCGCACCTGAAGTGAGAAACCACAATAGGCGAATAACAGATGGTCATTCTTGGGCTGGAATAACTGATCCTCGATCTCGGCACGGCCCCACAATCGAGCTTCGGCGAAGCCTTTCTGCCGAGCGATGGTGATGAACCGATCCCTCGTGGTTTTCGAGAAGTCGCACGCCGCCACGAACAACAACCCATAGATGGCTTCGGATCGCACGTTGGGAAGATCGGTTAGGTAGCGCTCCATCTTGGCCGGGGTGATCGACTTCTCACGCTTGCATTGAACGAGCCACTGACGCCCACGGGTCTCACTGGGCTGTTCGCCATCGTCATGCTCGCCCTGATCATCGTCTGCGTCGGATACCGTCTCGGGTTCGCCGCCACGCTCCCACGCGCGAATGTCGAACCCTTCATCGCTACCCGAGCGACCGGTTGCCTCAATCTCGTTCCAGTCGCGGAAGTCGTAAAGCAACTGTCGGATCAGGTCTTCGAAGCGGTGGGGCTCCAAATGCTCGATGTGCAACGGACCAAGGGTCTTAATTGCGACCGGCATCTATCCGTCTCCTGCTCCAAGAAAGTTACGCCCGGGCTTTTCTGAGCTAGGTGCTAACTACTCACCTGAAGGCTTTCCATCTAAATGCCCGCCTGATCAGCCGCCCACCCCGGTTGTTAGGTTGCGACCATCACGACGCCGGAGAAATCCAACCGTCGTCTCGTCCTGCCCATAGTCGCGCCCACCACGGACGAGATCGAGGTAGCCGACCTTCCCGTTCGTGAGAATATGCATGGCGCCAAGTCCCTGAACCAACGACACAGTGACGAGCCCGGACGTGGGATCGAACACGATGCAATCGATCACGTTCTGAAAGGCAGCCTTCACCAGTGAGCGGGTTTGATACCGCTCGTCCACGTCGTCGCTCCCCAGCTTCGTCTTAACCTCCGCCACCCGCAAGACGTGCTCACCGGGACTTACTCGCCCCTTCACATCCGCGAGCGCTTCCTGCGCCTTGGCAAGGTCCGCCTTGGCGCGCTTCAATGCATCATCCGCCACCCCGTAGGCATCACGTGCCTCTTCGTCGTCGTCGCCCGCAATGATGGCGAGAAGGCGCTTCTTCGACGCCTGCCGATCCGTCACTGCCCGTTGTAGACGCACGACATCGCCTTCGAACCTACCCGTTGTGTCATCGTCGGCGCGGAAATGCTGATCATCGATCGCGAGTGATAGGAGGCGCTCTAAGATCGGCGTTTCGATCGAGCGATAGGGCCAACCCCGCTGATTGGTGCAACCCACACCCTTGGTCATCTTCGCCGTGAGACAATAGATCGGGTAGTGCTGCGACGTGGTGCCGTTTTTGTTGACCTTGATGCGTGACGAGCCGAGCGGCTGCATGGTGCCCCCACATGTCTTACATTTCGCGAGAGGGCCGAGTAGGTTGCTGACTGCGCGCCCGCGCCCTTGCGTGCGTAGCTGATCGGCGAAGCGGGTATCGTTCGCCCGCGCCCAAAGTTCGTCATCGATGACCGACGGATAAACCTTGATCGGATCGCCGATCGCGACCTTTTTCTCCGCTCCCCGTGGGTTGCGATGATACTGGACATAGCCGGTCACCGCGCGGTCCTGCACGATCCGGGCGATGGCGGCGGTGGTCCACGCCTTCGGCGGCGTCTTGCTGGTAGACCATGCGCAATATCGTTCATCGGCCCCGGCCAGCTCATTAAACCGCTTGGCGATAGCGCCCTTGCCCCATCCAGCGATGCGGAGACGGAACATCTCACGGACTAGCCCCACGCGATCGGCGATTTCCACATAGCTCTTCGCATCGGCGTCCCACCGGAGCCATCCTCGCGACCGGTGCCGAGACAGATTGTTGCCGGTCGCGGCGGCTTCGCGGCGCTTGGTCCACGAAGCATTGCCGCGCTCGCGCTGCTTGCGCGAAAATTCGTAGTTTGAGAATGCCGAACTCATAAGCGTGACGAACCCCCCGAAGTCTGTCTCCATCGTGCGACCTTCAATGATCTGCCCCGTGTTCGCGATGCAGACGGTGAGTCCCGCCGTGAGAAGCGGAGTGAGCCAAGCCGTCATCGTGCCCGGTGACTGGCGGCTCAATCGGTCCATCTCTTCCACGATCAGGACGTGCGAGGCCGGGTCGAGCGTCCCCGTGAGAAAACGGCGGGTTAATTCGCCAAGCTTACCCTTCGTGAGATTCTCGCCTGTAAATGCAGAGCGACCCGAGTCGACGTGGCGCTCCACAATCTTCCAGTTGCGAAGTGTCGCAACGCGCTTTGTGTTGGCGTCCTGCCGATCTTCTGAAGAACGGTCGCTGTTCCCCTGTTCGAGGGTAGACCAGCGCAGATACTGAATAGCTTTCTTGTCCATGCTACGAACCCTACACCAACTGTTGATAGGGTTTCACTATTGTCGAGCAGCGGCCCCGACACCTTCGCTTGATAGTCCGCGGCACAGCGCGGTGCCCGCGCACAGGCGAGGCCGGCATCGCCGAGATGACCGCAACGACACGGGTTCATCGCCGCGATCAGCTGGACG
>Ga0308169_10000962_pt1 | contig 36618 bp, 31 predicted proteins | sample PhyBR1_2_FD_202139 | JGI IMG/M metagenome (GOLD analysis project Ga0308169, IMG submission 202139) | Phyllosphere microbial communities from UC Gill Tract Community Farm, Albany, California, United States - DLSLSB.R1 | ecosystem: Host-associated > Plants > Phyllosphere > Unclassified | place...
CGGTATCGCTCGACTACCAGCTGCACGACACCTTCTTCGTGGTCGCCCACCTGCATTACGTGCTGCTGGGCGGCGCCGTGTTCCCGCTGTTCGGCGCCTTCTATTACTGGTTCCCGAAGTTCACCGGACGCATGCTGGGCGAGCGCCTGGGCCGCTGGAATTTCTGGCTGTTCTTCATCGGCTTCAACGTCGCCTTCTTCCCGATGCACGTGCTCGGCCTGCAGGGCATGACGCGCCGCATCTATACCTACCCCGAAGAGATGGGCTGGGGGAACCTGAACCTGCTGGCCACGGTCGGCGCCCTGACGATCGCGCTGAGCGTGCTGCTGTTCATCATCAACGTGCTGCACAGCCGCCGCCACGGCGCGCTCGCATCCAGCAATCCCTGGGGCGGCGGCACCCTGGAGTGGAGCGTGGCCTCGCCGCCGCCGATGGCTAACTTCCCGCTGGTGCCGGTGGTGCACGGCCGCTATCCGCTGTGGCAGGAGCCGGCCGAGCCGCTGCACGTGACCGGATTGAGCAACGACCATCGCGAAGTGCTGATTACCTCGGTGGCGGACGCCAGACTGGATCACCGCATGTGGTTGCCCAGTTCCTCGCCCTGGCCCTTCCTGTCGGCAGTCGCGACCACCATTCTCTTCATCGGCTCGATCTTCACGCCCTGGGCCGTGGTGTGGGCCGCGGTGCCGGTGGCGATCGCGACCACGGTCTGGTTCTGGCCGAAGCGCGATGTGGTCCGCCAGCGTGTACAGACGGAGCTGAAGCCATGAGCGCGCCCGATCCCAGGCGCGATCCGAAGCGCGACGGCTGCCTGGTGGAGGACGGCCGGGCGCTGGACGTCTCGACCCTGCCGACTTTCGCCTTCGGCCACCGCAGCCCGATGTGGTGGGGCACGTTGGGGCTGATGCTGATCGAAGGGACGGTGTTCGCGCTGACCGTCATGGCGTATTTCTACCTGCGCAGCCATGCGAGCGTGTGGCCGATGTCGCGCTTCCCGCCGGAGTTGATCTGGGGCACGCTGAATACCGTCATCATGCTGGCCAGCGTGATTCCCAACGAACTCGCCAAGCGCGCCGCCGAGCGCCTCGACCTTGCCGGGGTGAGGCTGTGGATGGTGGTCTGCCTGCTGATTTCATTCGTTTTCCTGGGCGTGCGCGCCCTGGAGTTCACGGCGCTCAACACGCGCTGGGACAGCGATGCCTACGGCTCCGTGGTGTGGATGCTGATGGGCCTGCACACCACCCACCTGGTGACGGACGCCTATGATTCCGCGGTGCTGACGGTGCTGACCTTCACCGACAAGATGGAAGGCAAGCGTTTCGTCGACGTCAGCGAAAATGCGGCCTACTGGTACTTCGTGGTGCTCAGCTGGCTGCCGATCTATGCGGTTGTGTATTGGGGAGCGAGGTTCTGATATGCCAAACTGGCCGGCCCTGCTGGTAGCGCCATCGCTGGCGCTGACGAACTTGAGCGTGACGTATGCGCTGGTGACGCCGTCGTGCACGCGCCAGAGCATGCTGGCGCCGAACCTGGTGAGCGCCGTGCTCCTGCTCGCCTGCATCTGGATGAGCTGGTGCGCCTGGCGCAACTGGCGCGCGGACCGTCCTGTCGAGGGCCCGCCCGCCGGGGACAGCGACGCCGCACCGGCGCATCGGCCCTTCGTGGCGCTGGTGGCCGCCATGGTCGGCGCGCTGTCTTCCCTGGTCGTGCTGGCCCAGTGGTTTCCGCAATGGGTGCTGTCGCCATGCGCAAGCTGATCCCGTCCTTGTTCGCGCTGGCGCCGCTCGCCGCCCGCGCCCACGACGTCGAGGGCCAGTACACGTCCGCGGATGCGCTGTCCTGGGGTGCCGAGCCCTGGGTGCTGTTCCTGCTCGCGCTGGCGCTGATCATGTATGCGGTCGGCTTGCGCCGCCTGTGGCCGCGTTCGCGCCAGTCGCGAGGCCCCCTGAAGCGCCAGGCGATCTGGTTCTTTTCCGGCTGGCTGGCGCTGGTGCTGGCCCTGGCCTCGCCGCTGGACTCGGCCGGCAGCTATTCCTTCGCCGCCCACATGATCCAGCACGAATTCCTGATGATCGTGGCGGCGCCCATGCTGGTGCTGGGACGTCCGCTCGGCATCTGGGTCTGGAGCCTGCCGCCGGCCTGGCGGCGGCGCAGCGGCGCGGCTACCCGCAACGCCGCCGTCAGCGCCGCCTGGGACACGCTTACCCGGCCGCTGAACGCCTGGCTGCTGCACTTCGCGGCATTGTGGATGTGGCATGTGCCGGCCACCTTCCAGGCCGGCCTGGCGAGCAACGGCGTGCACGCGCTGCAGCATGCGAGTTTCCTGTACTCGGCCCTGCTGTTCTGGTGGGCGGTACTGGGACGGCAGGGCGGGGCGCAGGGACGCGGCGCGGCCGTCGTCTACCTGTTCACCACCATGATGCATACGGGGGCGCTGGGAGCGATGTTCACGATGTCGGACACGGTCTGGTATCCGTATTACGGCAGCAAGGCCCAGGCCTTCGGCTTGACGGCGCTGGAAGACCAGCAGCTGGGCGGCCTGATCATGTGGATTCCGGGCGGTCTGGCCTATGTGGCGGCAGGCCTGGTGCTGTGTGCGCGCTGGCTGCAAAGGGCGCCGCAGGGCGCATCGGTGGGAGCGGGGCGATGAAGCGAACACTTCCGATTCTGCTGGTCGCGGCCTTGGCCGGCCTGGCTGCCTGTGAAAAGCGGCCGCCGGCCTACGAGCCGCTCACCGGCGGCAACCCGCGTACCGGCCAGCAGCTGATCGCGCGCTACGGATGCGCCGCCTGCCACGAGATCAAGGGCATCGCCCATGCCGACAGCAAGGTCGGACCGTCGCTGACCGAGATCCGCGGGCGCGGCTACGTCGGCGGCGTGCTGCCGAACAGCGCCGGTAACATCGTCAAATGGATCGTGCATCCGCACGCCTATAGCCCGAAGACGGCCATGCCCGAGCTGGGCGTGAGCGAGGGCGAGGCGCGCGACATGGCGGCATATTTGTATAGCCAGTAAGGAGGCGGGTTCGTTCGGGCAGGTCGAGGCGCAGGTACGTTCCAGCGTCGAGCGCCTGCGGCTCGCCGTGGAGGCGCTTGGCGCCCGGGTGAGGTCTACCTCGATCCCGGCCATGCGGCCAACAAGACCCGCACCCTGATCCTCGCCCGGCTCGGGGCCGCCGCCGTCGGCCAGCTGCCCTTCGAGGCGCCGGGGCCCGGCTATGCCCCGGCCGGGGTGGCGATGGTGCTCACCACCGTCGTCATGGTGGTGTTCGACGTCGTCCATCCGATCGCGGGCCGGGCAAAGTGATGCCTCCAGCCGGCGGGCGCCGCGGATTTGGTACACTGCGCCTTTTTGCACCGACGACGATGTCCGTACCCGCCGAGCTGCGCGCAGGCGCACTGATCCACCTGCTTGAAACGGACCCGCGCAGCAAATGCGATGGCGTCGCCGCGCTGGCGCGAGCGCATGCTGCCGGCACCCTTGCCCTCGACGCCGCCGCCGTCTTCGAACCGGAAGGCGCGATTCCCGGCCGGCCCGCCAAACCCGAGCTGGTGCCGCCGCGCCTGGTCGGCCGCCGCTCGATGGTCACGCCGGAGGGCCGCGCGATGCTGGTCCACGCCCTGGCCCACATCGAGTTCAACGCCATCAACCTGGCCCTGGACGCCGTCTGGCGCTTCCGCGGCATGCCGGCGGACTACTACGCCGACTGGCTGCGGGTGGCGAAGGAGGAGGCCTATCACTTCTCGCTGCTGGACGCCCACCTGGGCACGCTCGGCCATGCCTACGGCGACTTTCCGGGCCACGACAGCCTGTGGGAGATGGTCGAGAAGACCCGCGGCGACATCCTCGCGCGCATGGCCCTGGTGCCGCGCACCCTGGAGGCGCGCGGGCTGGACGCGATCCCGCCGCTGCGCGCCAAGCTGGCCCAGGCAGGCGACATCGCGGCCGCCGGGATCCTGGACATCATCCTGCGCGACGAGGTCGGCCACGTCGCGATCGGCAACCGCTGGTATCTGGGCCTGTGCGTCCAGCGCGGCCTCGAACCGGTCTCCACCTACGAGCAGCTGGCGGTACACTACAAGGCGCCGGTGCTGAAGGGGCCGTTCAACCTGGACGCGCGCCGCCGCGCCGGCTTTCTCGATGCGGAACTGGCGCGCTACCGTGGCGACAGTGTTTCCTTCGACGCTTGAGAATCGGAAGATGGACGAGGCAAGCGACAGCAGTCATCCGCGCGGCTTCCTGCTGACCCGGCACTGGCGCGACCTGGATGCCGGCGTCGAGCTGGAGTTCTGGCTGGCGACCGAGGACGGTCCGCGCCGCGTGCGCGTGCCGGGCCAGCGCGCGGTCGCCTTCATCCCTGCCGAGCAGCGGGAAGCCGCCGAATTCGTCCTGCGCGGTGAAAAGGGCTGGGAGTTGCGCGAACTGGCGCTGACCGACTTCCACCACCGTCCGGTGCTGGGACTCTACTGCCGCCATTACCGCAAGCTGCTGGCCCTGGAAAAGCGCCTGCGCCAGCACGGCGTCGACGTCTACGAGGCCGATGTGCGCCCGCCCGAGCGTTATCTGATGGAGCGTTTCATCAGCGCGCCGGTGCTGTTTGCCGGCGCGCCGGCGGTGGGCGACCCGCAACTGCTGCTCGACGGGCACTTGAGGCCCGACGGCGACTACCGTCCGGCGATCCGCACCGTCTCGCTGGACATCGAGACCACCATGCAGGGCGAGCTGCGCTCGATCGCGCTGGAAGGCTGCGGCCAGCGCCAGGTCTACATGCTGGGGCCGCCCAACGGCGATGCCTCCGGCCTCGATTTCGCCTACGAGGTCTGCGAGAGCCGACCGGTCCTGCTGGACCGCCTGGAGGAGTGGTTCCGGACCCATGATCCGGACGCCGTGATCGGCTGGAACCTGGTGCAGTTCGACCTGCGCGTGCTGCAAAAGCATGCCGAGGCCCTGCGCCATCCGCTGCGGCTGGGACGCGGCGGCGCGGCGATGGAATGGCGCGAGCACGGCGGCAAGCAGGAACACTATTTCGTGCAGATCCCGGGCCGCCTGGTCATCGATGGCATCGAGGCGCTGCGCTCGGCCACCTGGAGCTTTCCCTCCTTCAGCCTGGAATCGGTGTCGCAAAGCCTGCTGGGCGAGGGCAAGGAGATCGACAATCCCTACGACCGCATGGCCTCGATCGACCGCATGTTCGACCAGGACAAGCCGGCGCTGGCCCGCTACAACCTGAAGGACTGCGAACTCGTCACGCGCATCTTCGACAAGACCGGGCTGATGCACTTCCTGCTGGAGCGCGCCAGCGTGACGGGCCTGGCGGCAGACCGCAGCGGCGGCTCGGTCGCGGCCTTCGAGCACGCCTACATCCCGCTGATGCACCGCCAGGGTTTCGTGGCGCCGAATATCGGCGACGTGCCGGGCGCCGACAGCCCCGGCGGCTTCGTGATGGATTCGCGCTCCGGCCTCTACGACTCGGTGCTGGTGCTCGACTACAAGAGCCTGTACCCGTCCATCATCCGCACCTTCCTGATCGATCCGGTCGGCCTGGTGGCGGGGCTGGCCGAGCCGGAGGAAGACACGGTGCCGGGCTTTCGCGGCGGGCGCTTCTCGCGCACCCGGCACTGCCTGCCCGGCATCGTGACGCGGGTGTGGGCGGGCAGGGAAGCGGCCAAGCGCGAGAAGAACGCGCCGCTGTCGCAGGCCCTCAAGATCATCATGAACGCCTTCTACGGCGTGCTGGGCACCACCGCGTGCCGCTTCTTCGATCCGCGCCTGGCCTCGTCGATCACGATGCGCGGCCACCAGATCATGCACCGCACCCGCGAGCTGATCGAAGAGCGCGGCTACCAGGTGATCTACGGCGACACCGACTCGACCTTCGTCTGGCTCGGACGCGCGCATGCGGACGAAGACGCCGAGCGGATCGGCCGCGAGCTGGTCGGCCACGTCAACCGCTGGTGGCGCGAGACTTTACGCGACGAACTGGGACTGGAGAGCGCGCTGGAGCTGGAATACGACGTCCACTTCCGGCGCTTCCTGATGCCGACCGTGCGCGGCTCCGACGAGGGCAGCAAGAAGCGCTATGCCGGCCTTGCGACCGGCGCCGATGGCGGCGACGAGATGGTCTACAAGGGGCTGGAGACGGTGCGCACCGACTGGACCCCGCTGGCCCAGCAGTTCCAGCAAGGGCTCTACGAGCGCATCTTCAAGGAGCAGCCTTACGAGGACTACGTGCGCGACTACGTGGCGCGCACCCTGGGTGGCGACTTCGACGAACTGCTGGTGTACCGGAAGCGCCTGCGCCGCGCGCTGGACGAGTACGAACGCAACGTCCCGCCGCACGTGCGCGCGGCGCGCATCGCCGACGAGTTCCACCTGCGCCAGGGAAGGCCGGCGCAATACCGCAACGGCGGCTGGATCCGTTATGTGATGACGACCGCCGGACCGGAACCTTTGGACGTCCGCGAATCGGGGACGGGGGCGCCGATCGACTACGAGCACTATCTGAGCAGGCAGCTGGAGCCGGTGGCGGATGCGATCTTGCCTTTCATGGGGGATAGCTTTGGGCGGCTGACCAGTCCGCAGGGGGCTTTGTTCTGAGCGTCATTCCCGCCTGCGCGGGGATGACGGGTGGCGGCGGGAATGACGGAGCCGAGGCTAGCGGTACCGCCGATGAAAACGGCTACCCAGCCGCGTCAACACCTCATACCCGATCGTCGCGGCCTCACGCGCCACATCGTCGACCGTCTGCTGCGCACACAGCAGATCGACCTCGCAGCCAGGCGCGACGCGCCCCTCGGGAATCCCGGTCACATCCAGCGTGATGCTGTCCATCGACACGGTGCCCGCAATGGGAACCGGCACGCCATCGATGTAGGCATGCCCGCGCCCCGACAGGAAGCGCAGCCAGCCGTCCGCGTAGCCGATCCCGATGGTGGCGATGCGGCGCGGGCCGTCGGCGACGTAGCGCGCGCCGTAGCCGACCGCGTCGCCCGCAGCTACCATCCGCGACTGCACGATGCGGGCGCGCAGCCCGACCGCCTGGCGCAAGGGATTGTCCTTGCCCGGATGCGGATTGATGCCGTACAGGGCGGCGCCAGGACGCGCCAGGTCGTGGTGGTAGTCCGGTCCCAGGAATACGGCCGAGGAATTCGCCAGGCTGCCCGGAAGGCCCGGGAAGCGGGCGCGCAGGACGGCGAAGCGCTCGCGCTGGGCGCGGTTCATCGGATGCCCGGCGTCGTCGGCGCAGGCCAGGTGGCTCATCGCCAGCACCGGCTTGAACTCGTCCTTCCAGGCCGGATCGGCCAGCAGCCTGTCGACGTCCACCGGGGCCAGGCCCATGCGCGACATGCCGGTATCGAACTGCAGCGCGGCCGGCAGGCGCTGCCGGTGCCTGCGGCAGGCCGCGCGCCAGTCGGCGATCTGGGCCGGATCGTTCAGCACCGGGACCAGGCCATGCTCGACGAATTCGGCGGTGGCGCCGGGCGGCGGTCCGTGCAGCACGTAGATCGTGCTGTCGTCCGGCACCAGCGGCCGCAGGCGCATGGCTTCCTCGAGGTGGGCGGTGAAGAACACGCGGCAGCCTTCTTCGGCGAGGGCCGGCGCCACCATGTCCATGCCGAGGCCATAGGCGTCGGCTTTCATCACCGCCGCGCAGGCGGCCTTGCCGGCGGTCCTCCGCAGCAGGCGCCAGTTGGCGCGCACCGCTGCCAGGTCGACCGTCAGCACCGCCCCGGCACGGGCGGTGTCCACGCTGGCGACCATCTCAGGCCTTCGCGAATTCGGTGCGGGCGTCCGCCTGGCGCGAACCGGCGTAGCGGAAGATCGCCAGGTCGTCCGTGTGGATGGCCGGGACCTTGCCGCTGACCAGGTCGGCGATCACGCTCGCCGAGCCGCAGGCCATGGTCCAGCCCAGGGTGCCGTGGCCGGTGTTCAGGAACAGGTTGCGCAGCGGGGTGGCGCCGACGATCGGGGTCGAGTCCGGGGTCATCGGGCGCAGGCCGGTCCAGAAGCTGGCTTTCGACACATCGCCGCCGCCCGGGAACAGGTCGCTCACGACCATCTCCAGGGTTTCGCGGCGGGCCGGGTTCAGCTGCTTGCTGTAGCCGGCGATTTCGGCCATGCCGCCGACCCGGATGCGGTTCTCGAAGCGGGTGATGGCGATCTTGTAGGTCTCGTCCAGGATGGTCGATGCCGGGGCCTGGGCGGCGTCGGTGATCGGCACCGTGAGCGAGTAGCCCTTCAGCGGATAGACCGGAACCCGGAAGAGCTGCTTGAGCAGCAGTCGCGAGTAGCTGCCCAGGGCGACGATGTAGCGGTCGGCGGTGAAGGTGCCTTTGTCGGTGCGCACCCCTAGGATCTGGTCGCCCTGCGACTCGATCGCGCGGATGTCCACGCCGTATTCGAAGCGCACGCCGATCTCCGCGGCGAGGGCGGCCAGTTTGGTGGTGAACATCTGGCAGTCGCCGGTTTCGTCGTTCGGCAGGCGCAGGCCGCCGACCAGCTTGTCGCGCACCTTGTCCAGGGCCGGCTCGGCCTTCGACAGCTGCTCGCGGCTCAGCACCTCGAAAGGCACGCCGGCCTGGCGCAGCACCTCGATGTCCTTGGCGGCGCCGTCGAACTGGGCCTGGGTGCGGAACAGCTGCAGGGTGCCCTGCTGGCGGCCTTCGTAGTCGATGCCGATCTCGTTGCGCAGTTCGCGGATGCAGTCGCGGCTGTACTCGGCCAGGCGCACCATGCGCTCCTTGTTGACGGCGTAGCGGCCGGCGTCGCAGTTCCTGAACATCTCCCACATCCACTGCAGCTGGAACAGCGAGCCGTCCGGGCGGATCGCCAGCGGCGCATGGCGCTGGAACAGCCACTTGAAGGCCTTCAGCGGGATGCCGGGCGCGGCCCAGGGCGAGGCGTAGCCGGGCGAGATCTGGCCGGCGTTGGCGAAGCTGGTCTCCAGCGCCGCCCCCGGCTGGCGGTCGATCACGGTCACGTCGTGGCCGCTCTTCGCCAGATAATACGCAGTCGTGACGCCGACCACACCGCTTCCCAGCACGATTACTCGCATAGTGTTCTCAGAAAAAATTGATTTGGATGTTGCAGTAGATCTTGCTATCTTATATGTGATATAGCCATAATTGTTTCTATATTTTCTTCCAGATTTGGTGAATCTTCATGCGCGTCCAAAAGGAGTCGAGCCGGGTCCTCGACAAGATCGACCTCCACATCCTCTCCATCCTGCAAAGCGACGGCCGGATCGTGATGAAGGACCTGGCCGAGCGGGTCGGGCTGTCGCTGACGCCCTGCATCGAACGCGTCAAGAAAATGGAGCGCGACGGCGTCATCGCCGGCTATTACGCGCGGGTCAATCCGCAGGCGATGGGCTTGCAGATCCTGGTCTTCGTCGAGATCACCCTGTTGCAGAAGTCGGAAAAAGCCTTCGAGCGCTTCCGCCGGGCGATGCTGGGCATTCCGGAAGTGATGGAATGCCATCTGGTGTCGGGCGACTTCGACTACCTGATCAAGGCGCGGATTCCGGAGATGTCGGAATACCGGCGCTTGCTGGGGGAGATCCTGCACCTGGCGGATTCGGCGCAGTCGAAGTCGTATGTGGTGATGGAGGAGGTGAAGGAGACCTTGGCGCTGTCGATTAGTAACTAACGTCGTTCCCGTGTTATTTCGTCGTTCCAGCCATTCCGTGGTTTTTTGGAACACAAACTGGCGAAACCGGGCAACACTTGGCCCCGTACCGACACAGCGCCCCCGATCCTCACTAAAATCATTTCCAAGAGGCATCATAACTTTTCGGGATGGGACATGAAATCGGTTCAGCAGGAAGTCGACGAGCGCAGCAACCTCACCGGCACCAATAAATTCGAGCTTTTGCTCTTCCGCCTCGGCGGCGACGAGAACGGTGCGCACAGCGAGCTGTTCGGCATCAATGTATTCAAGATCCGCGAGATCGTCGCGATGCCGGAGATCACCGCGGTCGCCGGCGCTCCGAAGCACGTGCTCGGCGTGGTCAACCTGCGCGGCCAGATCATCCAGGTGCTGGACCTGCCGGGCATCGCCGGGGTCAAGCCGGTCACCGGCCTGAACATCATGCTGGTGACGGAATTCGCGCGCACCACCCAGGCCTTCGCCGTCGAGAGCGTGGAAGAGATCGTGCGCCTGGACTGGAGCCAGGTGATGTCGTCCGAGCACGGCGCCGGCAGCGGCATGGTGACCAGCATCGCCCGCCTCGAGCCGCAGGACGGCCAGCCGGCCCGCCTGGCCCAGGTGCTGGACGTCGAGACCATCCTGCGCGACCTGAACCCGCCGACCGACGACCGCCAGGTCCGGCAGGCGGTCGGCGACAGGATCGTGGTGAAGCCGGGCGCCGTGGTGCTGGCCGCCGACGATTCCGTGGTCGCGCGCGCCCTGATCGAGCAGGGCCTGGACGCCATGGGCCTGCCTTTCGTGATGACCAGGAGCGGCAAGGAGTGCTGGGAGCAGCTGAATGCCATCGCCGCCTCGGCCGAAGCGGAAGGCAAGAGCGTCTACGACAAGGTGGCCGCGGTGCTGACCGACCTCGAGATGCCCGAGATGGACGGCTTCACCTTGACCCGCCGCATCAAGACCAACCAGCGCTTCTCGAACCTGCCGGTGGTGATCCACTCTTCGCTGTCGGGCACCACCAACGAGGAACACGTGAAAAAGGTCGGCGCCGACGCATACGTGGCGAAGTATTCGGCCGAAGACCTCTCGCGGACCCTGCGCGCTATTCTGCGCCCCTGAGTTCCGGTATGATCCGGCAGTCGATTTGTTTCCGAACTGCCAAGTGATCACTACCAAGCAAGAAGCCGACGCACCCGCCTTGCTGGCCGCGCGCGTCCTCAATCTCGTCAACGGCGGCGTCATCGTGCTCGACGCCGGCCAGCGCATCGTGCTCTGGAACAGCTGGCTGACGCCGCGCTGCGGCCGTGCCGCCACCCGCGTCATGGGGCGCACGCTGTTCGAGGTCTTCCCCGAACTGCGCGGCTCGCGGGTGGAGGCGGCGGTGCTGGCCGCGCTGGCCGAGGATGCCGCCACCGCGATCCCGCAGCAAGACAAGCGCAGCCCCTTCCCATTGCGCCCCGCCGGCAGTTTCGACGGCCCCTTGATCGAGCAGGCGGTGTCGGTATCGCCGTTCCGTGAGGAGGGCGAGACCTTCTGCCTGGTCGAGATCCGCGACGTCAGCGGGACCGTCGAGCGCGAGCGCCGCCTGCTGGACCACGCCGAATCCCTGCGCGCCCGATCCTATGTCGATGGCCTGACCGGCATCGCCAACCGCCGCTACTTCGACGTCGCCCTCGACCGCGAGCTGCGGCGCGCCCAGCGCCTTGGCGGCACGCTGTCCCTGCTGCTGGCCGACATCGACTCCTTCAAGGCCTACAACGACCACTTCGGCCACCAGGCCGGCGACACCTGCCTGGCGGCGGTGGCGCAGGCGCTGGCGGCGAAGCTGAAGCGTCCGGCCGACGTCGCCGCGCGCTACGGCGGCGAGGAGTTCGCGGCCATCCTGCCGGACACCGATGCCGTCCAGGCGCGCCAGCTGGCCGGGAACATCCGCGAATACGTCGCCTCCCTGAACCTGCAGCATGCACCCGGCGCCGTGCGTCCCTACGTCACGCTCAGCATCGGCGTGGCCAGCATCGAGAAGGGGCGCCTGGACGATGCGAAGGCGCTGGTCGAAGCCGCCGACAAGGCCTTGTACGCGGCCAAGCGCGGCGGCCGCGACCGCGTGGTGCTCGACGGCGAGGCTTGACGCACATACGAGTGTGACGGCGGGGCGGGACAGTGGATCCCGCCCTTGTCATTTGTATTGACGCGGCGGCGCCGCCGCGTATTGATGCAGGAAATTCCTGGCTGTTTGCGCGCCGCCGCCCTAGCCAGCATGGCGGTTTTGGCGCATATTACTGGGTTTGTATCCCGGCTTTGCTGCAGATGCGCCGTCATTACAGGAAGATGGCGGCAGATTGCTGGCAGTAGGCCCTTGCCCGGAGTATTACATGCTGCTTGGTCTTGTCCGCGTCGCGCTTCGACGGCCTTATACCTTCGTCGTGCTGGCGCTCACCCTGCTCATCATCGGCCCGCTGGCCGCGGTGCGCACGCCCACCGACATCTTCCCCGACATCAAAATGCCGGTGATCGCGGTGGCCTGGCAGTACACCGGCCTGCCGCCCGACCAGATGGCGGGGCGGGTCTCGACCCTGTTCCAGCGCTCGCTGACGACCACCGTCAACGACATCGAACACATCGAGGCGAATACCTATTCCGGCATCAGCGTCGTGAAGATCTTCTTCCAGCCGGGCGTCGACATCGCGGTCGCCAATGCCCAGGTGACGGCGATCTCGCAATCGGCCTCGCGCCAGATGCCGGCCGGGATCACGCCGCCGCTGATCCTCAACTACAACGCGGCCACGGTGCCGATCCTGCAGCTGGCCCTGTCCGGCAAGGGCCTGTCGGAACAGCAGCTGTTCGACCTCGGCCTGAACACGATCCGTACCCCGCTGGTGACGGTGCCGGGCGCGGCGATCCCGCTGCCCTACGGCGGCAAGCAGCGCCAGGTACAGGTCGACGTCAAGCCCGAAGCGCTGCAGGCGCGCGGCCTGTCGGCCCAGGACATCGCCAACGCGCTGGCGGCGCAGAACGTGCTGACGCCGGTCGGCAGCCAGAAGATCGACGCCCTCGAATACACGATCCAGCTGAACAACGCACCGTCGGCGATCGAGGAGCTGGCGCGGCTGCCGGTGAAGGTCGTGAACGGCGCCACCATCTACCTGGGCGACGTCGCCGACGTCCACGACGGCAATGCGCCGCAGACGAATATCGTGCACGTCGACGGCGGCCGCTCGGTGCTGATGTCGATCCTGAAGAACGGCTCCGCCTCCACCCTGGCCATCGTCGACGGCGTGCGCGCCAAGCTGGGCCAGCTCAAGGCCAGCCTGCCGGACGCCCTGAAGGTGGTGCCGATCAACGACCAGTCGGTGTTCGTGCGCGCCGCGATCAAGGGCGTGGCGCTGGAAGGCGCAATCGCCGCGGCCCTCACCAGCATCATGATCCTGCTGTTCCTGGGCAGCTGGCGTTCGACCGTGATCATCGCGGTCTCGATTCCGCTGTCGATCCTGGGTTCCATCATCGCCCTGGCGGCCACCGGCGAGACGCTCAACCTGATGACCCTCGGCGGCCTGGCGCTGGCGGTCGGCATCCTGGTCGACGACGCCACCGTCACCATCGAGAACATCAACTGGCACCTGGAGCAGGGCAAGGCGGTCGAGCCGGCGATCATGGACGGCGCCCAGCAGATCGTGGCGCCGGCACTGGTGTCGCTGCTGTGCATCTGCATCGTGTTCATCCCGATGTTCTTCCTCGAAGGCGTGGCGCGCTTCCTGTTCGTGCCGATGGCGAAGGCGGTGATCTTCGCGCTGGTGTGCTCCTTCATCCTGTCGCGCACGCTGGTGCCGACCATGGCCAACTGGCTGCTGCGCGCCCACGATCCACGCGAGGAGCATGCGCACAAGCCGACCAACGCTTTTCAACGCTTCCAGCGCGGCTTCGAGGCGCGCTTCGAAGGCCTGCGCCACCGCTACAAAGGTATCCTGCAGCGCGCGATGCAGCACCGCCGGCCCTTCCTGATCGGCTTCATCGCCGTGGTGGCGCTGTCATTCCTGCTGGTGCCTTTCCTGGGCAGTAACTTCTTCCCCGCCGTCGATTCGGGCCAGGTGCTGATCCATGCGCGCGCGCCGATCGGCACGCGGGTGGAGGAAACCGCCAAGCGTTTCGCCAGGATCGAAGAGTCGATCCGCAAGGTCATCCCGGCCAAAGAAATCGTGACGATGGTCGACAACATCGGCAAGCCCTCGTCGAGTATCAACCTCACCTACAACAACACCGGCACGATCGGCACCCAGGACGGCGACTTCCAGATCGCGCTGGGCGAGGACCATGCCCCGACCGCGGACTACGTGCGCAAGCTGCGCGAGGTGCTGCCGCGCGAATTCCCGGACACCACCTTCTCCTTCCCGCCGGCCGACATCGTGAGCCAGATCCTGAACTTCGGCTCGCCGGCGCCGATCGACGTGCAGGTGCGCGGCCGCAACCTGGACGCCAACTTCGGCTATGCCAACCAGCTGCTGAAGCGCATCCGCGCGATTCCCGGCGTGGCCGATGCCCGCATCCAGCAGTCGAACCGCTCGCCGATGTTCAATGTCGAAGTCGACCGCACCCAGGCCCAGCTGCTCGGCCTGACCACGCGCGACGTCACCAACAGCATGGTGATCAACCTGGCAGGTTCCAGCCAGGTGTCGCCGACCTACTGGCTGAACCCGGCCACCGGCGTGACCTATCCGATCGTGATGCAGACGCCCGAAGCCCAGCTGGACTCGCTGTCCGCGCTGGCCAATCTCCCGGTCGGCAACGGCGCGAACGCCAACGCCGCCACCCTCGGCGGGATCGCGCGCTTCGAACGCGGCAACGGCAATGCGCTGGTGAGCCAGTACGACGTCGCGCCGATGGTGCAGATCCACGCCACCACCCAGGACCGCGACCTCGGCGCCGTCGCCGCCGACATCCGCAAGGTGCTCGAAGAAACCCGGGCCGATGTGCCGAAGGGCGCCACGGTCGAGATGCTGGGCCAGGTGCGCACCATGGAGCGCGCCTTCTCGGGACTGCTGTTTGGCCTGCTGGGCGCGGTCGGCCTGATCTACCTGCTCATCGTCGTCAACTTCCAGTCCTGGCTCGACCCGGCGGTGATCGTCTCGGCGCTGCCGGCGGCGCTGGCCGGCATCGTGTGGATGCTGTTCGCCACCCATACCACCCTGTCGGTGCCCGCGCTGACAGGCGCCATCATGTGCATGGGCGTGGCCACCGCCAACAGTGTCCTTGTCATCAGCTTCGCGCGCGAGCGACTGGATGAATTGGGCGATGCCGCCGCCGCCGCGCTGGAAGCCGGCTTCGTGCGCTTCCGCCCGGTCCTGATGACCGCACTGGCCATGGTGATCGGCATGCTGCCGATGGCCCTCGGCCTGGGCGAGGGCGGCGAACAGAATGCCCCGCTGGGCCGCGCCGTGATCGGTGGCCTGGTGTTCTCGACCATCGCCACCCTGGTCTTCGTCCCCGTCGTTTTCAGCCTGGTCCACGGCCGCGCGCAGCGCCGCGCCGCGGATTCCAGCCTGCCACCCCAATCCGGAGTTCCTGCCCATGCAAGCTAAATCCTCTTCCAGGCGCCCGCTGGTCGTCGGCACCCTCGCGCTTGCCGTCGCCGCCGCGGTGGTGATCGGCGGCCTCGCCACCCGCCACTCCCAGGCCGAGCAGCTCAAGGAGTCCGCCGCGGAGCAGTCGGTGCCGACCGTGAGCCTGGTATCGACGAAGGACGTCGCCGGCAGCCCGATGGAGCTGCCGGCCCGCATCGAAGCCTGGTCGCGCGCGCCGATCTATGCCCGCGTGTCCGGCTACCTGGCGCACTGGAATGTCGACATCGGCGCGCCGGTGAAGGCCGGCCAGGTGCTGGCCACGATCGAGACCCCGGACCTCGACCAGGACCTGCGCCAGGCCCAGGCCCAGCTGGCGGTCGCGCGCAGCAACCTGGCGCTGGCCGACAGCACGGCCAAACGCTGGCAATCGCTGGTGGCGCAGAACGCCGTCTCGAAGCAGGAAGCCGACGAGAAGCAGGGCGACTTCATCTCCAAGCAGTCCAACGTGCAGGCGCTGCAGGCCAGCGTCGACCGCCAGCAGGCGCTCAAGCGCTACACCCGGCTGGTGGCGCCTTTCGACGGCGTGGTCACGGCCCGCAATACCGACGTCGGCGCCCTGGTGAATGCCGGCGCCACCGCCAGCGCCGGCAGCGAGCTGTTCGTGGTGTCCGACCTGCGCCGCCTGCGTGTGTACGTGCAGGTGCCGCAGCGCCAGGTGGCCGCGATCCACTCCGGCAGCACGGCGCGCGTGAGCGTGCCGGAGCGTCCGGGCAGCAGTTACCAGGCCAGGGTGGAGTCGCTGGCCCAGGCCATCAATGCCGGCTCGGGCACGATGCTGGTCCAGCTGGCGGTGGAGAATCCGAAGGGTGAGCTGCTGCCGGGCGCCTTCGCCACCGTACGCTTCGACCAGGCCGCGATCGCGGACGATACGGTGGCGATTCCGCCGGGTGCGCTGATCATGGGCCGCGACGGCGCCCAGGTCGCGGTACTGGATGCCGGCAACCGCGTGCGCATCAAAAAAGTGACGATTGCGCGCGATTACGGCAACGTGATCCAGCTGGGGGATGGGGTGAGCAAGGGCGACCGCATCATCGACAGCCCGCCGGATGGGCTGGCGGATGGCGACCAGGTGAAGGTGGCCGCCGCGGCCCAGCCCCGCAAAGCCGGCTGACTCGGGACCTCCGTGGGCACTGCGTGCCCACGTTTGACGTTCGCAAGTCGCCGGCGTCGCACGTGGGCACGGTTGTCAGCGCTTGGTGACCCGCCAGACCACATTGCCGACGTCGTCCGCGATCAGCAGGGCGCCGTCCGCATCCTGCGCCATGCCGACCGGCGCGCCGAACAGCTGCTTCTCGTCGGCCGAGTGGAAGCCGGTCACGATCGACTGGGCCGGTCCGCTGGGCATGCCGTTTGCGAAGGGCACGAAGATGACCTGGTAGCCGCTCAGCGGCGTGCGGTCCCAGCTGCCGTGCTCGGCCACGAAGGCGCCGCCCTTATATTGCGGGAACATATTCCCCGTGTAGAACCACATGCCCAGCGCGGCGACGTGGGAACCCAGCGCGTAGTCCGGCTTGATGGCCTTCGCCACCAGGTCCGGGCGCTGCGGCTGGACGCGGCGGTCGACGTTCTGCCCGTAGTAGCTGTAGGGCCAGCCATAGAAGCCCTTTTCCTGCACCGAGGTCAGGTAGTCCGGCACCAGGTCGGCGCCGATTTCGTCGCGCTCGTTCGCGATGGCCCAGAGTTTTCCGGTCTGCGGCTCCCATCCCAGGCCCGTCGGGTTGCGGATGCCCGAGGCGTAGACGCGGCTGGCGCCGGTCGCGGCGTCGACTTCCAGCACGGCGGCGCGCCGGTATTCCACTTCCAGGCCGTTTTCCGTGATGTTGCTGTTGGAACCGCTGCCGACGTAGAGGTGCTTGCCGTCGGGGCTCGCCAGCAGCGCCTTGGTCCAGTGGTGGTTGACGGTGCTGGGCAGGTCGCCGAGCTCGACGCCGGGGTCGGACATCTTCGTCTCGCCCGGGGTGTAGTGGTACTTCATGATGTTGCCGGTGTTGGCGACATACAGGGTATCGCCGACCAGCTGGATGCCGAAGGGCGAGTGCAGCTTTTCGATATAGACGTATTTGTCCCACTCGCCGCTGCCGCCGGGTTTCCTGCGCAGCAGCGTGATCCGGTTGCCGCCCTTGCCGCCCTTGCCGGAATTATTCTTGACCTTGCCGGCAATCACCTGTTTCGGTGTGGTCACGGCTTCCTCGCCCGGACCGTTGGCTTCCACCACCAGCACGTCCTGGTTCGGCAGCACCAGCAGCTGGCGCGGGTGCAGCAGGCCGGATGCGATCTTTTCGATTTGCAGGCCGGCGATGACTTGCGGCTTGGCATCGCCCTTCCAGCCGACGCCGTCGGGCACCTGCATCGGCGGCACCAGGAAGTCCTTGGGTTTGGGCATCGACGGATTGCCTCCCACCTGCTGGGAAATATTCAGCTGGGCTTTCTCGCCGCAGGCGCTCAGCGCCAAGGTCATGACGGCCGCCATGCCCAGGCTCAGCCGCCGTCCGTGTTTATGCTTGTCCATGGCTGACCTCCTTGTAGACGACGTGGTCGGCGGCGAGGACGATCCTGCCGATGACCAGCGCAAGCACCGTCAGGACGGACAGCCAGACGCCGGCGGGCATGGTGCCGTAGGCGTCGCGGCTGTGCACGAAGGCATTGAACAGGGCGGCGACGATCGCGACCACCTGGAGCCAGAAATTGATGGCCAGGTTACGCGTACGGATCCCGCGCTTGCCGAACCAGGTGCGGCCGAGATTGATGAGCTGGGGAATGATGGCGATCACCAGGCCGATGCTGATGAGCCAGGCCGCGGCTTTTACCCACAATACGGTGTAGGTATTGGAATAGATGATGTCGAAGATGAGCGCGCCGACGAAGAAGCCGAAGGGTATCGGGTCGAGTACATCGAATATCGCCGATGTGATGCTGAATCGGGATGTGTGTGTTGCCGTTTTCATGTTGATGCCTCTCTGGATGTGAACAAATGTGTTATGAGACTAGCATGGATATGGAACATCACGTCGCATGACTGGAGCACTGTCGGCGCAGCAAAATTTGCATGAGCTTCCTCGAAAAGCTTCGTTGTCGATGCCATCACGCGGGCATAAGCTGGACGCATCCCGACTCATCCGAAAGCGCCCATGTCCGCCGTTCTCAAAGAGGTTTCCGACACCCGCCAGCACTTCGTCATCAAGGCCTTCGACGCCCCGCTGGGCGCCGAGGTCCTCGGCCTCGACCTGTCCCGGTCCCTGTCGAACGAAGACTTCGCCCGCCTGCACCGCGCCCACCTCGAGCACCACGTGCTGGTGTTCCGCCACCAGCACATCACGCCCGGCCAGCAGGTGGCCTTCAGCCGCCGTTTCGGTCCGCTGCAGATCCACGTGCTGCGCCAGTTCCAGCTGCCGTCCGATCCCGAGGTCCTGGTGGTCTCGAACATCCGCGAGAACGGCCAGCCGATCGGCCTGGGTGATGCGGGCCACTTCTGGCATTCGGACCTGTCGTACAAGGAAAAGCCGAGCCTCGGTTCGATGCTGCACGCCCAGGAACTGCCGATCGAGGGCGGCGACACCCTGTTCGCCAACCAGCACGCGGCCTGGGAGCGGCTGCCCGAGCACCTGAAGCGCGCCGTCGCCGGGCTGGAGGCCGAGCACAGCTACCTGAACCGCTATGCCGACCTGCAGAAGCGCAACCCCTGGCGCCCGAACCTGACCCGGGCCCAGATCGACGAGGTCAGGCCGGTCGTGCACCCCGTGGTGCGCACCCATCCCGAAACCGGACGCAAGGCGCTGTTCGTCAGCGAGCATTTCACGACCCGCATCGTCGGCCTGCCCGAGGACGAGAGCCGGGCGCTGCTGGACGAGCTGTTCGACCGCAGCACCCGCCCCGAGCACATCTACCGCCACCAGTGGCAGCCGCAGGACATGGTGTTCTGGGATAACCGCTCGCTGATGCACCTGGCGGCCGGCTGCCCCGACGACCAGCGCCGCAAGCTCTACCGCACCACCATCGAAGGCGACGTCCCGTTCTGAACCATCATAAGAAGACCACCATGCGCACCCCTATCCGTTTCGTCTCGAAGATCGCCGCCGGCCTGGCCCTGTCCGCGCTGGCCCTCTCCACCGTCCTCGCCACCCCGGCCCGCGCCGAGGGCCAGCTGCGCATCGCCCAGCAGTTCGGCCTCGTCTACCTGCTGCTGAACGTGGCCGAGGACCAGAAGCTGATCGAGAAGCACGCCAGGCTGCAGGGCGTCCCCGTCAAGGTCGAGTATGTCCAGCTGTCGGGCGGGAATGCCGTCAACGACGCCCTGCTGTCCGGCTCCATCGACGTGGCCGGGGCCGGCGTCGGCCCGCTGCTGACGATCTGGGACCGCACCGCCGGCCGCCAGAACGTGCGCGGCATCGCCTCGCTGGGCAACTTCCCCTATTACCTGGTCACCACCAACCCCAACGTGAAGTCCATCGCCGACTTCAGCGACAAGGACCGCATCGCGCTGCCGGCGGTGTCGGTATCGGTGCAGGCGCGGATCCTGCAGATGGCGGCCGCGAAGCGCTGGGGCACGGCCGAATTCGCGCGCCTGGACCGCCTGACGCAATCCGTGCCGCACCCGGACGCGGCGGCCGCGCTGATCGCCGGCCAGACGGAGCTGAACAGCCACTTCGGCAATCCGCCTTTCCAGGAACAGGAACTGGCCGGCAATCCGAAGGCCCACATCGTGCTGAATTCCTATGAGGTGCTGGGCGGCCCGGCGTCGTCCACGGTGCTCTACGCCACCGAGAAATGGGTGAAGGAGAACCCGAAGACCTACCGCGCCTTCATCGATGCGCTGAACGAGGCGGCCCAGCTGATCAGCGCCAACCGCGAGCTGGCCGCCGACGCCTACCTGCGCGTAACCAGGGCCAAAACCGACCGCGCCTTCGTGCTGAAAGTGATCAGCAATCCGCAGATCCAGTTCAAGGTGGCGCCGCAGAATACCCTGGGCCTCGCCCAGTTCCTGCACCAGGCCGGCGCGATCAGGAAGCAGCCGGCCTCATGGCGCGACTACTTCTTCGAGCATCCGGCGCTGGCCTCCGGCAGCTGAAGGGGAGGGCCGCATGAACATCTACCCATTCCAGGCGCAGCCGCAGGAACCGTCGCTGCCTGCGCCGCTGCTGCAGGCCCAGGACCTCAGTATCGACTACGCCAGCGGCGCCACCAGGGTGCGCGCCACCCACGAGGTGAGCTTCGATGTCTTCGAGGGCGACCGCTTCGTGCTGCTCGGGCCTTCCGGCTGCGGCAAGTCGACCCTGCTGAAGGCGGCCGCCGGATTCGTCCAGCCGTCATCCGGCGGCCTGCTGCTGCGCGGCCGCCGCATCCTCAAGCCGGGCCGCGACCGCATCGTCGTGTTCCAGGAATTCGACCAGCTGCCGCCCTGGAAGACGGTCAGGCAGAACGTGATGTTCCCGCTGCTGGCGGGCGGTGTGAAGCGCAGGGAGGCCGAGGAGCGTGCCTTGTACTGGACCGAGAGGGTCGGACTGGGACGCTTTGCCGACAGTTATCCGCACACGCTGTCGGGTGGGATGAAGGCGCGGGTGGCGATCGCCCGCGCGCTGGCGATGCAGCCCGACATCCTGCTGATGGACGAACCCTTCGCGGCCCTCGATGCGCTGACCCGCCGCCGCATGCAGGAAGAGCTGCAGGCGCTGTGGGAAGATGCCCGCTTCACCATGCTGTTCGTCACCCATTCGATCGAGGAGGCGCTGGTGGTCGGCAACCGCATCCTGCTGCTGTCGCCGCATCCGGGCCGGGTGCGGGCCGAGATCAACAGCCACCAGTTCGGCCTCGCCAGCAGCGGCAGCGCCGAATTCCAGGCCGCGGCCCAGCGCATCCACCGCCTGCTGTTCGGCGAAGAGAGCGGCGTGCCGGCCCCGGCGGGTGCGGACCCGGCCGTGGCGGCACTGGCGGTGCGTTCATGAACGCCCGCGTCGAACCGCTGGTGCGGCCGGAATACGAACGGCCGCTGCTCCCGCCGCCACCGCCGCCCGAGGCGGCTGCGCGCCCCGCGACGGCCCGCCAACGCCTGTGCCGGACCCTGTTGCAGGCCGGCTGGCTGCGCAAGGCCGTGCTGCTGGCGCTGTTGGCCGCGCTGTGGGAATGGGCGGCGCACGTGGCCGGCAACGACCTGCTGCTGCCGGGCTTCCTGCAGACCGCGCTCGCCTTCGTGGACGGTGTGGTATCCGGGGAGCTGCCGCGTTACGTGGGCGTCTCGCTGGGCGTGCTGCTGCAGGGCTACCTGGCCGGCGTGGCCGGCGCCTTCCTGCTGACCTCCGTGGCGATGAGCAGCCGCATCGGCCGCGACCTGCTGGAGACCCTGACCGCCATGTTCAACCCGCTGCCGGCGATCGCGCTGCTGCCGCTGGCCCTGCTGTGGTTCGGCCTGGGCAAGGGCAGCCTGGTGTTCGTGCTGGTGCACTCCGTGCTGTGGCCGCTGTCGCTGAACGCCTACGCCGGCTTCCGCGCGGTGCCGCAGACCCTGCGCATGGCCGGCCGCAACTACGGCCTGGGCGGGCTGCGCATCGTCACGCAGATCCTGGTGCCGGCGGCGCTGCCGGCCATCCTGTCCGGCTTGAAGATCGGCTGGGCCTTCGCCTGGCGCACCCTGATCGCGGCCGAGCTGGTGTTCGGCACCACCTCGGGCAAGGGGGGCCTGGGCTGGTACATCTTCCAGAGCCGCAACGAGCTGTTCACCGACAAGGTGTTCGCCGGACTCGCCACCGTGATCGTGATCGGCCTGCTGTTCGAGCACATCGTGTTCGACGCGGTGGAACGCCTGACGGTGCGGCGCTGGGGAATGCAGGGCTGAGGGGGGACGATAGCACGGCGGTTTCTTGTCAAATCGGCAGTAAAAAGGTAACATTCTTGGACTTGCCGTTTTGCATTCCGCCTGAAGCGGCCCCTGCTTGAGGTATCCTCCGCAACATGAGCCTTTTGTCGCCAAACCACGCCGCCAGCATTCCCCCGCATCCACCCACCCTCGCCACCGAATCCGCGCTCGAACAGGCCAAGATCAGCCGCCCCTACCGCGAGCTGCTGCGCCTGTTCGAGCAGGCGCCGGGCTTCGTCTGCTTCTTCCGCGGAGCGGAGCATGTGTACGAGCTGCAGAACCATGCCCACCACCGCCTGGCGGGCTTCAAGGACATCATCGGCAAGCCGGTCAGGGTGGCCTTGCCCGAACTCGAGGGCCAGCAATTCTTCGAGCTGCTCGACCAGGTGTTCGCCAGCGGCCAGGCTTTCGTCGGCAACGCGCTGCCGCTGGAGGTGATCCCGGCCGGCGGCGGCGAGGCCGTCCTGCGCTACATCGATTTCGTCTACCAGCCCATCGTCGACGACGGCGGCGCCGTGGTCGGCATCTTCTCGCAGGGGAATGACGTGACCGAACGGGTGCTGGCCGAGGAGGGCCTGCGCCGCAAGCAGGAAGAACTCGAGCGCATGGTGGAGCAGCGCACCGCCGCCCTGGCCGAGGCCCACGCCGCCCTCAAGCTGGCCAACGAACTGCAGGGCGACAAGATGCACCTGCAGCGCCTGTTCGAGCAGGCGCCGGGCTTCATCTGCGTGCTGCGCGGACCCCAGCATGTGTTCGAACTGGCGAACGCCGCCTACCGCACCCTCACCGGCGGCCGCGAATTGATCGGCAAGACCATCCGCGCGGCCCTGCCGGAGGTCGTGGCCCAGGGCTTTACCGACCTGCTCGACCAGGTCTGCCGCAGCGGCAAGCCCTTCATCGGGCGCGCCGTGCCCGTCCAGCTGGACAGCGGCCCGGACGGCGGCAGCGACACCCGCTACCTGGACTTCATCTACCAGCCGGTGCTGGATCCGATGGGCGCCGTGATCGGCATCTTCGTGCAGGGCAGCGACGTCAGCGAGCAGAAGCTGGCGCAGGACGAGCTGGCGCGGCACCAGATGGAACTGGAATCCCTGGTCAGCGCCCGCACCGAGGAGCTGTCCGCGGCCCAGCATGCGCTGCAGCGCTCGCAAAAACTGGAGGCGATCGGCAAGCTGACCGGCGGCGTGGCCCACGACTTCAACAATATCCTGCAGGTAGTCGGCGGCAACCTCGAACTGCTGCAGCGCCGCCTGCCGCCCGGCGACGACCAGCAATTGCTGGAATCGGCCCGGCAGGCGGTGGAGCGGGGCGGCAAGCTGTCCTCGCAGCTGCTGGCCTTCGCGCGCCGCCAGCCGCTGCAGCCGGTGGTGGTGAACCCGGGCCGCATCGTCGGCGCCATGGACGACCTGCTGCGGCGCGCGCTGGGCGAGACCATCCAGATCGAGACCGTGCGCGGCGGCGGCCTGTGGAACACGGTGGTCGACCCCAACCAGCTCGAGAACGTGATCCTGAACCTGGCGATCAATGCGCGCGACGCCATGCCGGGCGGCGGCCGCCTCACCATCGAGATCGGCAACGCCCTGCTGGACGATTCCTACGTGGCGGCCGAGCCGGACATCACATCCGGCCAGTACGTGATGATCGCGGTGTCCGACACCGGCAGCGGGATGGGCCGCGAGGTGCTGGAGCGCGCCTGCGAACCCTTCTTCACGACCAAGCCGGAAGGCGTCGGCACCGGCCTCGGCCTGTCGATGGCCTACGGTTTCGTCAAGCAGACCGGCGGCCACTTCAAGATCTACAGCGAGCCCGGGGAAGGCACCACGGTGAAGATGTACTTCCCGCGCAGCTTCGAGGCCGAGAACACCGTCACCCGCCTGACCGGCGGCCCGGTGCAGGGCGGCAGCGAGACCGTGCTGGTGGTCGAGGACGATCCGGCGGTGCAGCGCACCGTGGTCGAGATGCTGGGCAGCCTGGGCTACCGCGTGCTGAAGGCCGACAACGCCACCGCCGCGCTGTGCATCGTCAAGAGCGGCATGCCGATCGACCTGCTGTTCACCGACGTCGTCATGCCCGGCCCGCTGCGCAGCCCCGAGCTGGCGCGCCAGGCCAAGGAACTGCTGCCGGGCCTGGCGGTGCTGTTCACCTCCGGTTATACGCAGAACGCGATCGTGCACGGCGGCCGCCTGGACCCGGGTGTCGAGCTGCTGTCCAAGCCCTACGGCCGCGAGCAGCTGGCGCGCAAGGTACGCCACCTGCTGGCCAACCGCGGCATCCCGGCGGCGCCGGAAGCCGGCAGAGTGACGCCGTCCACGGCGCGGCGCCGCATCCTGGTGGCCGAAGACAATCCGGACCTGATGCGGACCACCTGCAGCCTGTTCGACGCTCTCGGCCACGACGTGAAGGGCGCCGGCACTTTCGGCGCGGCCGCCGGCTTGCTGAAGGAAAGCGGCTTCGACCTGCTGTTCACCGACATCGACCTGGCCGGCGCGTCCGGGGTCGAGCTGGCGCGCCTGGCGGTGCAGCGGCAGCCGGCGCTGCGGGTCGCGTTCGCGTCCGGCTACGGCGCGCCGGACCGCGACGAGGTCGGCTTCCCGTTCTGGATCGTCGCCAAGCCCTACCGGCTGGAAGACCTCGAGGCCGTGCTGGAGCGGCTGGGCTGAGGCCCGGCCCGGCGGCGTGAATGGTATGATGGCGGCATGACGTTTCTGAATGTTCCCTACGCGGAAAAAGACCAGGCCCGCGAACTCGGCGCACGCTGGAATCCCAGCCGCAAGCGCTGGTACGTGCCGCCCGGCGTCGCCCTCGACGCCTTCGCGCGCTGGATGCCGAAGGAGGGCGAACCTCCATCCGACCGCGACACCCGCGCCGCCAAGCTGGTGACCGGTACGCGCTATGTCGAGATCGACCACGCCTGCAATCCCTTCGAGCCCTGCGCCCGGTGCGCGCCGCTGCTGGCGGAAAAGGGCTGGACCGCCGCGCGCGAAGACGTGCTGAGGGCGCTGAAGGCGCTGGCGCAGCGCTAGGTTTTCGCCACGGGCGCTTGCGCCAGCGCTGCCAGCAGGGCCTCGAGGTCGACCGGCTTGACGAAATGGCGGTCGAAACCGGCCGCTTTCGACAGCACCTTGTCGTGGGCCTGGCCGTAGCCGGTCAGCGCCAGGTAGACGGCATGGCGTTCGCGCGGCTTCCGTTCCGCCATCGCGCGCAGGCGCCGCGCCAGTGCGTAACCGTCGATGTCCGGCAGGCCGATGTCGAGGATGAAGACCTGGGGCCAGTCCTGTTCCGCCAGTGCCAGCGCGACCCGCGGTTCGTGCGCGACCGCGACCTTGTGGCCGAGGGCGAGCAGGATCTCGGCCAGCGACTGGGCGGCATCGAGGTTGTCGTCGACGATCAGGATCGACAGGCCGGGCAAGTGGTGCGGATCCACCGGGCCGGCGTCCCGGGCCGCGGGATGGCGCGCCGCCTGCGCCAGCGGCAGCACGATGCGGAAGGTGCTGCCCTGGCCGGCGCCGGCGCTTTCGGCCTCGACGCTGCCGCCGTGCAGGCCCACCAGGCTCTTCACCAGCGCCAGGCCCAGGCCCAGCCCGCCCTGGGCGCGGTCCGGCGTCCGTTCGGCCTGGGTGAACAGGTCGAACACCTGGGGCAGGAGCTCGGGCCCGATGCCGATGCCGTTGTCGCGCACCGAGATCGCCACGCTGTCCTCGCCGACTTCCAGCATCAGTGCGATCGCGCCGCCCTGGGGCGTGTACTTGGCGGCGTTGTTGAGCAGGTTCGCCACCACCTGCACCAGGCGGATGCGGTCGCCGTCGACCCAGGCCGGATCGGCGTCCATGGCCTGGTCGAGGCGATGGCGGCGCGCTTCGATCAGCGGGCGCGCCTGCTCTACCGCGCTGGCGACCACCGCCTTCAGGTCGACCCGTTCGCGCTGCAGCTCGACCAGGCCGCGGGTCACGCGCGAGACGTCCAGCAGGTCGTCCACCAGGCCGGTCAGGTGCCGCACCTGGCGGATGATGATCTCGCTCGACTGGCGCACCCGCTTCTCGTCGGCGGCGGCGCGCACCAGCAGCTGGGCGGCGCTGCTGATCGGCGCCAGCGGATTGCGCAGCTCGTGCGCCAGCATCGCCAGGAATTCGTCCTTGCGGCGCGCCGCCGCCTTCAGTTCTTCCTCGTTGCGCTTCTTGTCGTGGATGTCCGTCAGTGCGCCCATCCAGCGCACGATGGCGCCGTCCTCGCCGGTGACCGGCAGGGCGCGGTTCAGCATCCAGCGCCATTCGCCGCTGTGGTGGTAGATGCGGTGTTCGACCTCGTAGGGCGAACCTTGCGCAAGGCTGCGCGCCCAGGCGTCCCGCAGGCCGGGCAGGTCGTCGGGATGGACGATCTTGCCCCAGCCATGGCCGGCCAGTTCTTCTTGCGGCATGCCGGTGAACTCGTGCCAGCGCATGTTCAGGTAGTCGTTGGTGCCGCTGGCGTCGGCCGCCCAGATCAGCTGCGGAATCAGGTCGGCGATCGAACGGAACCTGGCTTCGCTGTCCTTCATCGCGCGCTCGGCCGCGATCCGCGCGCTGATGTCCATATTGGCGGCCACCGCGCCGACGATCTCGTTGCGCTCGTTGCGGATGGCGGCGGTGCGGATCAGGATCGTACGCCGGGTGCCGGGCGCGCCGAAGGGTTCGATTTCGGCGACGCCGCCGCTGACGTCCTCGCCGCGCAGCGCGCGCGAAATCGGCCATTCGTCGGCGCCGATGCGCTGCCCGGCGCGCGGATCGCCGGCCGGCCACCAGCCTTTCCACTCGTCGTAGCCCTCGGCCTCGCCGGGCGCCGGATGGCTGCCCCAGATTTCGCGGTTGGTGGCGTTCGCCGCCATCAGGTTGCCGGCGGCGTCGACGTAGACGATGCCGACCGGCGCCGCATCCAGCAGCACGTCCAGGCGGCGCCGGTTTTCCAGCTCGCGCAGCAGCGCCTTCGAGGCGACCCGCTCGCTCTCGTCGCGCGCCAGCTCGGCGTTCTTGCGCTCGGTGATGTCGACCGCGACGCCGGCGAAGCGGCGCTTGCCGGTGACGAGGTCGTGGAAGACCTTGCCGCGCGCGTTGACCCAGACGTCCGGCCGCGACAGCTGGGGGATGCGGTAGTCGATGTTGTACAGGGTATCGGTGGCGATCGCGTGCTCGATCGCGGCGACCACGCGCGGGCGGTCGTCCGGATGGATCATGTCGGTGAAGCGTTCGAGCTCGGTGCCGGCGCGCGCCAGCGCCGCATCGACCTGGAACAGGCGCGCGAACTGCTCGTCGACGAAGGTGGCGCCGGTATCGAGTTCATACGCCCAGGTGCCGATATTGCCGGAGGCTTCGATGCAGAGGGCGTAGCGTTCCTCGGCTTGCTTGTGGCGCGCCAGGGCCAGCACCTTGTCGGTGACTTCGACCACGGTGCACAGCAGGCCGCGCAGTGCGCCCGTATCGTCGCGCAGGGGGCTGTAGGAGAAGGTGAACCAGGCCTGTTCCGGATAGCCCCTGCGCTCCACCGTCAGCTTGAAGTTCTCGAAGAACAGGGCTTCGCCGTCCAGCACGCGGCGCGCCAGCGGCGCCATGGTGTCCCAGACTTCGGACCACAGCCTGGGCAGCGGGGTGCCGATCGCGTCCTCGACCTTGTTGCCCAGCATGGGCGCATAGGCGTCGTTGTGGAAGACGAACAGTTCCTCGCCCCAGGCCAGGAAGGTCGGGAAGGAGGAGCCCAGCACCATGCCCAGCGACATGCGCAGCGATGCCGGCCAGCCTTCGATCGGCCCGAGCGGATGCGCGTTCCAGTCCCGTGCAAGGGTGCGCGCGCCGGCCTTGCCGCCGTTCGACAGGAAAGCATCGCGGTAGTTCATCGTGGGCGGGTCCGGTGGAATCAAACGAAGGATTGTACCGAAGTATTACTGGCGCCGCCCGCACGACTCGGCCGCGGGTCCGGGGTTGGCGATGCTGTACGGCACGTTTTGCTTCGGGAAATGTAGCGACTCGCCCTGCATCGATTTGGTGCAAACTCCTCCGGGCCGAACAGTGTGCGGTGCAGGACGGGAATCGACTTAAGATGGCGGCGCGAATCTCGGGAAAGGAAGCAAGCATGAACGAGCACTTCAAGGATGACGGCGCGGGAATCGATACCGGGCGGCGCGAACTGCTGATCGCGGGCGCGCTGTCGGCCAGCGCGGCCGCGCTACCTGGCGCCTCCGCGGCACAGGTGCCGGCAGCGTCGAAGCCGGCGGACGCATCGACCCCGGCGCCGGTGCTGTCCAGGGTGGCGCTGCGCGTCAACGGCCAGCGCCACGAGAAGGAAGTCGACACGCGCACCACCTTGCTGGACCTGCTGCGCGAACACCTGCAGCTGACCGGCACCAAGAAGGGCTGCGACCAGGGCCAGTGCGGCGCCTGCACCGTGATCGCCGACGGCCGCCGCATCAATTCCTGCCTCAGCCTGGCGCTGATGCACGAAGGTTCGGAGATCGTCACCATCGAAGGCCTGGGCCGGCCCGGCCAGCTGCATCCGCTGCAGGCGGCCTTCGTGAAGCACGACGGCTACCAGTGCGGCTACTGCACGCCCGGCCAGATCTGCTCGGCCACGGCGATGCTGGACGAGGTCAGGCAGGGCATTCCCAGCCACGTCACGGCCGACCTGAACGCCCGCCCGCTGCTGTCGCCGATGGAGATGCGCGAGCGCATGAGCGGCAATATCTGCCGCTGCGGCGCCTACTCCAACATCATCGAGGCGATTTCCGAAGTCGCCGGCGTGGAGGGCAAGGCATGAGAGCCTTCAGCTACCAGCGCGTACGCACCCCGCTTGAAGCGGCTCAGGCGGCGGCCGCCACGCAGGGCGCGCGCTTCATCGCCGGCGGCACCAACCTGCTCGACCTGATGAAGCTGGAGATCGAGACGCCGGTCCACCTGATCGACGTGAACGGCGCCGGCATGGACCGCATCGAAGCGACCAACGACGGCGGCCTGCGCGTCGGCGCGCTGGTGCGCAACACCGACCTGGCGGCCGATCCGCGCGTGCGGCGCGACTACGCCGTGCTGTCGCGGGCCCTGCTGGCGGGCGCGTCCCCGCAGCTGCGCAACAAGGCCACCACCGCCGGCAACCTGCTGCAGCGCACCCGCTGCCCCTATTTCTACGATACGGCCCAGCCCTGCAACAAGCGCCATCCCGGCAGCGGCTGTTCGGCGATCGGCGGCTTCAACCGCCATCACGCCATCGTCGGCGCCAGCGAAGCCTGCATCGCCACCCATCCGAGCGATATGGCGGTGGCGATGCGATTGCTGGATGCGCAGGTCGAGACGGTGCGCGCGGACGGCGCCAGGCGCGTGATCCCGATCGCCGACTTCCACCGGCTGCCGGGCGACACGCCGCAGGTCGAGCACGTGCTGGCGCCGGGGGAGCTGATCACGGCCGTGACCTTGCCGAAGCCGCTGGGCGGGCGCCACTTCTACCAGAAGGTGCGCGACCGCTCCTCGTATGCCTTCGCGCTGGTGTCGGTGGCCGCGGTGGTGCAGCCGGACGGCAGCGGCAGGGTGGCGCTGGGCGGCGTGGCCCACAAGCCCTGGCGCATCCCCGGCGCGGAGCAGCAGCTGCCGCGCGGCGGCCGGGCGGTGACGGAACAGCTGCTGGCCGGCGCCCGCACCAGCCGGGACAACGCATTCAAGGTGCCCCTCGTGCAGCGCACGATCGACGGGCTCCTGCTCGAAGCAAGGAGGACCTGAAGCATGAAATTCACGACGCCAGCCGGCACCAATCCGATCGACCGCCTGAAGGTGGTCGGCCGCCCGACCGACCGCATCGACGGACCCCTCAAGACCACCGGCACCGCTCCCTATGCCTATGAGCAGAACACGGCGATCCCGGATGCCGCCTACGGCTATGTGGTGGGCGCCGGCATCGCCAAGGGCCGCATCGTGTCGATGGACCTGTCGGCGGCGAAGCGCGCGCCGGGCGTGATCGCGATCGTCACGGCGGAAAACGCCGGCAAGCTGGGCAAGGGTAAGTACAATACCGCGGCCCTGCTGGGCGGGCCAAAGATCGAGCACTACCACCAGGCGGTGGCGCTGGTGGTGGCCGAGACCTTCGAGCAGGCGCGCGCCGCCGCCGGCCTGGTGAAGGTCGAGTATGCGAAGGCCAGGGGCGAGTACGACCTGGCCAGGGCCAGGGACGGCGCCGGCCTGGCGAAGAAGGAAGAAAAGCCCGAGACCCGCACCGGCGACTTCGAGGGCGCCTGGGCCGCGGCCCCGGTCAAGCTGGACGCCGTCTACACCACGCCCGACCAGTCGCACGCGATGATGGAGCCGCATGCCTCGATCGCGCGATGGGAGGGAGACAAACTCACCATCTTCACGTCGAACCAGATGGTCAACTGGGGCATGAAGGACATGGCCAGGACCCTCGGCATCCCCGAGGAGAACGTGCACCTGGTCTCGCCCTATGTGGGCGGCGGCTTCGGCGGCAAGCTGTTCCTGCGCTCGGAAGCGCTGCTGGCGGCGCTCGGCGCGAAGGCGGCGAAGCGGGCGGTGAAGGTGACCCTGCAGCGCGCCATCATGTTCAACAATACGACGCACCGGCCGGCCACGATCCAGCGCATCCGCGTCGGCTGCACGCGCGAAGGCCGCATCAGCGCCATCGCCCACGAGAGCTGGTCGGGCGACCTGCCGGGCGGGAAACCCGAAACCGCGGTGCAGCAGACCCGCCTGCTGTACGCTGGCCCGAACCGCTACACGGCCTTGCGCCTGGCGACGCTGGACCTGCCGGAAGCGAACGCGATGCGCGCGCCGGGCGAGGCGCCGGGCATGATGGCGCTCGAGATCGCGATCGACGAAATGGCGGAAAAGCTGAAGATGGATCCGGTGACCTTCAGGATCATCAACGACACCAGCGTCGATCCGGAAAAGCGCGAGCGCAAATTCTCGCAGCGGCGCCTGGTCGACTGCCTGCGGCAGGGCGCCGGACGCTTCGGCTGGAACAAGCGCAATCCGGTGCCGGGCCAGGTCCGCGACGGCCGCTGGCTGGTCGGCTACGGCGTGGCCGCGGCCTTCCGCAACAACCTGGTGATGCGTTCGGCGGCGCGCGTGCGCCTCGAGCGCGACGGCCAGGTGACCGTGGAAACCGACATGACCGACATCGGCACCGGCAGCTACACCATCATCGCCCAGACCGCGGCCGAGATGATGGGCCTGCCGCTGGAGCGGGTGGTGGTGCGGCTGGGCGACTCGAACTATCCGGTGTCCGCCGGCTCGGGCGGCCAGTGGGGCGGCAACAGCTCGACCGCCGGCGTCTACGCGGCCTGCGTGCGCCTGCGCGAGATGGTGGCGCAGAAGCTGGGGCTGGATCCGGCCGGCGCCGAATTCGCCGACGGCATGGTCTCGGCCGGTGGAAAGCGCTTCCCGCTGCGCCAGGCGGCCGAGGGCGGCGAGCTGAATGCCGAGGACAAGATGGAGTACGGCGACCTCGATAAAAAATACCAGCAATCCACCTTCGGCGCCCACTTCGTCGAGGTCGGGGTCGACGCCGTCACCGGCGAAACGCGGGTGCGGCGCATGCTGGCCGTGTGCGCGGCCGGCCGCATCCTGAATCCGAAGTCGGCGCGCAGCCAGGTGATCGGCGCGATGACGATGGGCGTGGGCGCGGCCCTGATGGAAGAGCTGGTGGTCGACCGGCGCATCGGTTGTTTCATCAACCACGACCTCGCCATGTACGAAGTGCCGGTGCATGCCGACATCCCGCACCAGGAAGTGGTCTTCCTCGACGAGACCGATCCGGTGTCGTCGCCGATGAAGGCCAAGGGCGTGGGCGAACTGGGGATCTGCGGGGTCGGCGCGGCGGTCGCCAATGCGATCTACAACGCCACCGGCGTACGGGTTCGTGACTATCCTGTCACTCTCGACAAGCTGTTGCCGAAATTACCTTCCGTGGCGTAGCTACAACCGGTAGAGCGGAGAATCGCCATCCTGTGATTTTTGGAGAGCTTCTTGACGGACAGCGGTAGTAGTATGACGAGCGTCTACCTACCGGAGCCCGAATGCCATGCTGACCGTCGAAACCCTGGAACGTCCCGAAACGGCGCGCGACGAATGGCTGCGCCTGGGCGTACGCATCGTCGTCACCGGACGTGGCAGCGAAAATTCCCAGGCCGTGCTGCAGCAGGTGCTGGCCCTGTTCTGGCCGGTGGCCGAACTCTACGATTTCTACACGACGCCGTATCCGCGCCTGCCGGATGCCACCGTGCTGCGGATCGCCTTCGACCTGCCGGCCGGCTACGAGTCGGGCGTGAGCGGTATCGTGCAATCGATCGGCGGCTCCGGCTGGACCGTCGACATCTACGAAGACGGCGAGCAGGCCGCCTGCTGGAAGCCGGAACACGGCGCAGTGCGGCCGCTGTGCGATCATTTCCATTCGGCCGAGATCAACCTGATCCCGTCCTCCCACCTGGCGGAATTCCGCAAGTCCGCGGCGCCGCGCCTGCTCCAGTAAGCCGTTTCAGGCGAGACGTTCGGCCAGTGGCGGCGGCGGCAGGCAGCCCAGTCCCGCCAGCGTCGCCTCCACCGCCTGGTCCAGCGGCGTGTGCGGCTCCTCGCCCAGCACCGCCAGCAGCTTCGCATTGTCCATCCTGACCGGCTGCCGCCACAGGTAGCGCATTTCCAGCAGCTCGCGCATGGTGGGGTGGAAGGGCGCCGCAAGGCGCGCCAGCCACCAGGGGAAGGCGGCGACGCGCGGCCGCCGGCCGCCGGCGCGCACCACGGCTCCCGCAATCGCACGCGCCATGCCGGTGCCGTCGTCATCCCAATGGCCGGCCATGTGAAAGGCCGCGAAGGGCTCGAGCTGCCCGCGCCGGCCGATCAGGGCGACCATCGCCGCGGCCACGTCCGGCAGATAGGCCCACTGGTGGCCGATGCCCGGCTGCGCCGGATTGAGCACGCGCGTGACGGGGCGTCCGGGCCGGACCAGGCCTTGTGAAAACCAGTTGTTGGCAGCGTGCGGACCGAAATAGTCGCCGGCGCGCAGCACCAGCGCGCGCCCGCCGCCGTCGCAGAAATCGCGCAGCGCCGCCTCCATCCGGACCCGGATCGCGCCCTTGCGCGTGGCCGGATGCTGCGGCGCGTCTTCCGTCAGCAGCGGAAACGCGTCCGCACCGTAGTTGTAGACCGTCCCCGGCAGCACCACCAGCGCATCGCCCGCTTGCGCCGCCGCGATGGTATTGGCCAGCATGGGCAGCACCAGCTTCTCCCAGTCGCGGTAGCCGGGCGGGTTGACGGCGTGGACGATCGCCGCGCAGCCGGCTGCCGCGCGCAGCACGTCCGCGGCGACGAGCGCGTCGCCGCGGACCCAGTGCAGGCCATCGGCGCCCGGGCCTTCCCGTTCCAGGCCGCGTTTCAGCGCCTTGACCGTCCAGCCGGCCGTCCGCAGCTGGCGCGCCGCTTCGCCGCCGATGCCGCCGGTGGCGCCGAGTACCAGTACCGTATTCCTGTTGTCCATATGAGCTCCCGATGTGGCGGTGTAGTGAAGATGTCCACAGGGTAGAGGATGGGCGAATAAAATGGAATTGCATGACCTGGCATGGTCGTTATACATTTATGTATGACTCCGACCATCGAATGGGAACTCTACCGCTCCTTTCTCGGCGTGCTGCGGACCGGATCGCTGTCCGGCGCGGCGCGTCTCCTGGGCGTCGCCCAGCCGACCGTGGGCCGCCACATCGCCGCGCTCGAGGCGGCGCTGGGCCTCGTATTGTTCACCCGTTCGCAGACCGGCTTGCTGGCCACCGACGCCGCCCAGGCCCTGCGTCCGCATGCCGAGGCGATGCAGAGCACGGCCGCGGCCCTGGAGCGGGCGGCCGCCAGCTTCGGCGACGGTGTGCGTGGCGTGGTGCGGGTGACGGCCAGCGAAGTGATCGGGGTCGAAGTCTTGCCGCCCATCCTGCAGCGGCTGCGCGAGCGCTATCCGGCGTTGAAGGTGGAGCTGGCGCTGTCCAGCCAGATGCAGGACCTGCTGCAGCGGGAAGCCGACATCGCCATCCGGATGGCAGCGCCGCACCAGGACCAGCTGGTGGCGCGGCGCATCGGCGCGATCGAACTGGGCCTGCACGCCAGTCCGGCCTACCTGGAGCGGCACGGCAGTCCGGCCAGCCTGGACGATCTCGCCCGCCATACGGTGATCGGTTTCGACAGGATGACGCCCTTCGTGCGCCAGGCCCTCGCGCGGCTGCCGGGCATCGGCCGCGAGCTGTTCTCGCTGCGCACCGACAGCGACCTGGCCCAGCTGGCCCTGATCCGGGCCGGGGCCGGCATCGGCGTCTGCCAGGCGCCACTGGCGAGGCGCACGCCCTCGCTGGTGCGGCTGTTGCCGGACGCGCTCGCGCTGCCGCTGGACACCTGGGTCGCGATGCACGAGGATTTGCGCGGCAGTCCGCGCTGCAAGGTGACCTTCGACGCCCTGGCCGAGGGCCTGCTGGACTACGTCGGACGCGCTTGACGCGGCGCCGGCGCGACCGGCCTGACCAGGGTCGAATACGCATGAACTCATCGGCGTCGATTACAAAGGTAAATGGAGCGCCGATGCCCGACCAGCCGCCGATTTGCGGACGGGTCGCGCCGCTGGTCGCGCAGGCGCGATGAGCGCATTCCTGTCCCTGCTGCTGCGCCTGGGCGCCGCCAGCCTCGTGTTCACCCTCTCGCGGCCTGCTGATCGCGGCTCACCGGCCCTTGCGCGCCCGTCTTGGCGCCGGCGCCGCCTACGCGCTGTGGCTGATGGTGCCGCTGGGGCTGGCCCTGTGCTGCTGGCCGCGGCACCAGGCCAGCTTGCCGGTGCTGGCGCTGTCGGACGATGCCGGCGGGGCGGCCGATGTGCGGGTCCGCCTGGTCTGCGACGGCAAGCCGGCCGGCGCGCCCCGCTTGATGGCAAAGCGCGGGGAGCCGGTGACGATCGCGGTAGGCCGCACCGAGAAGCGCCCCGACGGCAGCTATGTCACGGCGAAGGGGTTTCGTCCGAGCATGAGAGTCGACAGGGCCTGAGTTCGATCGACCGCGCCTTGATCGCGATGCCGGCGTCGAGGCGCACCCGGTCGAGCCGCCAGACGACGGCGGCCAGGTCGTCCTCGCCGGCGCCATCCTCGAAGGCCACCTCCAGCGTCGCCAGGCGATGCGTGGCATCTCCATGCAGCATGCCCACGCGCGGGACGTCGCGCATACTTTCCATCAACGGCGTGAGTACGGCCTGCAAGACCCGTTCGGCGGATTGTTCGTCGACCTCGTAACGGACGGCGACGACGGTAGCGGAACCCGGGGCGGCCGGCGCGGACGCCGTACCAGCGAGGAGCGCTGCGGCAAACAGGGACTGTATCGGGGACGGCATGAACCCTCCTGGCGGTGACGGGCCGGCTTGGCTGCGGCCTCTTGCCAATGATAAGCTGGCGCGCCACGCGGGACCAGCCCGCATTGCAGGAGACATCCATGACCTGGCAAACCACGCTCGAATTCAATACCGCCGGACGCGGCACCCGCGACATCACCGCCGCGGTCGCCGACGCCGTCGCGGCGTCCGGACTGCGCTGCGGCCTGGTCCACGTCTTCGTCCAGCACACCAGCTGTTCGCTGACGATCACGGAAAACGCCGATGCCGACGTGCGCCGCGACCTCGAGACCGTGATGGCGCGCCTGGCGCCTGACGGCGATCCGGCCTACCGCCACGATGCCGAGGGCCCGGACGACATGGCGGCGCACGCGCGCAGCATGCTGAGCGATACCGGTCTCATGCTGCCGGTCGGCGGCGGCCGCCTGCTGCTGGGCACCTGGCAGGGCATCTATCTGTGGGAGCACCGGACCTCGGCGCATCGGCGCCGGGTGGTGGTGACCGTGCTGGGCAGCTGAGTTATAGTTGAGGCAATGTATCCGGTGGAGAGGGTGATGAGATGGACTTCGGTGTCCTCGGCGGCCGATGGCCATGGCAACGAGGATCATGTGGCGGTATTCGAGCAGGACGGGGTGACCGATATCGTGGTGCTGGACGGCGCCAGTTCGGTGGCGCAGCAAGACTATATCGACCGGGAGATCGGCGACGTCGCCTGGTTCGTGCGCCGCTTCGGCGCGGCCTTCGGCAGGACCCTGGCCGGGCGTGGGCCGCAGGAGCGGGTGGTGCGCGCGGCGCTGGACGAGGTCCGCGCCGAGTTTCATGCGCGTACCGTTGGCGTGGCGGTGCCGGTGCATGCCTGGCCGATCGCGGCCCTGACCTGGATCCGCATCATGCCGGGACGCGGCGCCTTCGATCTGATCCTCTACTGCCTGGGCGACTGCAAGACCCTGCTGCTGCGCCCGGACGGCGGCGTGCAGGACCTCGACCCCTATGTGAATCCGCAGGAGGCGGTGGTCCAGGATGCCGTCGCCGCGCTGGTGCGCGAGGGCGTGCTGGACCCGGCGGCGCGGCGCGAGCGCCTGCTGCCCATGCTCAGGCGCCGCCGCGAGGAGCAGAACACGGCCTTGCAGCCTGCCGGGCTGTGCCTGG
>Ga0308169_10000964_pt1 | contig 36592 bp, 35 predicted proteins | sample PhyBR1_2_FD_202139 | JGI IMG/M metagenome (GOLD analysis project Ga0308169, IMG submission 202139) | Phyllosphere microbial communities from UC Gill Tract Community Farm, Albany, California, United States - DLSLSB.R1 | ecosystem: Host-associated > Plants > Phyllosphere > Unclassified | place...
GAGGACGAGGGAGGGAAGGGGAGGACGAGGGAGGGAGGGAGGGGGAGGACGAGGGAGGAACAGGGACGTACATGGTCGCGATCGAGGTGACAGCAGTGAACGCAACGACGCTCCCGAGCGACGGCAGGGCGAGGCAGAAGGCGAGGACGACCGAGAGCCACACCGTGCGGATCGGCGCGCCCGTTCGCGCCTCGACCTTGTCGAACCAGCGCGGAAGGCCGGCGTCGCGCGCGAAAGCGAACACCATCCGTGAGTTGCTCGTCACGGAGAAGGTGCCGCACAAAGTTACGCAGAGGATGATGAAGCTGAACGCGATCGACCCGCCGGTCTTGCCGAACGCGTTGGTGAAGATGTGGAGGACCGGCTGGCTCGAGTCGAGGGTCGCCTGGTAGTCGGGCATCGAGAAGAGGAGCGAGAGGAGGTAGAAGAGGCCGAAGCATGCCGACGAGCCGACCGAGATGAGGACGCCGCGAGGTGCCGCTCGTCCGGCGTCGGCCGTCTCCTCGGCCATGTGCGCCGACGCGTCGAAGCCGGTGATGGTGAACTGGGCGAGGAGGATGCTGTGGACGAGTAGGAGGTCAGCACGCTGCGCTCGAACGAGCAGGACCCTCGTCGACGGCCTGCGCTCGAGCCGGTCGGTCGAGGAGAAGGGGAAACCGCCTCGACGCACCCAGTGAGAGCCACGTAGGCAGGCGAAGCCCGCACGCTCCACCCTGGATCGCCGGTGCCGTCGTAGAACGTGCCGAAGACCTCCTTTGCCGAGCGCAAAGACGGCGCGCTCGCGAGGAGAGCGACGCCGACCGAGAAGACGCCGACCGAGTGCATGGCGATCGAGAGGCGGTTGAGATGGGCGAGGAGCTTGACGTTGACCGAGTTCAAGAGACCAGCGACGACGAGGATGCCGGCGTCGATGCCGATGATGCGGGCGGCAGAGCTCTCGAAGCCGTACTCGCCTGCGAGGGTCGCGACTGCGCACGAGAGGGGAGTCAGTACGGTCTCCTGAACTCGATCTCGACGTCTACATGCAGAGGAGAGGGAGAGGGACGCACTCAGGTTGGCCTCACCGAAGGTGATGCTCGCCGTGACGGCGATCTGGCCGAGGAAGTTGAACCAGGCAGTCGCGTAGGCGGCGAACGCGCTGTACTTGGGCCGAGCGAGGAGTGCCGCCCAGTGCATCGGCCCTCCTGCCGAGGGGACGGCCGACACGACCTCGGCCATCGAGGTGGCGACGAACCTGCACGGCCACGAGGGTCAGTCTGAGGGAAAGGGTCTGAGCGGGCGAGAGCTGAGCGACGCACATGGTCATGATACTGACGCAGATCCAGCCGATACCTGCGCACACAGAGAGAACAAGAGTCAGCAAGTGCGACGAGAGCGGCGCTCGTGAGCGTGGACGCACTCATGACGCCTGGGCCGCCGTTGGTCATGCCGAGGAGGAAGCTCGTGGTGATGCCCGTGCAAACGCTGATGACGCTGAAGCTAGCCCCGACGCTCTCGATGGTCGACCAACCGCGCTTGAGCTCTGCGGGAACGGAGGCCGTCAGCACAAGGAGGAGGAGGCGAGGAGGAGAGGGAGACGACGGCGACGCACCTTGCTCATAGCCGAGATCGTGCAAGCGCTCTGCGTCGTCGTGCTTGTGCGCCTGCTGCGCTTCTGCAGCTGCGCCGTTCTTGTGCGCCATGAAGTCGAGGGTTGAAGGCCGGCGTGGGGGAGCCGACCGGGGCGAGGCGAGAGAGGGCGAGGACGTCGAGGTGCGCCGCTTGAAGGGGGGCACGAGGAAGCTCGTCGACAGGTGGGTCGTGCAGAGCAGGCTGCTGTAGCGACAGAGGGCGAGGAGCGAGAGGGAGAGCGCGGCTGGCTATCGCGCGCCCTGCGCCGCCGCGGCTACTTTTGCGGGGAAGAGGGCCAAATCTGCCCGTGACAGCGTTCGATTGCTCTCACGCTCCAAGGGGACGCTGCAGCGCAATCTTTCCGCTGTATCCATGCCCGCCTCGACTTCCCACGCCAACGCCAGCTGGATGCGCGGCTCGTCTTTGCCTCGTCTCGCATTTGCCGCGCCAGTCGCTCGTCGCAGCTCACCTTGTCAGCTGGACAGGCTTCACGTGCAGGCACAGCGAAGAGGGCCCGAGCCAGCCTCTCGGAGAGAGCCGGGGAGGAACAGAACATTGCCGCCTCGAGCTCTACCTAAGCGCACCGCTCACCTACGCCTGCGCGGTCGTGTCGAAGAGAACCATGGGGAAGTACGCGTTCGGGTCGGACGGCGCCTGCTCCTTCGAGGCGTGCCAGCTGCGGGCGCGAGGGTACGAGCGCGACTGGGTCAGCTCGACGAGCTCGTGCGGGTCTCGAGAAGGAGCGAGAGAGCCGGGACGCACTTGTACTTGCGGCCAGGAGGCTTTGGCGGGCGGAAGCCGGACGAGGCGCCGGCCGGGGTCGAGTACAGCGCGGCGAGGGACGGAGCGGGCGAGTCGGCCGTGAGGGCGGTCGTCTTGTCGCTCTCCGAGGCGGTGACGGGCGGGAGGCTGTGTGGGAAGGGTTCGAGTCAGCAAGACGGACCGAGCCAGAGGAGGAGACGACGGGGAGGAGGAGAGGAACGCACGCCTCGAAGCCGCCCTGAGCGATGAGGAGCTTGGCGAGCTCGCCCTGGGTGACGACCTCGGTCTTGGGGTACATGCGGCGGAAGTCGCGCTTGAAGTAGGGGTTCTGGGCGACGTCGGACGCCTTGGACGAGGGGACGGTGAACTTCTCCGGGCGAGAAGCGGGTTCGGGCTGGCGGTTGGCCGACGCGAGCGGGTTGCCGGTCGACGACTCGCTGTGGACAGGTAGGAGCGGGTCAGTATGGGCTCGCAAGGCGGTTCTGATTGCTGCCTCGTGCGCACGAGTCCCGCTCATGAGTTGCCGAAGGCGCGAGGAGGACGAGGGCGATGAGCCGGGGAGGAGGAGGAGGGGGAGGGAGACGGGCTCCCGACGAGCGCTCGCGCGCGCTGGACATGCCCGACCTGCGCCATGCAGCTAGCTGCCGTGCGCACTTGGCCCCCTCGTCGCCGCCTGAGCGAGCTGGACCAGCCCCGCCCTCCTCCCTCCTCGAGCCGACCCGTTCTCCTCCTCGCCCAGCTCCCGCAGGGCCCTGTGCGCCGCCCCAGAGCTTCTCCATCACCTCCACGGCTCGGCAGAAAGACAACCTGCGCTCCAAGAGGCGCAGGAGGAAGCGGGCGAGGACGCACGGGTTGACGACGATGGCGCGACGGATCTTGCGCCAGAGGGGAGTCTCGTCGGTGGCGTGGTAGGCGAAGGGGTCGCTGGTGAGCTTCTGGCGGAGCACGCGCGTCGAGCGGAGGGCGGCGGCCATGGTTGCGGTGAGGTGAGGAGGCGGAGGCGAGCTGGCCAATCTCCACGCTCGAGACGCTCTCGCCGCCGCTCGTCGCCTTCGAGAGTGAGCAGGGACGCACAGAGCTGCGTTTGATGCAATCGCAAGAGAGCAGAGAGCCCCTTCGGCCGCAGCCGAGCGCTTCCGAGATGGTCTCGCTCGAGAGGTCCGTTCGCCGCTCTCGCCAGCTCACCGAGCGCTCCTGAAGCGGCGCAGCACGCTCGAAGGTACAGCCATGGTGGTTACAACATCGACCGACGACGAAACACGAAGCACAGACCGTCCATCGCCCCCTCCTCGCCCTCGAAAGCTCCTCCCGCTGTACAGCCTCGCCTCCTCGCGCGCACCCCGCTCGCCCTCGCCCGCTCGCGCCCGCTTCTCAGAAGCCGAACCGCAGCTCCTGCCGGGTGAACGTTGGCGGGCGCCAGATGAGCTTGGTCGGGTCGATGCGGCGGCGGACCTTGGACCGCACGCGCTCGTGCTGCTCGAGGACGGCGGGCGAGACGACGAGGTGGTGCTGGCCCTTGTGGAACTTGAGGAGCTGCAAGACCTGGCACCTGTGAGCGAGAGGAGGGAGGGAGAGAGTCAGCTCCCGGCCTGTAGAAGGAGGACGAGGGAGGGAGAGAGTGAGGAGCGTGGACGCACGTGTGGATGATGTCCGAGTGCACGATGGCCGTCTTGTTGGCAATCTCGTCGATCGTGATGTCCTCCTTGGTGTTGACGAGGACGTCGACGATCGTCTCGGCCCAGTAGGCGCGGTACGAGAGGAGGCCCAGGTCGGACAGGGGCTTCTCGGGCGAGCCGAGGCGCCCCTCCTTCTTGCTCAGCTCGTACGAGAACTCGATGAGGAGCTTGCCGTAGCCCATGCGCTGGTACTGCGGCAGCGTGAGGATGCACGCGACGTTGTAGTTCTCGGCCGACTCCTTTTCCTTGGAGAAGTAGCCGACGAGGTGGACGCCCGTCTCGTCGCGGTGGCACATGACGTAGTAGAGGAACGGGTCGACGTCGTAGTAGAGCGTCTTGTGGTCGAGGAACGCCTTGGAGAGGAGGCACAGGTTGCGGCACCACGTCTTCTGCTTGCGGCCGTCGATCTCGAAGAACGAGATGTCCTCGTGGCGGTAGATCTCGTTGCCCGGCGGGTGCCGCAGCGTGCACTTGTGCCGGTGCCGCTCGATCTGCTTCTCGCTCGCGTAGAACGAGAGGCAGAACTCGCACACGTACAGGACGGGCGTGTGGGCGTACTCGACCGGGTAGGGCGAGAAGTACCACGCCTCGACGAGGTGCCGCCCGATGGCGATGCGGTCGAGGTTCTTGACGCGCGACACCTCCGAGTGCGACTGCGTCATCGAGCCCTGCGTGCGCAGCTTCTCGATCTCGCGCGCCTTGCTGAACGTCGGGATGGTGCCGTCGTCGCTCGCGCCGTCGGCGCCCGCCGCCGCCGCGTCTGGCTGCGGCGACGACGCGCCGTCCTTGCCGCCGCCGACCTGGGCGTCGGCCATCTCGGCGTCGCCCTCGCCGTCCGTCTCGCCCGCCGCGTCCTCGTCGTCCTCGCCGCCGAGCGCCTTGCGCTTGTTGCCGACGCTCTGCTCGTGCGCGGCGCGGATGGCCGCCTTGCGCAGGACGGTGCCCGCGTCGAGCGCCTTCTTGGTCTCGGCGGCCGAGCCGTTGAGCGCAGGAGTCGAGGGTGCGGGGGAAGGGGAGGGCGGAACGGCGGTCGTCTCGCGGCTGTTCTTGCGAGTCGAGCCGGGCGCGGTTGGCGGTGGAGGCGGTAGGGGCCACTCGACCTCGCGCGAGAGGAGGATGCGGTGCGACGAGACCCACTCATCGAGGCGCTGCGAGCGAGCGAGAGCGAGAGAGTCAGGGTCCGGGCCGACAGGACGAAGAGGGCGAGGCGAGGGGGAGAGGGAGCGCACCTTGTTGAACTCGACGTAGTGGCAGTAGTACTCGAGACGGTCGCCTTCTGCCCTGCTGCGCTCGTCGGCCTCGCGCTCCTCGCGCTCGAGTTGTGCTTCTGCCTCGGCGCCGCCGTCCTGGGCGGCCTTGAGGCGCGCCTTCTTCTCGCGGCGCTCGGCGCGGCCGATCTTGCGCTGACGGATCGAGAGGATCTCGGCCTTGCGGACCTCGGTGTCGTTCGGGCGGTCGGGGTGGATCTGGCGCTGGATGTAGACCTTGCAGCCGGTGGCGATCTGGGAGAGGGTGAGGGTGTTTGGCGGCGAGATGATGGGTTTCGGGGGCGGGCCCGCAGCGCTGTCGGGGTCATGCTCGGGTCAGCAAACGGGCGCTCTGAGGGGGGTAAGGGCTTCATCGCGGGACGCACACTGGGGCTGGGGAGGAGACCATGGCGCGAGGTGGCTACGGCACACGAGCGTGCGAGGAGCGGTGTGGCGTGCTCAGCAGGAGCCGTGTAGTCGACTTGGCTCGGCGGTGAGCGCACCAGAGAGCGAGCGGGCGAGGTGGAGGAGGAGACGGTCTCGTCGCCTCCATTGCTTGTCGTCGTCCCTGGACGTCCTCCTCCTCGCTCTCGTCACCCGCCTCGAGAGCTACGAGCGACTCGCTGGCCACCATGCGACCACGCCCAGCACCCATCCCATCGCCGACCTCGTGGCTTCCGCGCCCGTCCTCCCTTCACCCCGCGCCTCGAACCTTTTCCGCCTCGCCAACTCGCCCCTTCACCTCGTCCACCGCCGCCGACACGGCAAAGAAGGGCGCAGCGTCCCAGGTCTGGATCCAGCGACAGCGCAACGACCCCTACGTCCGCGCTCGCGCCGCATCCGGCACCAACCCCTCGACCGAGACCAACACGGCCTTCGTCTCGCGCGCCGCCTTCAAGCTCCTCGAGCTCCACCAGGGCTGGAACGGCGACGTCAAGCTCCTCCGCCCCGGCATGGCCATCGTCGACCTCGGCGCAGCCCCGGGCGGCTGGATCCAGGCCGCCCTCGAGGTTGTCCATCACCGCGGCACCGTCGTCGGCGTCGACCTCCTCCCGCTCCAGCGCGCCATCGGCGAGCGCGACAGCGTCCACTTTGTCCAGGGCGACTTCCTCGACCCGGTCGTCCAGGCCCGGGTGCGCGCCACCGTGCGCCGCGAGAGCGCGCGCGACGACGTCGACCTCGTCCTGAGCGACATGATGGCCGCCATGTCGGGCAACGCCCTGCGCGACGCCAGCATCTCGCTCGCCCTATGCGAGGCCGCACTCGCCTTTGCCGTCGCAACCCTGTCCCCCGCTCGACCTCGCCCGCCTGCGCCCACCTCGTCCGACTCGCCCTCCCCGTCCAGCTCGCCGACCGCCGCCGGCACCGCCTCCTCGTCGTCGACTCGGTCCCTCGCCGTCCAGCTCGTCATCAAGCATTTCACGTCCGAGTTCACCGAGCAGTTCCGCAAGGACCTCGGGCGCCACTTCCTCGTCGTGCGCTGGGTCAAGCCGCCGAGCAGCCGCAAGGACAGCAAGGAGGGCTTCTTCGTGTGCGCCGGCTTCCGTGGGCGGGCGGACGCCGATGTCGACTCGGCGAGGGCGTCGGGCAAGGGCGGCGAGGCGACGTCGGGCGGCAAGAAGCGCTCGAGCCTCTACTTCTGAGGTGAGCCGGCCTTCCTCTCTTCCCTCATCTCTCCTCCTCTCTTCGTCGGGCACAGACGATGTCTACTTCTTAACAATCCAACGCTGAGCGAGGGCCGGGTCTTAAGGACCGTGCAGCCCCTCGCCGTGCGGAAGATCATGCTTTGGCGCGTCGCTGCGTCGTTTTCTGATGTGCCCCTCGCTGTAGTCGACGAGCGAGCGAGACGAGCAACTTTTCCGAGACGTGCTCGAGCAGGCGAACTGACCCTGCGCTTGCCCCCTCGTCAGCAGGACTCGTCGCCGTCGCCGTCGCTCCCTCGCCCGACCTCCTCGCCCGTCTCCCTCGCCCGACCTCTCCGCCCGCTCTAGTCTCCTGCTTCACATCAGCTCTCTCGGCTCGCCCTCGCCGGCGGCCGCCAACACAACATCCTGCTCGACTCAGCTTCTGCTCGTCGAGCTCTTTCCGCTCCGTGCCGCACGCTCGCGCGGCAGACGAGGGCGCACCATGCCGCTGCGCGCTCGCGCTGTGTCGAGACCGATCCTCGTGAGCGCAAGAGCAGGCGCTGTTGCCGGCGGAGCAAAGGTGGGACGAGCGAGCGTGTCGGCGACGAGGATGAGGAGGAGCAGGAGCGCCGAGCCTTGCCGTAGCCTTTGAGCGACTGAGCAGGCTCTTGCAGAGCATCGTCTGCAATGCACAGTCCCTTTGCCGCCGTGCATTCAGCCTCGCCGTCGAGAGCAGCTCCGCCCTCGAGATGTGGATCTTCTCAATCAGCGCACGGACCCCGAGGAGGAGAAGCTCGACAAGATCGATTACAGGCATGCTCGACGACCGGCTGCAAGCTCTCGCTCCGTCTCGGCCCTGTGCGAGGAGGATCGAGGGAAGAGTGAAAGAGTCAGCGGTCGGGGTTGAGAAGGCCGAGAAGAGAGGGACCGAGCGAGGAGGACGAGCGACGCACAGGGATGAACTCGGTCTGGCCGAGGCGCATGAGGATGATGCCGCGCAGGAGCTCGCTGTGCTTGCGCGCGCGGTCGCGCAGCTTGAAGGCGACGGTCGGGTCGAAGCTGCGAGCGGGCGGGAGGAAAAGGAGGGGTCAGTGCGCGTCCTTGCCGGCGACGGCGACGACGACGAGAGGAGGAGGGGAGGGACGCACTCGAGGTAGACGAACGCGTAGAGGTCGGTGAGGGCGTCGTACAGGCCGTCGACCGTGACGCTCGGCGGCAGCTTGGCGAGCATCGAGACGATCTGCGAGCGCAGCGAGACGAGCGTCAGTCGTGGAGAGACGAAGCCCGAGCCAACCGTCGCCCGCTCGCTCTGCTCTCGACGCAGCTCTCCTGACCGCGCTGTGACGAGAGACGGAACGAGGTTGCAGGGGGAGCGCGACGAGGGCGGGAAAGGAGGTATCGAGACGGCGTGGGGAGGTATCCACTGCGCGCGACGGCGGAACAAGGTAGTGGGTATCTGCAGAGGCGCGCAGACGAGGGTCAGGAAAAGGTTGAGAGAGCTGTACGGCCTGCGCAAGAGGAGCGCACCAGGACGAGCAGAAAAAAGGAGCTTGCGCTCAGGCCTCGAGCGCCTTCGCCGCCTTGGCGAAAGCCTTCTTGAGCTTGTCGTCGCTGACCTTGGTCGCTGCAACGGCAGGTATGAGGAGCGCAGGCGTGAAGGCGGTCGGCGGCGGTGCGAGGAGGTGGTTGAGGGCGGCGTCGCGCGAGGGGAAGGCCGTGCGGTCGTCGAGGTGCGACAGGTCGAGGAGGGCGAGCGCGATACGGTGGCGCGCTTTGACGTCGAAGAGGAGGAGGTCGACGATGCGGAGGACGGTCGGCTGAGGGAGGATGGTGAGGTACAGGGTCGAGTGCCAGACGGCGAAGTAGTCGGTCGGCGTCACCGAAAGCTCGCGCTGCGGACGCCGAGGCACCGTCAGCTGCTGCGGCTCGGTATGATGTAGGCTCAGAGAGGGAGAAAAGAAGAGGGAGAGAGACGCACGAGGCGCCGTGCCAGCTTTGGCTCCATCGCCTCGAGGAGGAACTCGAACGCGAGCGTCTCGAGCCGCAGCTCGTCCTGCGCCGAGGGAAAGTACTGCCGCAGCCCATGATCTCGGACGAGGGCGACGAGCGTCCAGAAAGCGTCCTCGGCCGGCATCTGGGTGAGGAGGAGGCCGACGACCGAGCCGAGGCCGGGGTAGTAGGCGAGCGGGAGGAAGCGCGCGAAGGCCTGCAGGGACAGGCATCAGCGCGGGTCCTCTTGAGGGGCCGAAAAGGTGACGAGGACGCACATTGAGGACCTGGAAGATGTCAGAGCGCCCTGCAGAGCCGTGGGCGAACTGCGGGTGGTCGAGCGTCGCCGAGAGGTCCTGCTCGACGAGTGGAGGTACCGAGGGCGAGCCGGGCTCGCACAGCGACTGTGTGCAAGGTTCGAGTGAGCCGGACTGTGCGCCGGAGATGAGGCGAGAGCCGAAACGAGACGCACCTGGTACACGCCCTGCCGCTTCTCCGGGTTCGCCTCGGCCAAGAACGCCCAAACCTTGCCGCGCAGGCTAGTCGGCACGCCCGCCTGGACGAGCGCGCGCATCTTCGAGCTTTTGCGCACCTGCGCGGGCGACATGCTGCCGAGCGCGGCGACCCACTGCGCCTCCTTCTTGCGGTAGTCGTCGAGCGCGCGACGGCCGCCGTCCTCGACGGACGCCGGGGTCGGCGGCGAGAAGTGCGAGAGCGAGGGCGTCGAGAGAGCGAGGGTGTTGCTGGGCGTGTGCGGCGGCGGCGGAGCGGTCGGGCGGCGAGGCGTTACGAGGTCGGGTGCGGGGAGAGGAGGCCCGAGCGACGGCGACTCAGCCGAGCCGTCGTCGGGCTCGCTCGGCTGCGAGAGGAGCGCGGCGAGCGGCTTGACGATCTCGAACTCGCTCTTGCCGATCTGGACCGTCTCCTCCTCGAAGTCCTTGGACGAGATGCCGGCGCTGTAGTCGACCCGCCGGCGCTCGCTCGAGTCCTTAGACGACGACGAGAACGACGCCGCCTGCTTGCCCTTGGCCGCTGCCGCCGCGAAGAACGGGTCGCTGCCCTGCCGGGTCGGGACGGGCGGGCGAGTCCCGCCGGACGAGATGGACGCGCTCGAGGCGTCGTCCTGCTGCCGGCCGAGCGACGGCGACGACTTGGCGCGGTGCAGCGGCTTGCGCAGCTTCTTCGAGAGGCTCGTGCCGCTGCTGGGTGCGCGACGACGAGCCTCGGCGCGGTCCTGCGGGTCCTCGAACGACGGCGCGACCGGGCTCGAGGTGGCCGACGTGAACGTCTGCGGCGAGCTGACGGTCGGCGAGGCTGCGCTCTCGAGCGAGGGGGACACCGCTGACGAGTCCTGGCTCAGGTCGCGCAGGCGCGGCGACGCCCACGTGCGAGAGGTGGCGCTCGGGCTCGCGCCGAACACCTCGACGTGCGGCATCGACGCCGACGACGGCGGCGACGGCGCAAATACGTCGCCCGGCGCCGTTGGGAGGGACTGCTCGACCGGCGAGGCGTCCTCGGCGCTGCGCCACCGCGGCACGGCCTGCAGACCCGGCACCGTCGGGCTCGAGATCTGCAGGCCTTTCGTGCTCTTGCGCCGCAGCCGCCCGGGCGACTCGTGCCGCCTCGACGAAGGTGAGGGCAGCTCGTCGATGCTGCCGAAGCGCCCGTGGTCGTACAGCTTGGCCTGCTGAGCGGCGGCGGCGACGAGCTCCTGCGGCGGCGAGAAGTGCTGGTGGAAGAGCCGGCGCGACGCCGCCAGGTCCTGCTCGAGGTGCGCCGCATCGCTCAGCGGCACCGAGCGCTGTTGCTCTCTGGGCCGAGGCGCGCGCTCGGGCCCGCCCTGCTCGCCCGGCTCGCCGACCTGCGCCGCACTCGGCTCGCCCGGCGCCGCCGCGCGCCGCTCCTGCTGAGACGGCCGGCGCAGGTGCACGTCCTTGCTCGGCGTCGGCGGCGACCACATGGCGTACCGCGCCTCGGCCGACCCGCTGCGCCTCGCGCTCGCGCCGACGCTCGGGCCCCTTGCGCCGCCGCTCGTCTCGGTCGCCCAGCTCGCGAGCGAGTCGAGCGTGCCCGAGCGCGGGAAGACCTCGGACAGGCGCGGGATGCGCACGCTGTCGAGCGAGGCGAACGTCGAAGTCGACGCGGCGGGGCGGTGCTGCGGGCGTGCGGAAGACGGCGGTCGCGCGGCGCTCGAGAGGCCGCGGCGGAGGTGCGACGCGGCGCCGAACGCGCGCAGGGCCGAGACGTCGTCTACGGAGTCTCGAGAGGGCGAGTCGGCGTCGGCGAGCTCCTCGAGCAGGCTGCGCGCCGGCGAGTCGACGCCCTGGCCCGCCTCGCCGCCGGGCGCCTGCCCCATCGAGTAGCGGTAGGCGTCGAAGATGAAGGCGAGCGTCGGGTCGTTGGTCGGCGTGCCCGGAACGTGCTGCCCGCTCGTGCTCGTGCTCGCGATGGTCGAGCCGGACGACTTAGGCTCGCGCGGCTCGCGGTGGGCGTACAGATCGGTCGACGAGAGGGGAGGAGGGAGGGTCGACATGGCGGAGCTCGAGGGCGAGAAGGAGAAGGTGGAGGGGAGCTGCCGAGGTGAGGGGAGGGGGACGGGCACGCCCGAGGCGGCGAGGGCGTTGGAGGGACGGCGGGCGCTAGGCGGCTCCTGCGGCCGCCGGCTCGACGTCTGCTCGCGCAGTTGCTCGTCGGGTGACGAGTACGGCGTCGGCGCGGCGTCGCCCATGCTCAGCTCGCCGAACGCCGGCAGCGGGAACGCGTCGAGCGGGAACGACTCGGTCGTCGGCGTCGGGCCGTCGCGCGAATCGTGTGCTCGCCGACTACGCAGCTGCTCGGCCTTGTCGGCCACGAGCGAAGGCGGCGGCTGCCACGCGCCGCCCTGCTCGACGGGCGTGAACGGGCCCTGCGGCGTGAGCCCGTGCGCGCTCATCGACGAGACCGACTCGTCGTCGCGCTCGCGGTCGACAAAGTCCGAGTAGGGCGACGTGACGAGGGAAGGGGTGCGCGTCGTGCCGGTCGAGGTGCTCGAAGGCGCGGGCGAGTCGGCGTAAGGGTGGGCGCGGCGGAGGGAGGAGGTGCTCGGGCTGGGAAGGGAGGGGGAGGCGAAGGCGCCGGCGAGCTCGGGCGAGTAGGCGTTGGCGAGGATTTCTGTGGATGGGAGGAGCGTCAGTCGCAGCAAAGCGAGGGGTGGGAGGGAGAGGAGCGCACCTTGAACGTCCTCCTGCGGCATGGCCTCGCCGACGTACCCTCCTCGGCTCGCTCCCGCTCGACCCTCGGCAGCAGCGATGCGCAGCCCGTCCGCCACCCATCCTCGCCGATTCCCGAGCGAGCCGCCGAGCCCTGGCGAGCGGTCGGCGAGCACCTCGACGCCCGGCTCGTGCGCCGGTCTCCTGCGCGCATTCGACGACCTGCTCTCTGCCGCACTCGCGAGCGACGTGCTGCTTGCTCGCCGCAGGAGCGCCGGCTCGGGAGGAGCTGCCGGGCGCGAGGTCGACGACGAGGAGCGTGTCGACACGACGGGCCGCTTGAGCCGAGCCTGCTGCATGACGACGTCGGCGCCGTTGAAGAGGCCCGTGACGCCCTCGCAAAAGCCCTGCATGACGAGCAACGGGCCGAGTCAGCTCGCTGTGCAGAGCTGTCGGCCAGGGAGAGAAGAGGGGACGCACCAGGTAGCTCGACGCGCCGAGGTCCATGAGGACGACGACCTCGTCGCCCTCGAGGAACATGAGCTCGCGCGCCGCATCCTGCGAGACCTTGTCGACCTTGGCGCGCGCTCGCCCGACGCCGCCCTTTTGCGCGAAGCGGTACCACCGCTGGAGCTCGACCTGGCTGAGGGGAAAGGTGGGAAGCGCGGCGACGGGCTTGGCGGTAGAGGCGGGCGGCAGCGGTGGTGGTGGTGCGGTCGGCTGCGAGGCCATGCGGCTGTGCGCCGGCGAGTGGCCGGGCAGCGGCTGGGTGCGCGCGTGCGAGGGCGAGGAGGGCTAGGTGGTGGTTCGAGGAGAGCCGTGCTCTGGCGTCGCTCGATCGCCGGTGCGCGGCGCGGTGACGGGGTGTGGGTGTGCTGGCGAGTGAGTGACCGAGTGCAGGCGAGTCGAGTGCTGGCGAGCTTGATGAGGGAGCGAAGGCGAAGAGCCCCGCACGAGGAGGCGATCGAGGAGGGCGAGGAGATGGGCGAGGCGAGGGGGCGTCGAGCGAGTGTGGGTGCCGTGTGGGCGTGTGGTGGTCCTGATGCTGGTGGTGCTGCGCTGCTTGGTGCAGCGGTCTGAGGTGGAGAGCAAGAGCAACAAGGCCTCGTCGCCATCGGCGAAATCGGGCCTCGGACGACGGCTCCCTTCTCTCTCCTCTCTGTGCTTCGCGGGCTTGTCTGATTGCAGCACTAGGTTCAGCTAGCCAACACCGACCCGCCGCACCGGGCCTGGCACCTCCTCCCTCTTGTCCTCCCTCCCCCTTCCTCCTCGCCTGCGCCCGCCTTTCCCAGCCTCGCGACGCAACGCGAGTGTGTCGTACCTTGCGTGCGAGAGGCTCCAAGAACGAGCTTCTCAGGCTAAGGAAATTGGGCAACGAGCGGGTCTCAATCATCGCAAGCTCGCCGGCTCGAGAGCCGTCTTCTCGCGCCGCAGCTCTCGGACCTCGAAAGCGCGCTCTCTCGCTCCCGGAACGTGCGCTTCTGCGAGCCAGGACTGGTCCCTGCATTGCAAAGGTCGCCGGCGGCATATGGGCGGTGCTGCGCTAAGAACGCAAGAAAGCCGACTCGGCCGGGGTTCGAGCGGCACCACGAGCGCCCCTCCCGCCCTCCTTCTCACGGGCGCCGGCCGGCCTGCACCGCGCCGGCGCTGGCCCTCCTCCTGCAAGTCCGCCTTGCCGGCCGAGCGCCGATCGACCCGCTCGGCGGTCGAGCGCGTGGACGACGCTGCGTCGCGCCGGCCGAGAAGGGCGAAGGGCGAGAGCGCGGACACGTTCGAGCAGGCTTCGAGCTCGCAGCTCGTTTGAGAGCGCCGCTCGACGTAGACGCCAACGTCTCCGGCGAGTTGAAACGTTGACGTCTTGTCCATCGCAGAAGAAGAGCCCGCTCGGCGAGTCCAGGAGCGCCGGGCGACCCAGCTCGTCGTCTCGACGACCGTGAGCTGCTCGACTGGTCGCGCGCGCCGTGTAGGAGATGGCGAACACCGAAATGCTGACGTCGGGCCGCTGGAGGGACAAGTCGAGGCGGACGGTGGACCGGCGGGGGCGGCGGGCGACGGGCGGGGGGCGAGCGAGATGAGGAGGGGAGGGAGGTTGGCGGTGTCGTGCGCTGTGCTCGAGGGGCGGTTCGGGGGATTGCAGGCGGTACTAGGCGCTGCTGAGTCGGCTGTAGTGGCGCATCTTGCTGGTCGCGAGAGCGAGATCGAGGAGGTTGGAGGAGGGCGAAGGTCGAGTCGAAGGATTGGCGAAGGCTCGCTCGGGAGCCGCGGGAGGAGGGCGTGCTGCTTGACGGCGATGTGCTCGAGCTAGCGCTCAGTCCGCAGGTGGCACTGGTGCGAGTGCAGCGGGTCGCGGTGAGAGGAGGGAGCCAAGGGAGCGGAACACGATCACCGAGGCTCGCTTCTCCCGACCACACCTCGATGGACTGAGCACCTTTGGCCATGAGCAGGAGCCACAGCCCAGTCCAGTTTGTCCTCGACGAGGTGCGCCCTTCTCCCGCCCCGTCTGCGCGCTTCCTCGCTGACGGCCCCCCACATCGCTCGCAGGAGCGCAGCGGGCCCTCGAGCTCCGACACAGAGTCGCTGCTCGGCAGGGCACACTCTCCCCATCCGCACCTCGCTCATCGCTACCCGCCCACCAGCACCGAGCCGCCGAGCGACGACCACGATGCCGACGCGGCCGGCGAGAAGGGCGACCACGTCCGAGGCCGCCCACGACCGCCCTCGCACGTCGCAGTGCAGATCCCGACCCGCGAGCAGGTCCTCGAGGTCCAGCGGCATCCTCGACAACGGCCACGGTACCTCCCGCAGGTCGTCGCCGGCCTCCTCGCCCTCCTCGCCGGCGGGTGGACCATCACCTACCTCGCCTCTCTCTCGACTCGGTTCGGCGGCCAGGCGCCAAAGCTCCAGGTCATACTCATGATCAGCGACGGCATGGGTGCGTCCCCGTTCCCCTCGGTCCCCCGTAGCTCACCTCGAGCACGACTGACCTCGTCCAACCTCGCCGCGCAGGTCCCGCGAGCGAGACGATGGCGCGCTCCTATGTCCAGTACCTCTACTCGACCAACTCGTCCACCTCGGGCACCTCTCGCCCACTGCTCAACGAGACGGCGTACGCCGACCTCGCGAGCGGCTACCGCGGCCGCGACAACATGTCCGGCCTCCTCCCGCTCGACGACATGCTCGTCGGCACCTCCAGGGTGCGTCCTCTTCTCGCGCCGCCTCTCATACCGTTCGTCCGCTCGAGCTGACGATGCCGTGCTACAGACTCGATCGTCCAACTCGCTCATCACCGGTCCGTTCTCGTCCTGTTGCTCCTCGTCTCGACGCTCTCGCTGACTCGCTTTCACGCAGACTCTGCCGCAGGCGCCACCGCCTTCGCCTGCATGCTCAAGACGTACAACGGCGGCATCGGCATCACGCCCTCGCGCACGCCCTGCGGCACCATCCTCGAGGCCGCCAAGCGTCAAGGCTTCTCGACCGGCATCGTCGCCACCTCGCGCCTCACGCACGCGACGCCGGCGAGCTTCTACGCTCACGTCCCCGACCGCGACCTCGAGAGCGACATCGCACGCTTCCTCGTCGGCGAGGCCGGCACCGGGCTCAAGCACTTGCCCGTCGACATCGCGCTCGGCGGCGGCGCGTGCTTCTTCCGCCCGAACGGCACGAGCTCGAGCTGCAGGACCGACGGCGACGACCTGCTCGAGGCGGCAAAGGGCAAGGGCGCAAAGGTGCTCGAGGGCATGGCGGCGCTGCGGGCTTTCAGGGAGGAGGACGCGCAGGATGCGCCGGTGCTTGGGCTCTTTGCCGATGACGTGCGTTCCTCTTCCTCTCCTTCATCTTCCATGGGCAGGTGTGCAACTCGAGGTTGCGGCTGACGCCCTGTCTCGCAGCACATGGCGTACGAGATCGACCGACAAGTTGCGACGACGCTCGCCGACGAGCAGCCGAGCCTGCGCGAGATGTGCGTCCCCTCTCTCCCTCGCTCTTCCTCGTCGTCGACTCGCTCGTCGCTGTCCTCGTTTTTCCGCCGCACGAAGCTGACGCCGCATCGATGTCGCGCAGGACGACTCACGCTCTGCGGTACCTCGGCGAGCGGGGCTCGCGCGGCAAGGGCTTCCTGCTCGTCGTCGAAGGGAGCCGCATCGACATGGCCGGGTGCGTCTCTCCCTCCACTATGCGTTCCTCGATCCTGCGCCCAGCTGATGCAGGGCGACCCCTGCAGGCACAACAACGACCCGGTCGCGCACGTCTCGGACATGCTCGCGTACCAGCAGACGGTCGCCTACGTCAAGCGGTGGGTCGAGCAGCAGAATGAGCTCGGCACGCCGACGATGCTCGTCAGCGTCAGCGACCACGAGACGGGCGGGCTCGCGCTCGGGCGGCAGCTCGGCGAGGAGTACCCCGAGTACCTGTGGTGCGTCCCTTCTCTCCTCCCACCTCGCTCGTCGGCGTCTCCTCAGCTTGTTGGCGCGCGGCGCTGACGCTCTCAAACCGCCCGCAGGTACCCCGACGCGCTCTTCAAGGCGACCCGCTCGACCTCGTACCTCGGCGAGCTCTTCGCCTCGCGCTACCCGGCGGCGACGCGCGAGTGGGTCGTCGGCGAGCTGTTCGACAAGGGCCTCGGCATCGTCGATCCGGCGAGATGGGAGGTGGACGAGGTCTGGACCGAGAGGGCGGACGCGTACCGGGCGAACAGGGCGTTGGCAGATGCGGTGCGCTCCTCTTCCTGCTCCCTGACTCTATCTCGCTCGCCGTTGCTGACGCTGCGCACGTGCAGATCTCGCGCAGGGCGCAGGTCGGCTGGTCGACGGCGGGGCACTCGGGCGTCGACGTCAACCTGTACTCGTTCGGGTGCGTCGCTCGCCCCGCCCGGACCCCTCCTCGTGCGCTCGCCTCGCTCACCTCGCTCCCTCCTGCAGCTACAACTCGACGGGCCTCTCGGGCAACGTCGACAACACGGACGTCGGCCTGCACATCGCTGCGACCATGGTGCGTCCTCGTCGTCCTCTTTCTTCGCTCGCCTCCCTCCCCGGGCTTCTCGCCCTCCCGCTCGGCGAGCGCTGGACGCTCTCGACCTTCTACATGAGCTCTTCGTCCGCGAGAGCACTACGAGCCCGGCTCTGAGCGAGTACATGCTGACGCACGGACTTTCCGCCGCGCACAGGGGCTCGTGCCCCAAGGTCCGTCCGTCTCCTCTCCTCTCGGCGGCCGAAAAGGGGTCGCGCGCGTGCTCACCTGCCTTCTCGCTCGCAGTCGTCACCATCGAGCTCAACAAGGGCGGCGCGAGCTGGTTCAACGCGACGGCGGGCAACAGCACGAGCAGGACGAGCGGGCTCTTGCACTACCACGGCGACTTCTGAGCGTGTACGACGGCCGAGCCGGGCGTGTTGTAACGAGTGCATGCACCTGGCTCGCTCGCTGCTGCGCTCGCTAGCGTCACCTCGGTCGGACGAGCGAGCGATGGGTCGCCGTCTCTCGCCTCGTCGGCTGGCCCCCGATTCGCCTCTCTCCCTCCTTCTCCTCACTTTGCCTCCCTCCCTCCCTCCCCCTTCGCCTCTGTACCTCGCCTTCAACTCTCACCGACCCTCTCACGCCATGCCGACCACGGCCGCACCTCTCACGCTCGGTCAGCCGCAGGAGGAGGTCCAGCAGCCCGTCTCGTCGTCGTCGTCGACGCCGCCTTCGCCCTCGTCTCGCCGCGGCGTACTCGGTGCAGCTCGCTCGGTCGTCTCGACGGTGCGTCCTCTTCTCGTCCTTCGCCCTCGGGCCTGCTCCGGGCGGCTTCCCCGCCCTCCGCGGAACCTCCGGCTGACCTTCTCCTCGAACGTCCCCCTCTCCCTGTCTCGCAGACGCTCTCGATGGCTCAGGCCGCCCTCGCCGACACGGCGCCCGTCGAGGCGGCGCACTACGCCGCGCACGAGAGCAAGCACGCGCTCTACTCGATCCTCGACTCGCTCAAGGAGAACACGCTCGCCAAGGGTGCGTCCCTCTTCCTCGTCGTCGCCGTCTTCGTCACCTCGCTCCCTCTTCTGACTCTTCCTCATGCCTGCTCGCAGACGCCATCGGCATGCTCCAGGTCGGCCAAGGTCAGGTCGCCGGCATCGACGACCGCAAGTTCCTCCTCGAGGAGGTGCGTGCACCCTCTCCTTCGCTCTCTCGCCCTCGCTCGTCTCTCCTGTACTGACGCTCGTCTCGCTGCGCTCGCAGATCGTCTCGATGCTCGCCAAGCTGCCGCCGAGTGCGCCGATCGGCACGACCGTCACGAACGCGCTCCTGCGCGTCCTTTGGGACGACATCCCGAAGCCTCCTGCGACGCTCGTCGGCGACTACCGCTACCGCGAGGCCGACGGCAGCAAGAACAACATCTTCCTGCACGACCTCGGCAAGGCGCGCATGCCGTACGCTCGCAGCGTCCCGAACGTGCACGCCTTCCCGAGTCAGCTCCCCGACCAGGGCGTCGTCTGGGACTCGCTCCTCAAGCGCGACAAGTTCGTCCCCCACCCGTCGGGCATCTCGTGCGTTCCTCTTCCCCTTCTCGAAGTGCGTCGTCGTCGACTAGCAAGGCCGTGCACTGACTCGCTCGGTCCCTCCCTCCCTCGCTCGCTCGCCCGCAGGTCGCTCCTCTTCGGCTTCGCGCAGCTCATCGTCCACTCGATCTTCCAGACGGACCCGCGCAACGGCGAGGTCAACGAGGCGTCGAGCTACCTCGACCTGAGCCCGGTCTACGGCAACAACGCGGCCGAGCAGGCGACGGTGCGCTCGGGCATTCAGGGCCTCCTGCACCCGGACGCCGTCGCCAACAAGCGCATCTTCCTCGTGTCGCCGAGCTGCGTCGCGCTCGCCGTCCTCTTCTCGCGCAACCACAACGACATCGCCAAGCGCCTCGTCACGATCAACGAGCAGGGCCGGTACGCCGACTGGGACTCGCTCGACGACGAGGCCAAGAAGCGCCAGGACGACGACCTGTTCAACGTCGCGCGCAACGTCAACTGCGGGCACTTTGTCAACGTCATCTTCCAGGTGCGCCTCGTCTCTCTTCCTCGAGCTGCGGGTGCGACGAGAGCTCCGAGCTGACTCCCTCTCTCTCCTCGCTCGCCCTCTCCTCCCTCCCTCCCTCTCTCTCCCTCTCCCCTCGCCCGCTCGCCCGCTCGCAGGACTACATCCGCGTCATCCTCAACCTCAACAAGACCGACTCGACCTGGTCGCTCGTGCCGACGGGCGAGATCAAGTCGCTCCTCGGCGGTCGCCTCCCGCGCGGCGAGGGCAACCACGTCTCGGTCGAGTTCAACATCCTGTACCGCTGGCACGCATCGTCGAGCGAGAAGGACACCAAGTGGCTCGAGGCGCTCATGCGCAAGTACAACGGCGGCAAGCCGTTCTCCGAGGTGCGTCTCCCCTCTCTCGCTCTCTTGCTCGCTCGCCGTCTCGAGGCCAGCAGCCGCTGACGCCGCATCGTCGCGCTCTGCAGATGACGACCGAGGACTTCCAGATCGCGGCGCGCCAGGCGCTCGACGACATGAAGGGCGGGCCCGAGTCGTGGACCTTCCTCGGCTTGCAGCGCACCGAGTCGGGCGCGTTCCGGTGCGTTCTCCCTCTCTCTCATCTTCGAGCTCCTTCTCAGCTCGCGCTCTCGACCTGACTCGCGCATCCCGACCGTCCTGCAGCGACGACGACATCGTCAAGGTCCTCCTCGAGGCGACCGACAACGTCGCGTCGGCGTTCAAGGCCCGCGGTGCGTCCCTCCTCTTCCTCTTCATTCTCCTCGTCGAGCTCTCGTGTGCTGACGCAGCTCGCCCTCGCCCGCCCGCAGCCATCCCCGAGGTCATGCGCGCGATCGACCTGCTCGGCATGGAGGCGGCGCGCAAGACGTGGCGCTGCTGCTCGATGAACGAGTGCGTCCCTCTCTCACTCTCTCCTTCCTCTCGAGAGACGAGGCACTGACGCCCCCTTGAGCGCACGCAGGTTCCGCGAGTTCCTCGGCCTCAAGCGCTACTCGTCGTTCGAGGAGTGGAACCCGGACAAGGACGTCGCGCGCGCGGCCGAGAAGCTTTACAAGCACGTCGACAACCTCGAGCTGTACCCGGGCCTCATGGCCGAGGAGCCAAAGCCGTCGATGGACGGCTCTGGCCTCGCTCCCGGCGTGCGTCCCTCTCTTCCTCCTCGACTCGACCTTCTCAAGTTGCTCATTGGCTGACTCGCCTCCCCTCTCCTCCTTCTCGCCCTCGCCGTCGCTCTTCCCACTCGCAGTACTCGATCTCGCGCGCCATCCTCTCGGACGCCGCTGCGCTCGTCCGCGGCGACCGCTTCGTGCGTCGTCGCTCCTCTTCTCGTCGTCGCTCCCCCTCTCCGACGGCCTGCTGACCCTTCTACTCGCTCGCTCGCAGTTCACGACCGACTACAACGCGGGCAACCTCACTTCGGCCATGTGGGAGGACCTCAAGCCCGAGCTCGACAACGGCTCGTTCGGCGGCGTCATCGGCAAGGTGCGTCTCCTCTCCCTCGTCTTCTCGAGCTCGCCCTCGCCGAACCAAGGCTGACCCTCCTGCTCTCGCCCTCTCTCTCCCGCCGTCCTTGCTCGCCCGCAGCTCCTCATGCGCCACTTCCCGGACTACTTTACGTACAACTCGATCTACGCCCTCTTCCCCTTCTCGACGCCGCACCAGACCAAGGCCAACCTCGAGCACCTCGGGATCCAGAGCGAGTACGACTGGCGCCGCCCGTCGACGCGGCCCAAGTGGACGACGCTCACCAAGTACGACGAGCTCAAACAGGTCCTCGGCGACAACGGCCAGCGCCTGTCGTCGGTCTACGGCACCGCGCTCGACGAGGTGACGCACGCCAAGCAGCCGTCGATCATGAGCTACCTGCGCCTCGGCGACACGCCCAAGGGCCGCGACTCGGCGGCCGACATCCTCGAGCTCGCCCTGTTCCCGCCCCACTGGGCGCAGACGGCGCTCGTCGACCTCGGCGACGTCACCAAGCGCACGCTCGAGGCCCAGGCGTTCGAGTACGGCAAGTCCAAGTTCCGCGTCGACCTCGTCGGCGACGTCGCCGTGCCCGTCGTCGTCGAGTACCTCGCCGACTTGTTCGGGATCCCGCTCAAGACCAAGTCGAACCCGCTCGGCCTGTTCACGGTCGACGGCCTGTACGACGCTCTCACCGACCTCTACGCGTTCGTCTACCTCGAGTGCGTCTTCCCCTTCCTCCTCTCGTCGTCGTCGCCGTCGAGAACGCGCACTGACCCCTTCTTCCTCCCGCCCGCTCGCAGCTTCGACCCGACCGTCGCCTTCAAGCTGCGCGACCGCGCGCGCAAGCACAGCGAGCTCCTGCGCGGCATCATCCTCATGCGCCTCGGCCAGACCGAGTTCATCCCTGTGCGTCGCTCGTCCTCCTCGCTCGGTCCCTCTCTCCTCGGCCTTCTCAACCCCGCCCGCTGACTTTTCTCTCCCTCCTCCTCGCACAGGACCTCGCTGCCGACCTCCTGCGCGACTTCAAGCGCGTCCTGACGGGCAAGGGCTCGGGCGGCTACATCCTCTCGGAGCGCTCGCGCAAGATGTACAAGCGCACGACGCAGAGCGACCGCCCGATCGACGAGCTCGCCGGCGTCCTCCTCACGAGCCTCATCCGCCTCGTTCAGGTCGTCCCTCGTGCGTCGTCCATCCCTCACTTCCTCGCTCGCTCGCCGCTCCTGAGCAGAAGGGCTGACCCCTCTTCGACGCCCGCTCGCCCGCCCGCAGAGGTCGCCAACGTCGTCGACTTCTTCCTCGAGCCGTCGCGTCGCAAGGAGCTCCAGCACGTGTGCCGTGCCGCGCAGCAGCAGGTCGGCGTCGCCAACGACTCGCTCATCGTCGTGCGTCCTCTTCCTCCTCGCGCTCCCTCGCCGTCGTGCACGAACCCCTCGCTAACTCGAGCTCGACGTTCTCCCCTCGCTCTCACGCTCGCAGAAGTACGTCCTCGAGGCGATGCGCCTGCAGCCCTCGGTCACCGGCATCGCTCGTCGCGTCAAGGCCGACTCGGACAAGAAGGCCGGCGAATTCATCTGGGTCGACCTCGTCTCGTGCGGCCGCGACGACAAGGTCTTCACCGAGCCCGACAAGGTCGAGGTCGGGCGCAACGCCGACCTCTACAAGCCGCTCGACAAGGCCACGTCGGTCGTCAACCGTGCGCACCCTCCCTCGCCCTCTCTCTCTCTCTTCCTCCAGCTCGCTCGCTGACACCCATACTCGATCTCTCTCCTCTCCTTGCCCGCCCGCAGACGAGGGCGAGTCGTACAACATCCCGCTCGTGACGGGCATCGTCCGCGAGCTCTTCACGGTCAACTCGCCGTCGCGCCCGGCGGGCTCCGAGGGCCAGCTCGGCTCGATCGAGGGCCCGCTCGGCCTGCGCGTCTACTCGCGCGACGAGACGAGGGAGCGCCCGAGGGCTTTCCCCGGCCGCATGGTCGTCGCGTTCGAGGGCATCAAGGGCAAGCGCTGAGGAGGGTACGGCCGGGTCGAGGAGGAGGGTCGAGGAAGGCTTGTCTGTCGCTTAGCTTCTGTGCCTCTGTGCCGTTCTGTGTCTGCAACGAGCGAGCACCGCTTTCTCTGCACGTCTCTGACCTCGTCTCGTCGAGAGGCCGTCGGCGTCGTTGCCGCTGGAGCCCCTCCTGTTCATCCCCGCCTCGCCTCCTCGAGCGTGTCGGCGCTCTCTGTAGTGAGCAAAGTGCGGCCCGACGCTACGTCGCAGAGCTGCCGTACAGCCCTTGCGCCGCGAGCTCGTCTCGCCCGCACGAACGCTGCGTCGGCAAGTCCGCGGTCGCCCTCGGTCCGCGGTCCGTGCGCTCACTGAGAAGATCGACATCTCGAGGGCGAAGCTGCTCTCGACGTCGACGCGAGCTGTGCGGCGACATGGCTGTGCATTGCAGACGGCGCTCTGCGAGAACTGGCCCGCCCGCTCAGAAGCTACGGCGGTTCAGCATCGAGCCGTTCCTTGCTCTCGATTCCGAGCGACCCCGACGAGCTCGGGCGTGGCTGTGCCTGCAGGTCTCGCTTTCGGTCTCTCACGCTCGAAGGAGGAGAAGGCACTGCTTGATGTCAGGACGGGGAGGTACGGCTACTGAACAATTGCTCGATGCGGCTGCGTCTGCGGGAGGCGAGAGGTGGAAGGAGTGCTGCACGTCGACGAGCGTCAGCATCGGTACCGGCAGAGAAGCGCGGGAAGGAGTGAGAGCGGGACGAACCGATTACTTGCGGTCGGCGTAGCTGAGGTCGCCGCCCTGCTCGGACGTCCTGTTCATCTGCGTCTCGGCGCTCGGCTGCTTGCCCTGCGACGCAGCGCCCTTGGCCTGGAGCTCGCCGTCGCCGAACGCCTTGCCGACGACCTCCTCGAGCTTGCCGCCAGCCTTGCCGAGCGCGGTCGGCTTCGAGTCGCCCTCGTGGTGGTTGTTGCCGATGGCGCCTCCCTGCTCGGCGTCGGCGATCCTCGTCGAGATGTCGGGCTTGAAGTTGGCGGCGTGGTCGGTCGTGCGGTCTGCGTCGAAGGAGTACGTCAGCTCGGAAGCGAAGATGAGAACCGAAGATGAGGACGAGGAGCGAGGGGATGAGGGAGGAGAGGAGGGAGACGAGAAGGCGAGGGACGCACCGGCACCGATGGGGCCGCCAGTCTGAGCAGTGTGGTTCGACATAGTTCTGTAAGGTGTTTGGGTGTTTCTGCGAGGTGCGCGGGAGCGTCAGCGACGAGGCGAGCGGGACGACGTAGTTGGCGAGGCGGACCAGTCCAGAGTAGAATGCGCTCGCGCACGCTCTGTCACGGCTAGGGGATGGACGCACGGTGGGTCGAGAGTGTGCTGGACTGCAAAAGAGAGGTTGGTAGCGAAGGAGAGCAAGAGCGGGCTGCCCCCACTCCCGAGGTGAGCTGCCTCGCTCGCAGCCCCGGACCCCCCGCTGACGTCGCTCTCGACATCGGCCGAGGCCTTGGAAAGGCTCGTCTCACGCTTTCTCTCTGCTTGACGATCTCGACTGCGGATGTACTAAGCAGCTTGCAGCGATGCGATGAATGATGAGATGAGACGGCGTACAGACCCGGACCTGCGCTCGAGCCCCTTCCTCCCTCAAACCGAGACGACCTCGACCTTGCTCCTCGCCCGCTCGACGACGTCGAGCGGCACGACAACCGGCGCCACCTTGCGCGCACCCTGCGCAGGCGGTGCCATCTTACCCTTGCCCCTGAGCCTCGGCGCGCCTGCGCCCGCCTTGCCCGCCGCAGCGCCCGCCGCAGCCTGCTCGGCGCGCTGCCAGTGCCCGTGCAGTTCCTTGACGGCCTGCGCCGCCCACGACTTGGTCATCCGCTCGTCCACGATGACGGTGCCCGACGGTGGCGTCTCGAGGAGGAAGCGGTTCTGCGCCGAGTCGGCGAGCGAGCGCCGCTCGGACGCCGTCGGGAGGTAGTGCTCCTCGCACGAACGCGCGCCGCGCGACTTGGCGTGGAGGTCGTTCGGGTCGGCGAGCGACGACAGCTTGGAGAGGCAGTCGCGCAGGTCGCGCTGCAGGTAGTCTGCGGGCGAGCGAGAGAGGGACGAGGTCAGCCCGAATCTGAAGGGGAGCGAGCGAGAGCGGAAGAGGGACGCACGGGCGATGGCGAGCGGCTCGATTGGGAGCTTGGCGACCTCGTAAAGACCACCGTCCTGCAGCAGCGTGCCCTGGCTGTTGCGGATCTCGGTCGTGAGGCCCTCGGGCGGCTTGATCTTGTCGGACACCTCGCAGCTGTGCGGGCCGGCGAAGCGGGCGACGGGCTTGTCCAAGTAGGCCGTGTGTATGAAGGTCTGCACGAGAGGTGGGAGAGGGTTCAGTGAGAGGACCACGCCGAGGAGGGAGAGAGAGAGGGCGAGGGACGCACCTTCTGCTGCAGGCCTTCCTCAAGAACGACCTTCTTGCTCTGCTTGAGGACGTCGCGGTGCGTCTGCGTGTCGACGACGCCTTGCCCTTTGCCGAGCTCGCGCACGCCGTAGTTGCGGAAGTTGAGCTCTGGGAGCGGGACGCACGCCGCCTCGGCGAGAGCGGGACGAGCGAGAACGTCGTGCAGCGGGTACTGCCACGGCCCGTCGGCGGCGTCGCCGGCGCGGTACGGCTCGTCGGCGCTGTAGAGGCCGGTCGAGGTCGACAGGAACTCGTCGACGTCGAGGTGAGCGAGCCAGTTGGACGACGGGCCGTAGGTCGCCGTGCAGTGGTCGAGCATGTGCGAGTGGAAGTCGCGCGCCTTCTTCTTGTCTGCAGGACGCTCGAGAGGTGTCAGAGAGCGTCGTGAGGGAGCGCGCATGAGAGAGAGAGAGAGAGAGAGAGACGCACCCGAGAACTTGAGCCAGTGCATCTTGACGACGCCCGAGTCGATCCACCTCTCCATGCCGACGATCCGCTCCTTCCTGATCTCGCCCTGCTCGTCGAGTCCATCAGGACCGGCATCGGCCGTGCCGACCGACGCCTTGAGCTCCTCGACCGTCGGGCCGAGCGCGCCGCCGACCTCGCGCTGCATGCGGTCGGCGAGCGCGTCGACCTCGGCCGCGCCGAACGCGCCCGGCGTGGACGTGTCGTACAGGGCGAAGCGTTCGACGCCGAGAAGGCGGTGGTAGAGGAGCCACTCGCCGGTGAAGCGCTGCGAGAGGAGAGGGGTCGACCGTCAGTGCAGGTCCGTGCGCAGGTGAGGGGCGCACACAGGAGAAGAGAGCGAACGACGCACGTTCTCGTTGGGCACGAGGGCGCAGATCGTAATGTTGTGCTTCTTGTCGTCGGCGGCCGTGCTGGAGCGAGTGCCGACGAGCGGGACCTCGTCGTCCGAGTCGGGATCGAGGACGAGAGAGGCGCTTGAGGCGCGCCCGTCGTGGGCGTAGTCATGCTTGGCGAAGCGGGCGACGAGGCGATGCTTAAAGTTTGGCGGTGCTGGAGCGGGCTCGACGTCGGCGAGAGAAGATCTGCGAGCGAGGTTTGAGAAGGTCGGCGACGAACGCGCGAGAGCGAGGAAGAGGAAGGACACGCACTGGTCGTCGCGCTCCTCTAGGTCCGAGACGCTGTCTGCGGGTCGGTCTCGAGACGCCTCGTCGTCGACAGGCGGGGCAGCGGCGGGCGGCGGCACCGGCTTCTTGAACCGCTGACCCCACCCAGCACCGGCGCCGACGCCGACCCCTCGCTCCTTCCCTGCTCCCGCCGCGGCACCCGGCTGCCTCGCGCCGGGCCCATCGTCCGAGTCGCCGCCGACCGCTGCCGCGCCCCTCGCGCCGCCGACCTGGATGAGCGGGCCCTTCTTCTTGCGCGGCTGCGCCGCGACTCGCCGTCCTGCTCCCGCTCCTCGCGGCGCCGCGTCGAGCTCGCCGTCCTCCTCGACAAGCTCGTGCCCGCCGTCGAGCTCCTGCTTCTGCTCTCGGAGCGCCGCCGCGACGCGCTGCGCCCGGTCGGGCACTCGGCCCTGCGCGTTGAGCTTGCGCATCGGCTTGCGCCCGGCTCGCCCTCGCGCCGCCGGGTCCTGCGCCGACTCGTCGTCGTCGGACGCTGCAGCGGCGGCGCGCTCGTCCCACTCGCGGAGCTTGTCGCGCGCGCGGGCCTTGCGCGCCGCGGCGAGCGCCAACTCGGCCTCGAACGTCGCGCCGTCGTCGCGGTCCTCGTCCTTGGCCGCAGCCGCGCCGCGCTTGCCCTCGTCCTCGTCGTCGTCTCCCGAGTGCCGATCGCCGCCCTTGAGCGCTCGCGCCGCCGCGGCCGCGGCCGCCGCCTCGTCCTTCTCCTGCTGGTCGCGCGCGCGCGCCCGCTCGGCGGCGACCTTCCTGCGCGCCGCGAGCGCCGCCGCCGCGCGGTCCTTCTGCAGGTTGAGGCCGACGACGCGCGCGGGCTGCTGCCGCTCGTCGGCGTCGGCGGCGGGCGCCGAGTCGGGTCGACCGGCTGCGGCGGCAGCGGCGGCGCCGGCTGCTGCTCCTCGCCGAGGGGGCACTCGCCCGTCCTGCTGCGCCCAGCGCCGCCCGTCGTGCTCGTCGTCGCCGCTGTAGCGCTGCCCTGCGCCCCAGCGGCGCTTCTCGCCCTCGTAGTCGAACCCGCCCGGGCGAGGGGGCGCCGTCTGCTGCGCGCGCTGGGGCGCCTTGCGGCGCAGGAGCGGGTCGGGCGTCGGGTAGGCGCGGCCGCTCGGGTTGGGCTGGCGCGGGGCGAGGAGGACGGGCGCGAGGTGGTACAGGGCGACGAGGGCGAGGGCGAAGAGCGAGAGCTTGAGGGCGGCGCGGAAGCTGCGCGGGGCGCGCATGGCCGGCTGCCGGTGGAGAGGGGTCGCTGCTGGTGGTGCTGAGGGCGCTGGCTGGCTCGGAGGCGAGCGACGAGGATGTGGGGCGAGCCGAGAGAGGGAAGTCGAGGTCGAGCGGGACGCGACGAGGCGGCCGAGGGCGGGTCCACAGGGCGAGGTGCGCGCGCGCAGTCGAGGCGGGCGAGGCGTGGCTTGCCCCTGGGCGTGCGGGCGAGCAAGCAACTGGTGCGAGGCGAGGGAGGACGAGAGGGAAACAAGGCGGCGCGTCCTCGCTCGTGCCGGCGGAGGGCCGGGTTCCAACTCGAGCGAGCCAACGCGCCGACCTTTTGCTCTGCGAGCTTGCCCGTTCTATCAGAGGAGCTGCTCTCGTCACTCTCGAGCCCGGAGCGCGCAAGGAAGCAGAAACGCTGAAATGCAGAAGAGGGGAAACCCCGGCCAAGGGGGAGGGAGGAAAGCGAGAAGGGAGACGAGCCGGCGACGTGGGGTTTGTTGCTATAGTGAGGGTACAGATATCAAGTAGGGCACAAGGAGAGGGGTAGGAAAGTGGGTGCGACAACGACGACGCGGAGAGGGAGGAGGGAGGGAGGAGAGGGAAGGGGGTGGACGAACGTCCGAGGCGCCGCAGCCTCTTTAGACGTCCATGCCGAGGAGGATGTACTCCGAGTTGGGCAGGCCCGTCTGCTCGTGGTCCGAGACGACCGTGCAGCCGAGGTACATGAGCTGGTGCACGACGTTGCTCAGGTCCTGCGTGCCGCGCTCGAGCGCGAGGACGACGCCCGAGCACCCGAGCTCCTCCTCGGCGCGCTCGAGGACGGCGATGATCGACTCGCGCAGCTCGACGTCCGACAGCTCGCCGCCGCCGACGTACAGCGTGCGCGTGCCGGCGACCGGGTTGTCGACGGCGGCGCCCTGCCAGCCGGCGCCGACCAGGTCCGACAGGTCGACCGACTGGGCCGGGAGCTGGTGCACCGACGCGTGCGACGGGAACACGTCGGCGAGGAGCTGTGTGCCGACGGGCGTCGACGCGGCGGTCCCGAGCGAGAGGGCCGTGCGGCTCTCCTCCTCGGCGGGCGGGGTGAGGAGGGCAGGAGCGGCGGCGCTCTTGCTGTTGACGGCGTTGGCGAAGCGACTGAGAATGAACGAGTCGCTGGGCGAGGCCGAAGTCGCCGAGAGGGGCGGCGACGGAGGGAAGATGGAGGCGTAGGCGGGAGGGGCGTTGTCGTTGTCGTGGGTGGCCGGGGAAAGGGACGAAAGGGAAATGAAGGGAAACTCCTGCGCGGTATCTCTCACATACGCACGCAGACCCTGCGCGCGAGGAAGAGAGCAGCGAGAGGCGTCAGCGAGATGAGCATGGGAGGGAGCGCGAGAGGGCGAGAGGGAGGGGGACGCACCTGCTGCTGAGCAGCGGCGCCGGGATTTTGGCCCTTAGTAGCGATGTCAGGGCCGCCGTCCGAACGCTGTAAGCGAGAGAGCAGAGTCAGTTGCGTGCGCCAAGGCTGGACGAGGCGGTGCTCGGCGAGGAGGAGGAGAGAGAGGACGCACGGTCGTCCAGGGCGCTCGCCGAGAAGGGCACGACGGCAGGGAAGGTGCAGGTGGTTGCCACGCCGTCGCCAGCGCAGCAGCTGCGAGTGGGGAGGAGAGGAGGAGGGGCAGGGTCAGCGCTCGGTGGTCCAAGAGGGTCGAGGCCCGGAGAGAGGCGCGTCAAAGGAGGCCGTCGACAAGCGCGACGACGAGGGGGAGGAGGGGGACGACGACGCACTAGAGATTCGAGGGTTTCGTCTGATTCATAGAATCCATGGCTAGCTGTCCTTCAGTGTTGCGGTGGGGGACGCGCTTGGGTGGCGAGCGAGGGTTGACGACGAGGTCGGAGGAAGCGTCCGTTGGGCTGCGAGGGCGTGGGCGATGGGTCAGCGCGGCCCTGAGAGCAGGCTCGAGAGCTGGGACCTCGCTGCGAGACTCACAAGCTGGGGGAAGGCGAAATGGGAGTAGATGAGGGAAGGCGAGAGGTCGACCAGGCTCGGCGACGCTGATGAGCTCGCGGCCGTCACACAGCGCTCACCCACCCTCGTGAGCGCGTTCTGCGAGCACAGGCAGGGCCCGATGTACTGCAAGTAGCCCTACAGCCCCCGAGCGAGCCACTGAAGAGCGTTGACAGAGCTGGAGCGAGCCGCACGTTCGACTCGGTCTCGCCGCTCTCTTCCTCAGCTAGTGCATCACGAGCATCTGCGCCAGCACGAGTACACTCTGTGGAGCCGCTCGAAGGGCCTTTGGAAGCGCCGCTCAGGGGTGTGAGCGGCGGCCGCTCTCGCCGGCGCCGGACGACCGCTCCCTCTCTGCTCGACATCAAGCCGCCATGCTCGCCAACACGCTCCCAAGAGCCGCAGCTCTGCGCCAACTGCCGTCATGCACCTGCTGGCGAGCTGTCGGTCAGCTCGCGAGTCGCCCCACCCCCTCGCGCACTTTCTCCGCCGTCGCTCCTCGCCTCACTCGACCTCGAGCTCTCGCCCGACCAGCACCTCGGCAGGAGCCGCGGCGAGGGTACGCCGCCCGCCCCAAGCCTACCGAGCCCCTCGTCATCGACGGCAGGTCGTACCCGCGCGACGCCTTCACCAACGCGACCCCGACCATCCTCGACAAGCTCCCGCGACGACTGCACCTCCAGCCCTCGCACCCGATCGGCATCCTGCGCAGCCTCATCGAGTCGCACTTCTCGACGTTCGAGCACCTCAACTCGCTGTCGCCCATCGTCACGGTCGCCCAGAACTTTGACGACCTCGGGTTCCCCGCCGACCACCCGGGGCGCGCCCTCACCGACTCGTACTACCTCAACGAGCACCACATGCTGCGCACCCACACGTCGGCGCACGAGGTCGAGCAGTTCCGCAAGGGGCTCGACCAGTTCCTCGTCACGGCCGACGTGTACCGCCGCGACGAGATCGACCGCTCGCACTACCCGGTCTTCCACCAGATGGAGGGCTGCAACGTCGTCGACCCGGCCCAGGGCGGCATCGAGCGCCTCGAGCGCGAGAACACCGAGATGCGCGCCGCGCTCGGCGCCGCCAACATCGTCATCGAGGACCCGACCGGCGTCGAGACGGCGACCAACCCGTACCAGACCGAGCACGACCCGCGCACGGCGCGCATCATCGCCGAGCACCTCAAGAACTCGCTCAACGGCCTCGTCCTGAAGCTGTTTGGCGGGCGCGCCGGCGGCGACGGTGCCGAGCCGCTCCGGGTGCGCTGGATCGAGGCGACGTTCCCCTGGACGGCGCCGAGCTACGAGGTCGAGGTCATGTTCAACGGCAAGTGGCTCGAGATCCTCGGGTGCGGCGTCGTGCGGCAGGCGGCCCTCGAGAAGTCAGGTGCGTCGCTCAGCCTTTCTCTCCTTGAGGACCCTCGGACCCCTTCTGCGCAGACGCTGACTCCTCCCTCCTTCTCCCTCCTCGCTTTCCTCCTCTCCTCTCCCACTCCTTCCTCCGTCCTCGCCCACCTTCGTCGACCTCCCCTTGCCTCGACCGTACCGCTCGACCCTCTCGCGCACTCGCTCGTCCAGGCGTCGGGCACAAGCAGGGGTGGGCGTTCGGCCTCGGCCTCGAGCGCATCGCCATGGTCCTCTTCTCGATCCCCGACATCCGCCTCTTCTGGTCGTCCGACGCGCGGTTCAGCAACCAGTTCCGCCAGGGCGACATCTCGACGTTCAAGCCCTACTCGAGGTTCCCCGAGTGCTACAAGGACCTCGCGTTCTGGCTCCCCGAGGCGAGCGGCGCCGACAAGGTGCAGCCGTGGCACGAGAACGACTTTATGGAGCTTGTGCGCGACGAGGCGGGCGACCTAGTGGAGGGCGTGCAGCTGGTGCGTCTCGACGACTCGTTCCTCCCTCTCTCGCTCACGTTCGGCGGGCAGGCTCTTCCTTGAGCCGACTCCCGGACTGGGGTGACTCCTGGGAGGAACACCGCTGACTCTGCCGACGTCCCACGCCCTGCAGATCGACGAGTTCACGCACCCGAAGACGGGGCGGGTCTCGAGGTGCTACCGCTTCAACTACCGCTCGATGGACCGGTGCGTCCTTTCTCTCACTTTCCTCTCCCTCTCGACGACGAGCTGCCGGAGCTGACGTCCAAGCCGTATGCGTGCAGGTCGCTGAGCAACGAGGAGGTCAACGTGATCCAGGAGCGGGTGCAGGAGCGGGTGACGAGCGAGATGGGGGTCGAGGTGCGGTAGTCGCGGGCGTGCAAGTTAGCCCATTACGCAGAGAGTTGTTCTGGCGTGTGCACGAGTGCAGGAGGAACCTTGTTGGCGCTGCGGCCAGAGAGAGAGCCGAGATCGCCTCGTCGGAGCCCCTCTCCGTCCACCAACCACGAGCGAGCCCTCTCGCCCTGGCTCGTCTCCGCCTCGAGGCCTCCTGAGCAGACCCGAGCACGCTCTCAGCGTCGACACCGACCGGGTCCGCTTGCTCCCACGGCGCCTCGTCCTCGACAGCGACCGCCTCGTCGCTCGCGTTCGCGCTCCGCCCACGCCCGACCCCACACGACACCGCCGCAACACCGCACCAGGCAGCGCAGGGCGCACGACTAGCCTGCGAGTGCACCCTCGAGCGACTCGCACCGACTCGAGCTCGCCGCGGCGTCCCCTGTGGTCCCCCTCGCCCGCCTCCCCCCACCCTTCCTCGTCCCACGCCGCCGAGCAGATGGCCGCCTCGTCCTCGGCGTTCCTGCCCTCGCTCGTCGCAGCCGCCAGCATCACGGCCTTCTCGCCGTCACAGCACAGCGGGCCCTCGCCGTCCGGCTTCGACTCGAACGCGTCGACCAGCCCGGGCGAAGGCGCCGGCGCACCCTCGTCGTCCTTCTTCTCGTCCAACCGGGCCCACTACGGCGGCGCGACGTCCTTCCCTCCTCCCTCACGACCTCCAGCAGCACCCACCTCGTCCACCTTCCTCCCGCCAATCCAGCCCGCGCCGCCCCGACCCTCGCACTCGTCCTCGTCCGCCGCACCGCCTCGCACCGGCGCGACCTTCCTGAGCGACGAGGACGACTCGACGAGCGAGGCCGGCGGCGGCGGCGGCGGCGGCAGCGCTGTCGGAGCCTACGCCGGCACGGGCACGGCGACGCCGCAAGGCCTGCAGGCCATCGCGCCCGCGCCCGCCGGCGGCCGCAAGCCCCGCGCGGTGAGCGTCGCCTCGTCGTCCGGCGGCAACGCGTCGAGCACGACCAAGGGCAAGGGCAAGGGCCGCGCGGCCGACAGCGACGGGACGCCGGGCCCGCCGGGCGCGGCGCCCAAGGGAAAGAAGGGAGGGGGCAAGGGCAAGAGGGGGCAGCAGGTCGGACCGGACGGCAAGCCCGTGCCGAAGAAGAAGAAGGCTGGGAGGGCGTGCGCGGCGTGCCAGAAGGCGCACTTGACTTGCGACGACGGTGCGTCCCCTCCCTCTTTCTCTCTCGAGCGGGTGCGCGCACGAGCCGAGTCTGACGTCCTCTTCGCTTCCCGCAACAGCCCGACCGTGCGCTCGCTGCATCAAGAAGGGCTGCCCTGAAGAATGCGTTGACGGCGCCCGGAAAAAGGCCAAGTACCTGCTCGAGATCCCGGACGAGCGTGCGTCCCCTCTCTCTCCTCGTCAAGTTCTCCCCCTCCGTCACTAACGCCCCTCCCGCTCTCACTCCACAGTACTCGAGCGTGGACGGCAACCTAGTGGCCCGTCGGGCACGCCCGGGCCGTCCAACGGCAACGCGCCGCAGCTCGCGCCCGACACTTCGTTCCTCGGTGCGTCTCCCTTCCCCTGCCTCGTCCTCGTCCTTGAACGGCACCGAGTTGACGTTGAATTGCACGCAGATTCGGCTCTCGACAGCGCCATGTCGGACGTCGGCTCGCACCACCAGCCGTCGGCGCCTCTCGCTCAAGCCGACGCCCAGCCCTTCTTCGACTTTGGGACCTCGCTCTCGACGTCGACCTCGGGCATTCCTGCCTCGGCTCCCGCCTCGTACGACCCGACGTCGTTCCTCTCGTTCGCGCCTGCCACGCCCGCCGTGTCGAGCCAGCACACGCAGCAGCATCAGCAGCAACAGCACGAACAGCACCAGCCGACGAACGCCGTCACGGACGCGACCCAGTTCGGCAGCGAGGCGGCCGGGTTCGAGTACGCCATCCTCAACGCCATGCTCAACGGCAACGGCTTTGCGCTCGACACGCACACGACGCCGGCGCTGTCCGGGTTCGGCGCGAGCGGCGGCGGCGGTCCGAGCGGGCCCGAGTCGGGGTCTGGCGCCGGCCCGAGCCGCGGGCCCGACCCGATGCTGCTCGACGGCGGCGGCGGCGACGCGCAGCAGCAGCAGCAGCAGCAGGCGCAGGCGCAGCAGGGCGCGCCGCGCGCGCCGTTCAGCTCGAGCCCGCAGCCGGGCGGGCTCATGACGGCCGAGGAAGCGTACCGCATCGTCACAAAGCCGTACCCGTACGCCCAGAGCTACCATTTCCTCGTCAAGCACCTCAAGGAACGGTGCGTCGAGCTCTCTCTCCGCGACATCGAGCGGTGGCTGCGCTCATCCGGGCGCAGCCCCGCTCTTCTGCCCGTCGGTAGCGCTTGGCCCTGACGCACTTCCTTCCTCTCTGCAGATTCGAGAAGAACGACATCCTGCGCATCATCCGGGCGCTCGCGACTTTCCGCCCGAGCCTGATCGCGCTTCAGATGCCGCTCACCGAGGAGGACGAGGTGCGTCTGGCTCTTTCGCTCTCTCGCTCCTCTTCCTCGCCCTTCTCGTCCTCATACTGATCATCCCTCCCTACCTCGCACGCAGACCTTCGTTGAGCGCACGTTCCAGCGCACGCTCGTCGAGCTCAACAAGCTCATCTCCTTCTCGGGCACGCCGACGGTCGTATGGCGCCGCACGGGCGAGATCTGCCTCGTCGGGACCGAGTTCTGCCTCTTGACTGGGTGGAAGCGCGAGGAGCTCGTCGGCAAGAAGTACATCTTCGAGGTGCGTACCCGCTCTCGCTCTTGTTGACTCGGCGCACCTGTGCGACGAGTTACTGATTTAATGTCTCGGCCGCTCACGCAGCTGTTCGACACGGCGTCGGTCGTCGAGTACTACGAGTCGTTCGCCAAGCACGCGTTCGAGTCGACGGCGACGAGCATCACGATGCAGTGCGTCGTGCTCGCGCCCGACGGCCGACCGGTGCCGTGCGCGTTCTGCTTCTCGGTCCGCAGGGACCTCTTTTCGGTGCGTTGCTCTCTCTCTCTCTCTTTTTCTCTCTGCAAGCCGACTGGGTCTCGTGCAGCTCTCGGCCTCGAACAGGACTGAGCTGACTCCCGCCTCCTCTTCTCGACGCTGCAGTGCCCCTTCCTCGTCATCGGCTCGTTCCTCCCCGTACTCGTCTGAGGCAGGAGCAGGAACAGCTGCGGTGTGCTTCGAGGACGCGGCTGAAGAGCTTGGCGAGAGGAAGAAGGGCGAGGCGAGGAGGCGAGGGAGCGCGGCGGCGCTCGGACCCTCGCTCGGCGAGGTTGGTCAGTACAAGCTTGAGCTCGGGTGTAGACTGTGTGTGACCGCAAGCGTGTTTGCAGGGTCTCTTTCGTGCGACTGACAGTGCGAGAGTGCGAGAGCGTGACGAGGATCGAGAAGACGCTGTGTGCTGCTCTCGAGGGAGGGCGAGGAGGAGAAGGTGATCGGCTTTTTGGCATCAGGGTCTACCAGCGCAGGAGGGATCTAGACAAGACGGGTTGAGGGTCGAGGTCTATGGTCGCTGGGCGGGAAGGAGGGAAGGAGGGAAGTGCGCTCAGCGCTGGAGAGGGTCATCGGCGAGGGTATGGGCTGCGGCGACGACGGCGAACGAGGTAGTCGAAACAGGGGCACAACTTGAGCGAGGGGTATACCGTACAAAGAGAGGAAGGAGGGGAGCTAAGTGCAAGAGAGAGAGAAAGAGCGAGACACCGTACAACCTCGAGAACCGGCGCGCGCCTCTTCACGCTCGTCGCGCCATGCCGCCGCCGCCGCTCGCGCCGCCGTCGAGGAGGCTGCGCGCAAAGGCGTACGGCCGGAACCAGGTTGCGCGGATCCACTCGAGGTCGAGGTGGAAGCCCCGGACCCAGGCCCAGCAGACGACGCTGTCGGGCGGCGAGAGCGTCGCCCAGGGGATGAGCTCGCTCGGCTCGGCGGCGTCGGCGTCGACGGATGCGGGTGGTGGTGGAGGCGAGTCGAGGGAGAGGGTGAGGTCGGAGAGCGAGGGAGGGTGGAGCGAGGCGAGTTGCTGCAGGCGAGGGTGGTTGTAGACGGCCGCGTCGTACGTCACGCGCACCGAGGGGACGACCTGCGCGCACAGAAGGAGCATCAGCACGATGCAGTCGAAGAAGAGGCAAGAAGGAGAGAGAGAGCGAGACGCACGAGCCATCGGTCGTAGCCCCTCGTCCAAAAGTCCTTGGCGAGCGTCTTGCACTCGCTCGCGGCGCACTCGCCCTCGCGGTTGAGCGCCGAGCGGAACCGAGCCGGCTCGAGCGCCGTGACGGGCGGCGGGCGGCGCCACGACTTGCGCACCGAGGTTGAGAGCGCCGACGACGGATCGTACCGAGGGGCGGGCGCGGTCGAAATGAAGGGGCGGGCGTCGAGGGCGAGCATGCCGTTCCAGCACGAGTCTGCAGGAGGGAGAGGGAGTCAGCTGAGCTCGAGATGAGGGGGAGTGAGCACGTCTCGAGCGAGAGAAAGGGCGACGCACAGACCGGCGTCGGGAGCCCGCGCACGAACCTCTCCTTGCTCGCCTCGTCGCCGTCGGCGTTAAAGAGGCCGTCGACGCCGTCGTGCCACTCCTGGAAGATGTCGGTGCGAGGACGCATCATCTGGCCCGAGAGCGAGCGGCCGACCCTGCGAGCGCGAAGAGGAGAAGGAGCTCGAGTCAGTCGGCGCGCTCGTCCTGAACGGCGACGAGATGAGCGAGAGGGGACGCACCACGAGTCGTAGTAGAGGATGCTGTCCCGCCACCAGTGCCCGGGGCCCTTGTTCGCCCTCCAGTCCATCGCGCACGCCGCATCTGCGCCCTGCGCGCGGCGCTGGAACAACAGCTCGAGGACGTCGCCCGGGCACGCAAAGACGTCGTTGACGAACACGACGTCGCTGAACGTCGCGTTGGCGCCGTGGAGGGGCGCGAGCGCGACGTTGCGAAAGACGGCGAGCTGGTCGATGCGGTCGACCTTTTTCCAGTCGGTCGTGCGCGGGTCGCTCACGACGTCGTGGTCGGCGCCGAGGGCGCTCAGGGCGCGCGCGAGGTGCGCGAGC
>Ga0308169_10000965_pt1 | contig 36591 bp, 23 predicted proteins | sample PhyBR1_2_FD_202139 | JGI IMG/M metagenome (GOLD analysis project Ga0308169, IMG submission 202139) | Phyllosphere microbial communities from UC Gill Tract Community Farm, Albany, California, United States - DLSLSB.R1 | ecosystem: Host-associated > Plants > Phyllosphere > Unclassified | place...
CCGTTCCGCCTGATCAAGGAGATTGCGCCATACATGCGCTCCAAGGACCCCAAGTCGCGCGACACGAACAAGAGCATCATCAACATCTCGTCGACCTCGGGGTGCGTCGCGCTCTCCCTCGCGCCTTCTGCAGCGTCGCTCGGTCACTGACTCGAGTCTTTCTTCTGTAGCATTCACGGCAACGTCGGCCAGGTGCGCCTCGACCGCCGCTCGTCGTCGTGCACGTTCCTCCCCGGCTGACTTCGGCACTTTCGCGCGCAGGCAAACTACGCGACGGCCAAGGCCGGCATCGTCGGCCTCACCAAGACGTGCGTCCCTTTCTTACTGAGATGGTCCCCGCCGTCGCAGAGCGCATGCTGACAATGTTCCTCTTCTCCTCGCAGCGTCGCAAAGGAGTGGGGTGAGCCGATCTCTTCCAGCCGCTCATGCGCTCGCTCCTCGCGCCGAGCAGTCTCTCACCTTCTCTCCCTGCCACAGGTCCCTTCGGCGTGCGCTGCAACACCGTCGCGTTCGGGTCCGTCGCTCCTCTTCTCCTCGACGGGTCGAGCCCGATCGACAGCGTCACTGACTCTCTCGCCGTCCTCACTCTCCTACAGCTACATCACGACTCGCCTCACGCAGGCAAAGGAGCTCGGCGAGACGATCGAGGTCAACGGCAAGAGTGCGTCGCCCTCTCCCCCCTCGCACGGACCTCCTCCCTCCTCGAGCCTCCCTGACCCCTTCCCTCCCTCTCTCCTGCGCGCAGAGATCCCTCTCGGCATCCCCGGGCGCGGCAACAACGCCCAGACCGACTCGGACCGCGTGCCCGACATCCCGCTCGGGCGCGCCGGCTCGCCCGAGGAGGCGGCAAAGGCGTGCCTGTTCCTTGCGTGCGACCTGTCGAGCTATATCAGCGGGCACACGCTCGAGGTGACGGGTGGCCGCGGGTGCGTCGTTGAGCTCTCTGTCTCTGTCTCTCTGTTCGCCTCGTCGTCCTCGAGCACGAGGAGCCGCCCACGACAAGCAGCACTGACCCTCCCCTCCTCTCCTCGGTCCCTCTCCTCCTCCCTCACTCCCTCCGTCCCGCCCTCCTCTTCCTCTCGCACCGTCCTCTTCTGCAGTATCTGAGCGTGCTTCTTTGGACGAGCAGGGTCCCCTATCGGTTGATTCGCCTGTGCAGCAGTGCGAACGAAGAGCAGTTTCTCAGTCTCTCCTTCTCGGCAGCGTCGCGCTCGTCCGAGAGGTCGGCTTCCGCCTCGAGAGCCACGTAAGCGACGCGTGAGAAGGGCCGAGCGGCGGGCGAGCCGGCGAGCAGGGAGTCGTGCTCGACGCTCTGACCGCTCGAGATGTGTTCAAGCCCTGCTTCGAGGCTGCTCGCTCGACTGCATTGCACAGCATCGGTGCTGCAGATTGCGCTCATGGCGAGGTCCGTGCGACGTTCGCTCCCTCGACTCGGCTCGACACGGCCTCGCCTTCGAGGAGGCGGCTCGCGACGTCGCTCGAGGGTTCTACAGGCCCAAGAGAGAGCAGGACTGCGAGCTAGAACGTGAGCGAGCCCATGCCCGCAAGCTGGTGCAGGCGCGAGAGCGGGGCATTACAAAGTACCATTAGTACGGATTTGTAATGCCGCGTCGGTTCGAACCCGACTCGGGTCGCGGACGGGCGGCAAAACGATTCAAAGCGGATCCGATTAGGCGCGCGTTCCTATTACCGATTAGCTTTCCTCGGCCCGCTTCAGACGGCGATTGCGCCGCCCACAAGCGTTCGCGCGCCTCGCCTCGTTCAGGGTGCACTCGAACAGGTCCACAGAGCACGCTCGAGCGAGACAGGGCCGGCAGGAAGAGCGCGCGCTCGTCGCCGCTCGACCCAGCTTGAGAAGGAAGCAAAGCCGTCTCGAAAGCGCTTCACTGCGGTCTATGTACCGTCACCAGTCGTCGTCGTCCTCGTCGTACACGACCGCCGGCTGCGTCGCTTCTTGCTGTGGCTGAGCAGGCGGTTTCGCGCTCGTGCAAGCACAAGAGGAGAGCGAGTTTGGGAAGGCCAGCCTGGAGAAGCGCACGTTCCTCGCCCTCGACGCAGCTCTCGATGGCTCGTCGCTCTCGCAAGCAGTGCACAGCGTGCTGCCGGCGCACTTGAGCCGCTCACGAGAGCCTTGGCACGGCGAGCGGCCCGAAAGAGCTTCTGGCGCTCGAACCCCTCTCTCTACGTCCGAAGCTCGAGCAGATGTGCGAGGTATGCGAGAGCTTGCATCGACAGTGCGTAAGGCACCAGAGCTGTACGAAGTGGTGCAGGGGATGTACACGAACGAGGAGAAAGAAGGGAATGAGGGGAGAGGGCGAGAGAGAGAGAGGGAGGGATGAGGAAGAGGGAGGGACGAGCTAGGCACGATGGCTGGACGAGGGGGACGGCACAACAAAGAGTAGGGGTGGCAGAGCGCATAAGGGTATCAAACGGAATGCGGGAGAGGCGGTGCCGAGAGCGAGAGAGGGCGAGGTCGACGAGTACGGGCTACAGCGCCGCGGCGGAACGGCAACGGCGCGTCGATCGAGACGGCGAGAGAGGGCGACAGTCGACGGCGAGGTCGACGGCGATGGTGGTGCTGCAGGAGCTCGAGCGCGCCGGCTACTGCTGGTCGACGGCGGCGTCGAGGACGAGCTCGAGCGGTGCGCCCGGGCCCTTGTCGGCGCACATGACCCGCGCCGTCTCGAACGCCATGGCGACGTCCTCCTCGCTCGTGATGAGGATGCGGTCGCCGTCCTCGTCGCGGTACCGCAGCCGGAGCGCATGGCTCTCGACCCGGGCCCGGTCGCCGCCGCACATCCGGATCTTCTTGAGCACCTTCTCGACGAGGTCCGGGTACGCCACCGAGTCGAGCACGACGACGACGAACGCGTCGTCGCCGAAGAAGACCTTGACTCGGACCGCCGTCGCCGGAGCGTGCGCGCCGCCCGAGCCCGACGTGACGACGACGGGCGAAGAGGCGCCGCTCGCCGACGGCAGCGCCGGCACGGACCCCGAGCCGTACCCGCCCGCTCGCGAGTCGTGCGCCGATGTCCCACTCGACCGGTCGGTCCCGTAGCTGCTGCTCGAGAAGCGCTTGCCGTTCTTGCCGCCGCCGCCGGCCCCGCTCGCCGCCGTCGTCGCGCTCGCGAGCGTCCCGCCCGAGCTCGTGCCGCCCGTCGCCCGGCCCTTCGACGCCTGCGGCTGCTGCTGCTGCTGCTGCATCGCCTGCTGCTGGTGCGCGTGCGCTCGCGCCTGCGCCTCGTGCCACTCGTCGCCGCTCGGCATCTGCGGCGAGTCGGCGAACCGGCCGCCGGGCGCGCCGTAGATGTTGGGCGAGCTCGCCGAGCGGTTGCGCAGCATGCCGGGCGCCTGCGGCGACTGGCCCGAGTGATGGTGCTGCGACGAGGACGAGGCGGCCGAGGCGCTCGAGGGGACCTGGCCGTGCGACACGTGGCGGTACACGCCGCTGCTGCCGCCGCCGCCTGCGGCCGACGACGCCTGAGACGCCGCGCGAGGCGTCGCCTCGTCGGTCGGGAGGCGCGCGTAGCTCGCCGCCGGGCTCGACGACAGGCTGCCGAACCCGCCGCCGCCGCCCCACTCGCTGCTCGGCTTGGTGCGCAGCTGCTTGCTGCTCGCCGAGCTGCGCAGCGACGGCGCGTCGCTCGACTGGCTCATGCCGCGCTGCGGCGGGTGGTGGTGCGGGTGCTGCTGCTGCCCGGGAGGAGGCGGCTGCGTCCTCCACTGGGTGATGACGTGCGAGCTCGAGTCCTCGGTCTGGGCGCGAGGGCGAGGCAGGCCGGGGAGGTCGCGCTGCTGCGCGGCGTGCATGTGCGGGTGGTCGGGCGGGAGCGAGCGCGTCGCGTCGGGAGGACGGCGTCGGCCCGTGGCGGGCGTCGAGCGGCCCGACTCGCTCGCGTCGTGGCGCTGCTCGTCGGCGTCGTCGTCGAAGCCGAAGTGCGGCGTGCCCGGCGTGCTGTGCCCGGGCGGGTACGACGGCTGGCCGAGGCTGTAGTAGTGCGAGTGCTGCGACGAGTGCGACGAGAGGTGCCCGCTCCCCTCGTAGCCGCCGCCGCCGACGGTCGGCCCGTACTCGCTCATCGGCGTCGGCGGGAACTGCGACGCCGGCGAGTGCATGCCGCGCTCGGATCGTCGACTCGACGAAAGGTGGTGCGCGCGACGCCGGCTCGGCGCCTCCTCGACGGCCTTGTTGATCGCCTTCTGCCATTGCCGCAGGAGCTCCTCGGTGCGGCACTTGATCGTGAAGGCCTCCTCGGCGACGTCGCCTCGCCACCGAACCTCGAGGAGGTATTGGCCTGCAGGAGGAAGGCGCGGCGTCAGCTCGAGACGACTCGAGGAGGGAAGAGAACCGCGAGAGGAAGAGAGAGGGGACGCACCGCTGCGGTGGTGGATCTGTGACGCCCCCGTGATGTTGTTGACGAAGATGCGGCCCTTGAGCTGAAGCTTGTTGACGCGCTGGCTCGGCGGCCGCTTGAGAATTGAGTTGCTCTTCTTGTCCTTCTTGCCGAGCGCGCCGACCTCCTTGCAGCACAAGATGATGCGCTCGAACAGGTAAACGTTGTACTCGCGCTCGTTGTCGCTCTTGATGACGACGAACGTCTCCTGGAGGAGGAGCTGGCCGAACGAGTTGATGTCGTGGCCCTTCCAGTCCTCGACGCGCAGGTGCAGCTCGTCGACGGCCTGGGCGTTGTCCTTGCGCCGCTTCTCCTCGTTGACCTTCTCGGTGACGCGCATGATCGACTCGAGGCCGGCCTTGAGCTCGTCGTAGTATGTGTACGAGTCGGGCGTGTTCTTGAGCAGTTGCTGCGAGCGGGGAGGGGAGTCAGGACGAGGCTCGACGAGCGAGACGACGAGGGGAGAAGGGACGCACCGAGATGAGCAGCGGGTACTTGCAGATGCGCTGGACGGGCTTGATGAGTAACGGCGCGAGCTCAGAGACCGGGTCGAGGACGTGCGACAGACGCTGCAGGGAGGGGAGGACGAGTCAGTCTCGCACTCAGGTCGCCGACGCAATGAGGACGAGGATGACGCACAGACAAGGCGGCGTTCTCAGCGATGGCGAGGTCCTGGGCGTTGGTGAGGTTGGCGCAGTAGGGCTCGTAGCAGGCGAAGTTCTCCTCCTGCGGGGAGGACGAGCGACGTCAGCGCCGAACGGCGCGCACGGCAAGAGTCAGAGAGAGAGGGAGGACGCACCATCTGCAAGAAGAGGTTGCCGAACCGCTGCTGCTCGGGCGCCAAGCTCGCGTTGCCCTCGACGCCGATGAGGAAACGGCGCTGAAAGTCGGCGAGCTTGTTGAGGTTGATGAAGAGGCTGTGGATCTGGTCCTGCGTGAGGACGTCGTGCATCTGCAGCTGTCGCTGGTAGTCCTGCTCGGGTAGGCGCAAAAGGGGAGGAAGAGGAGTCAGCGTCGAGCGCACCTGAGCGAAAGCGAGGGGGGCGAGCGCGAAGACGCACCTGGAGCACCTCGAGGTCCTGCATGTACTTGCGCTCCGAGTCGAGAATCTCGCGCACAACAAGCGAGCGCTCGTCGGACGGGCCGGCTTGAGGGATGGGGTCGGGCAGGTCGGGAGGAGGGAGGAGGGCGCCCTGCGCCTCGAGGACGTCGAGGAGCTTGGTGACGGTGTGGACGACCTGCAGCGGGCACCTCGAGTCAGCACGAGAGCGCAGAGCGGCGGGAGAGAGGGAGGAAGAGAAAGGAGGGCGCACCTTGACGACGCCGTTCGTGTCTTGGCCGTACAGCTCGTTGACGGCAAAGAGGTCGCCCTCGGGCCAGCGCAAGTCCTGCTTGCACGCCATGATGAAGTGGGCGGCGCCCCTCTGGCACGCCTTGAGGTTGCTCAGGGTCGCCTGCGGGTTGACGTCGAGCTGGTGCGCGTGGCCGAGCTGGTTGAAGAGGAAGCACAGGCTCGCGCCGAGGCGCAGGACCGACAGGACCTGCGAGACCGGGTCCGTCTGCGGACCTGCGCCGCCCGCTGCGCCGCCGCTGTTCGGGTCGGCGCCGGCGCTTGCTGCGCTGCTGCCGGCGCCGTTGCTCGGCCCGCCGACCGACGGCGAGAGGGCGCCCTGGAGGGTCGACTCTGTCGAGTCGAAGAAGCGCTCGCGAAAGTCGGGAACGCGCAAGAGGCGCTGTCGGACGGCGTTGCACCGCTGGTAGATGGACGACGAGGCCGACGCGGCCTTGTTGAGGGCCGAGTTGGTCGCGACGGGCGTGTCGCTGAAGGCCGACGCCGACGAGGCGGTGCGGTCGAACGGCGGGCGGAGCGAGGGCGAGAGGGATGCGCCGAGGAGCGGGCTGGCGGCGCCGCTGCTGCTGGCGATGCTGGGCGTTGGCGGGAGGGGCGCCGAGAGGAGGGCCGGCGAGCGAGACGGGGCGCTGGCTGGGCCGGCGGCGAGTGGAGGTTGGGGCCTCGCTGCCGCGTACGGATGGACGCTCGTCATGCTGCTCTGGCGGGCGTGTGCACGGCTCGAGAGGCGGCGATCGACGGGGATGCGGGCGGGGGAGCTGGCGAGGGGGGGTTGTCGTCGTCGTCCGTCGGGAGGCGCCAAGGGGGTTCGAGGGAGCGGCGACGGCGTGGGGCGGTGTGCGCGCGGCGCAGGTGCCGGCTAGGCGATCGTGGAGGCCGGCTGGCTGGTCCTGGCTGCGCCTGGGCGGGTGCGACGACGGCGAGACGGGCCCGAGTCGGTGGTGGAGCGTCGCGGCGAACGAGCTGCGCGGGCTTGTCGAGGGCGAGGCGCGCGCGCGGCGGGGGTGGCTCGAGGACCGTGACGAGGTGCGGGTGCTCCGTGTCGGTGTGCAGGCGGAGCTGCTGGTGCGTGCACGAGCCGAGGCGGGCGGGCTGGAGGGTGCGAGACTGGGTCGAGCACAAAGGCGCGGCGGCCGCGAACTCGGGGCGGGCGAAACGGCTCCTTCCTCGTCGAGCGCCAAAGCCAGGGTCTGAGATGGCACCGCCGCCGCTCTCTTCTCGCCAGCACAGAGGCCCGCTCCGATCGACCCCGTCCAGGCCTCGCAGGTAGCACCACCGCCCGCGCTCTTCCTCCTCCGCCCTCCCTCCTCCTTCCTCTCCCTCCTCCTCGTCGCGCTCCCTCCCGACCGCACCCTCACTCAACGGCACCCGGGCTCTGTCGATCGACCCTTCGACCCCTCCGCACCCCGTCGGCATGCTCGCCGAAGTGCTCGCACGGTCGCGTGGCTCGCCGCCTTTTCATTCGCTTCGCTTCCGGGGACCAAGCTGGCGTCGTCGTCGTCGTCGTCCAAGGGGTGACGACGTCGTCCCTCTCCTCCTCGCTCGCTTTCCGCTTTCGCTCGACCAATGTCGCTTGCAATGCTGCCCCTCTCGGGCCCGCCGGCGCGTGCTCGGACCCTCGCTCGGGCGCAGTCTTCGCTTCCCCTCGTCGACCGTTTCTTCCTCGCGGGGGGTCGGCCTCGCCGGACGCGCTACCGACGGGCCCTTCTTCTCCAGCCGTCGCTGGCGTCGATCCCCTCGTGCGATCCGGCCGACAGGCCTCCCTTGGCGCGCCGCGCTCGAGCAGAAGCGCTTCCGAGCACCGGCGCGCGAGCGAGGGCGACGCTCTCGCTCGTCTTCGATCTCGCGCGGCGAGTGCGACTCGCTGCGAGCAGCTCGCTCGGCTCTCGCTCTGCCCGAGGAGGCGCTGTGCTCGAGCTGGCCGTCGTCGAGACGCTCGAGTGCCGGTCACGCGCATCCTCTCTCTCGGCTTCGCGCCGGCGCACTGCGACGGAAACGAGCGCTTGACTGCAGGGGACGGTACTACGAGGAGGCATAGAGAGAGAAGAACGAGAGGGAGGCAGGAAGGGAGAGCTGCTCAGAGGCTCGAGTACATCGGGTCCAGCACCTTGCCGTCCCCGTCCTCGTCGCCAGCACCGCTGCGCTGCGACGCGCCGTCGAGGCTCACCTTGACGCCCTGGACCGACTGCGCGCTCACGCTCCCGCGCCCGCCGCCGCCGAGCGTGCAGTTGCCGTGCATGCGCGCCATGCCGGCGGGCGTGAGGACGCTCGTGACGGCGTACATCGAGTCGCCCTCGCGGTGCGGCGGCACCATGCCGCTCGCGGTCGGGCTCATGCTCGTGCAGTCGCGGATCGCGGGCGTGTCGCCGATGAGGAAGAAGACGCCCGGCGGCTGGAGCGCTGCGCTGCGCCGGGTCGGGTACCGCCGCTTGACGAGCTCGCGTTCGCCGATCGTGTAGGTCAGGAGCTCGTATTCGCACCCGAGGAGCGCGAGGACCGCCTTGGTCCCGACGTCGTCCTTGTCGCGGTGCGGCGCGAGGAGCGACCGCGACGAGTGGATCGACGACACCGAGTGCGCCGTCGTCGTCGTGTACAGCGACGCCGTGTCGGACATGGCGTCGTGCTGGCGGTAGCCGTGCGCCTTGACGAAGATCCATTGCGCGAGCTCATACGTGAGCGTCGCGATGACCATCACTGCAAGCGGGCGGCGAGAGGAGCACGTCAGCGAGGGAGGAGGGAAGGGGGGAGAGGGAACGAGCGGCGACGACGCACTTGACAAGTTGGCGACCTCCTCCTGTTCGCCCTCGCTCTTGGCACGCTCGAGCTCCGAGTGCAGAGGGAACGCCGCAAAGACCCGCTCGGCCATCTCGCCCGGCTGCGTCCTCCACGCCGTCTCGACGCTGTCGGCGCTCGGCACCGTCTGGAGGAGGACGACCTGCGGCGGCTCCTCGAAAAGTCGGCGCAGCTGCTCGTCGACTGAGCTGTTGTCGCGAGGGCGAGGTGCGTCGATGCCGAGGAGGGCGGGGAGGAAGACGTTGCGGAGAGAGGGGGCGAGAGGGTGTTCGGGCGAGGCGAGGAGCGAGATGAAGGCGTCGGCGACGGTGTGGAAGGCGGTGTGGCGGACTGGAAGCTTGCGATTGTGCTGCTGGGCGCGATGGGTCAGCTCGTGAGGCCGCCGGGCTGTGGCCGAGCGGCAGGAGAACGAGCGCACCGTGAGGTCGCGAGTGACGAGAGGGGGAGTGAGCGGCATGGCGTGTGGCGAGGTGCGGGCGGTAGGCGTAAGGCGAATGCGGCGAGGGGCGCAAGACGAGCTGCTGGAGAACGTCGCAGCGAGGAGCGAGGAGGAAGGACGAGCGAAGGAAGGGAGCTCCGTCTCGATGAGGCGCGAGCGGCGAGACAGACCGGGGGACTGGCGACGCTGCATTCAGAAGCCCGCGCCTCCGCTCAGAGGAGGCCTTCTCGCCCGGGCAGGAGCTCCACAGAACCGCGGATGAAGCGGTGACAGCGACGGGAGGAGAGCGCGACTGCGGATGAAAAAGGCAGCGTGCGCTTCACGCTGTGTGCGCTTTGGCGAGCCTTTGCGCAGGGCTGCGGGCAGAACGACAGCTTGGAGCAGGAGAGAGAGAGCAAGAGAGAGAGGAGAGGCAGCGGCGAGGAGGCGAGAGGAGGAGGCTCGAGCGCGCGAGCCGAAGCGCCTCCTTGCCCTGCGACTACTTCGCTCGCCTCGCCGAGCAGCGGCCTCTCGTGCTTCCCAGAGCAGAGACAAGCGACAGGTGCGACGAGCAGCAGCGGCAGGCTCTCTGGCACAGGCCGTTCTCGCTCTCCTCGAGCAGCGCGAAAGGGAGAAAAGCTCGATTACGTCTCGCAAAAGACAAGGCACAGAAACTCGGACTCTAGCAGCATTGTACAAGGACCCTCCTCCTCGACGTCGACGCTCAGGGCGCCGCCCCGCCGTACTGCGTGCCGACCTCGCTGCCCTGGCGCGAGCACAGCTCCGGGTGGCCGATCTTGCGCAGCTTGCCGTCGTACTCGCCGTCGCGGTAGCCCTCGACGACTGCGGGCGGGCGAGAGAGAGGGTCGACGAGGTCAGCGAGGCGAGGAGGGACAGCAAGAAGGAGCGAGGGAGGGACGCACTGCGCTGCAGGAGCTCCGAGGTCGAGACGCCGTTCGTGCGCTTTGTCGGGAGGAAGGCGCCTGCGCGAGGAGGGAGCGCGAGTTAGGGCTGCAGAGAGAGTCAAGAGGGGAAGGGAGGGAGAGAGAGGGGCGCACCGATCGACTTGGCGTAGGCGTACACGTCCTCCTTGCCCGCGCTCGCGTACGGCTCCTCGTCGTGCGCGATGTAGTCGATCTGCCACTTGTCGATAAAGTCCTGGTCGACCTGCCACGGCGCGTCCTCGACGACCTCGTCGACCCAGCGCACGTGACGCACCGACTCGTAGCGCTCCTGCGACGAGAGGACCGGGTGCGACTTGTGCGCGCGCACGAGCGAGGAGGAGCACACGCCGACGAGGAGGTGCACCGAAGGGAACATGAGCTTGCACTGGCGCAGTTGGAGCATGTGGCCGTCTGCGAGCGAGCAGGAGGAGCGTCAGAGGGGAAGAGGCGGAGGACGAGGAGGACGACAGGGACGCACAGTGCAGGAGGTCGTACACGCCGTCGGCGTAGATGCGCACAGGCCGGTCCTCGGGCGGCGGGTTGATCTTGTACGGCCTGCGCGGGTCGCCGGCGATCGCGATGCGGATGTGGTCCTGCGAGCGGCAGCGACTTTAAGTCAGCTCAGGTTGGCTCGCTGAAAGCGCCGAGAGCGGGACAGGAAGGGAGAGCGCGCACGCACCTGGATCTCGGTCGCCGTCAAGTTGCTCAAGAAGCCGCTCGGCGCGGGCGCCCACATGACCTCGCCGTCCTTCTCGCCCTGGCCCTGCACGCCCGGGTGCCGGCTCTCGACGGCCGTCTCGGGCGCGGGCGTCTCCTCCTCGTCTTGCACCTCGATGTCGGCGTCCTCCGTCTCGGTCTCGGTCGCGGGCGGACTCGGGCTGCTCGTCATGCCGCGCTCGTCGCCGGCGAGGTCCGACGCCGACGAGCGGTACGACGCCTGCTGGTGCAGGAGCTGCTGCTGCGCGGCGGCGGCGCCGCCCGGGTGCGGGTGCGCCTGCGCGCCGAGGGCGACGGGCGCGCGGAAGGCGTGCGGGTGCGACGCGAGGCGGGCGGCCGACGCCGGGTTGCGGCTCGCGGCGGTCGCCGACGAGATGTCGCCGTCGTCTGCGGGCGAGGGAGGCGCGTCAGCTCGCGCACACGTGCGGAGGATGCAAGGGAGAGGGGAGGAGAGGAAGGAGGACGCACGCCCTGCCGAGTCGTAGCCCTCGCCGGGGACCTGGGCCTGCTGCTGCACGCCGGCGAGCGAGCCCGGCACCGCCGCCTTTGGGGTCCCGAGCGGGCCCTGGCCGGGCGAGCCGAGCCGCATGCCCTCGAGGGCGCCGCCGAGGCCGCGCATCCCAGCACCGGGCGCACTCGAGCGGTCGGTGTCGTCGTCGTCGAGGTCGAGGTCCGGGCCCGAGGGCGTCTCGTCGTTGGATTCGGCCGAGGCCTCGCGCTGCAGGGGACGAAGGGCCGAGTCAGCAGTGTGAGCGGCTGTGCAGGCAGCACAGGCTGCGCCCTGAGGCCGGGGGAGGTCGCCAAGGCGGGCGAGAGATGAGGACGACGAGGGGAACGCACCGAACTCTCGCCCTCGCCCTCGGGGACGAGCCTGCGCTGGCCGTGCGAGCGGCGCCTGCTCTGTGCTCCTCCCGTGCTCGCGGTCGCGCCTTGTGCGTGCGAGGTCATGGCCGTGGTGAGGTCGAGAGCAGGGCTCGACTTGATCGCTGCCTCGTCGTCACCTCGGCTGAGACAAGTCGCCGTCGAGGCTGCTCTCGACAGGGCTGGGTGCAGATGCGACGCGGGTTGCAGAGGTACGAGAGAAGCTACAGACAGGCAATGCACACCGCCGCGAAACACAAGGACAACAAAGAGAAAAGCGGCTCGCCCCGACCTCCTCTTCCTCCTCTTCCTGCTCGACTCGCCGACGCTCGACCCGCAAGCTCACCGCTGCGGCACATAGTCCTTGGACAGGTCGATCCCCTGGTCCTTAAGGTGCGTGTTGGTGATCTTGAACTTGCGGTTCGAGCTCCCGGGGCCCTTGCGCCCCTTGCCCGCCTTCTTCTTCGTCGTCGGCGGCGGCGGTGCACCGGACGAGGCGACGAGACCGGCTGCGGGCGCACGAAGAGGTGTGGCAGGATGGATGGAGACGGACGTGCGTCAGCGGTGAGCAGCGAGGGACAGGGAGAGGAGGAGGAAGACGCACCTTGCTGCAGCTCGAGGGCGAGGTCGTCGCCGACAGGCGTCTTGAGCGAGCGCCACAGGTCCTTGAACTCTGCAAAGGGGCACAACGCGTCAGTCTCGAGCTCATCGTGCTCGTCGAGAGCGCGCAAGAGACACAGCAAGACGGAGGGGACGCACCCTGGTCGAGCGGGTCGCGCTCGCGGCCAATGTCGTCGAGGAAGACCATCTTCATCTGGCCGTCCTTCTCGGCCATCTCGGTCTTGCCCGTGCGGGTGACGAGGACGCGGCCCTCGCGCTCGAGGTCCTCGATGGCCTGCTGCGCGCCGGTCCACGACTCGCGCAGCTTCTTGACGGGGAGGCCGCCTTGGGGCGAGTGTCGGCGCAGGAGCGACAGGAGGTCGGCCTTGGACGAGAGGATGTAGTCGGGCTGTGTCGGTGTGCGGTGCAAGGTGAGCTCAAGGACGGTGCACAGCGAGAGGGAGAGAGAGAGCGCACTCGGTAGGAGAAGAGCCCGGTGCGCTCGTCGTGGCGGACGCGGTCGTGGTTGGCGAGGGCGTGGACGAGTTCGTGGTTGGAGAGGAGGGCCTGGACGTTGGACTCGAAGGCGAGGTCCTCGAGGCGGATGGGGCGGTTGACCTGCTTGAGGAACGAGACGGCGAGGGCGAGCTGGGTGGCCCAGTGCCGGCCTGTGCCGCTCAGGGCGGGACCGATGACGGGCTGGGCCATGGCTGGGGCTCAGTGTGGAGCAGCAGAGCAGAGACGAGCCGAGCGGGACGAGGAAGAGAGCGAGAGCCGAGCCGGACTCGGACGACGACGACGACGAAGGGGAGGGGAAGCTCCGCCGTCCTCTCACCGCCGTCGAGCACTCCCGCCAGACGCACACGCGAGCCACCCATACCCACCAGCCCGCCCGCGCCATGACGACCATCCCCTCGCGCCTCGCCCGCCTCACCAAGTCGTCCACCTCCTGGGACCAGGCCCGCTCCGCCTCGCGCTCCCTCTACCGCCAGTGGATGCGCGCCGCCCCCGAGATCGTCTCGCTGTACGCCCTCAACATCCCCGCCTACGCCATCCGCGCAAAGGTCCGCGAGCAGTTTGAGCGCAACCAGCAGGTGAGCGACATCAAGGCCGTCGACGTCCTCCTCCTCAAGGGCCACCAGGACCTCCAGGAGACCCTCAACTGCTGGAAGATGGACTCGCACGTCCTGCGCTGGTTCGCCGCAGAGGAGGTGCGCTCCCTCGCTCCCTCTCCTCCTCATCTCCCCGAACCATCTGACCCGCTCTCTTTCTCTCCTCCCTGCAGCTTCCCCGTGCGTCCCTTGCCTCTCTCGCGCACCCTCCGGAGGACCCATCGCTGACCTGCGCACCCTCGGTTCCCGCCCGCAGCACGGCCCGACAACTTCCTCGACGCCTTCTACGCCTCGCGCGACGACTCGAAGGAGGTCCAGCCCACCGCCTAGGCGGGCGACGATGAGGGCAGGGTGCGATCGAGGTGGGCGTGGCTGTAGACGAGAGGGCGTGCGGGTTGTACTCGACGGCGGTTTCTGTGTCTGTCCCTCGCGTCGTCCTCGCTCGTCCTGGCTTCGTCGTCCGCTCTCCTCGCTCTCCTCAACGATCTCTCACTCGAAAGCTGGTCTCGAAGGCAGCGAGAAGAGAGAAAGAGTCCTTTGTGCAGTGGGGAGGAAAGCTAAAGTACTGCTCGTCCAACTTGGTCTGCTCGTCGCGGCTCCTCCCGCCGCCGCTGCCGCTCCCCTCGAGCTCCTCGTCATGCTCCTTCTGCGACACAACAACGTCGACGCGCGCCCTTCCTGCACGCCTCCACCGACGTCGCACGCCCCTCTCGAGCGCGCTCACTCCTTCTTCTTGTCGACGACCTGCGGCTTGACCTTGGGCTTCTCGACCTCGCTCAAGAGCTTGCCCGGCTGGGCGAGCTTCTCGGCCTCGGGGCCGCCCGTGCCCGTCTGCGCCTGGAGCACGGCGAGCTCCTCCTGGGCGCGGATCAGGTCGAGCACGAGCGAGTAGGTGCGCGAGAGGATGAGCGACAGGACGAGGCACGAGCCGTGCAGGTAGAAGTTGCGCTCTGCGGGCGGCGTGAGGCGGGTCAGCGCGTGTCGTTCGGAGAGGTGCACGAGAAAGAGAGGGATGAGGCGAGGGACGCACCGCTGAGGAACTTGCGCGAGCGGTAGTCGGCCTGGGCGCGCATGTCGGGCGTGGCGGCGACGCCGGCAGGGCTAGTCGCGAGGCTGCGAGCGAGTGAGAGAAGGAGTGTTGGGCGAGTCAGCGAGCCTGCAGGCAGGACGAGCGACGAGACGGAGAGGGAGGTCGGGACGCACGCCTCGCGCTCGCGGTGGATCTTGAGCATCTGGTTGACGGCATCGGCGAAGAGGACGGCGATGAAGATGAAGGTGATCTTGAGGCCGTACTGGAGCTGTTGCGGGCGAAGGGAGAGCGTCAGTGCCTCTTGCTCGACGCGAGGTGGGTGGGGAGCAGGGGCGGGAGGGGGAGGACGGACCCTGGCGATGATGTCTGCGAGCGAAGAGCGGGTCAGCTTCGGCACAGAGGATGTAGAGAAGTGGGAGAGGGACGCACGCGACTCGGCAATCGCCTTGAACATGGCGCGCCTCCAGGCGAACGGGAGCGGGAACTGCGTCACGGTGCGGAGGATGCAGGTCAGCGTGGCGTCTTGGACGGCGGGTTCGACCGCAGCGCAAAGCCGGTACGAGCTCTGCTACTGCGGACCGAGTCGGCTCGAGAGCCAGGCTCGCCGAGGAGGAGGAGGAGAGAGCGGGGCCGGCAACGCACAATGACCACGAGGAACGTCACGAGTTCCAGCGTGAGGATGGCGAAGCTGATGAGGTTGTAGAACTGCGGGCATGAAGCCAGTGTCAGTTCTGGACACGCTGCAGCTGCAGAGGAGGCAGAGGGGAGCGCACAGCCATGGCGAGGCAGCTATGACGAGGGTCGGGTCGTGGGTCGAGTCGAGAGGGCGAAGAGAGCCTGCGAGGTGCGGCACTGTCAGTGGGCGCGTGCTGTGAGAGTTCTGGCGGTGGACGCACTGGTACTCGACGACGGCGAGCGAGGTGGTCAGGGAGGAGAGAGGGAGAGGCCGAGCGGGCGAGGTGGAGACGACGAGCAGCAGCTGCGCAATTTGGCCGCGGCGTGTCCTCCTCCCGACCTTTGCTGGACAGCCTCGCAAGGCTCATGAAGCTGTCATGCACTCGCACCAGACGCGCAGGAAAAGCCTCGCGAGCAGGGAGAGGACGCTGCGTGCATGCGCATCTCGTCCTCGCTCTCTCGAGAAAGCTGCGGACAGGAACTCGAGCTTGAACCACATCGAGCACGCTACGCAACAGCGGTCCTTAGCGCCCTGATGTCCGGCAGCGCCATCTCGTCGAACGGGCCCTTCTTGACGCCCGCTCGCTGCCCACCTGCGCCAAGGCCGACCGACGCCTCGTTCCCGGCGCTCGTAAGCGCACCGAGCACGAGTCGCACGAACGACGCGTAGCCTGCGCGCGACGACTCGTCGTGGATGGCCTGCGAGCAGGAGAGAGCGGGTCAGCGCGCTCGAGGGCAGCGCGTTGGCGTTTGGCGAAGGGAAAGGGCAAGCGCACCGTGAGGTTGTCCTTCATGGCGGCGAGCATGCTGCGCAAGAGGTTCATGACGGTCCCACGAGGTATGGCGGGGCGTGCGGCGGGGCGGTGGAGGAGCTGGGTCGTCGAGAGCGGAGCCGAGCCGTGCTGGCCGGCGGTCGAGGCGAGGACGAGTCGAGCGGCGTTGCGGAAGAGGACTGCGCGCGCGCGCAAGGATGCCAAGTCAGCTACATGAGAGCGCGTAGAGATGAAGGGAGGCTCGGGACGCACTCGTGAGGACCTCGAGGCGCTTGTCGAGGAGGTCGAGCTGCTCGACCTGGACTCGGCCCGTCTCGGTCGAGCGCACGAAGGGCAGGCCGTCTAGCAGAGGCGAGACGGTGCTGACGTGCTCGTGTTGGTCGGCGTTGAGGAGCTGCTCGAGCAGGACGTGCTGCGACGTGAGGCGCCGGGCGACGATCGACTCGAACAAGATCTCGACGACGTCGTCGGCGAAAGCCTGCGTGCGAGGGACCAGCGTCAGTCTCCCTCTCCGGTGGAAGATGAGACGACGAGGACGCACTGTGTAGACGGCGGGGTCGTGCTTGAGGATCTGGATGATGAGAAAGAGGCCGATGTCGCGTCGGCCGACCGGGTCGCTCAACCGCTTCCAGCTCTGGTCGCCGTACTGCAGGTAAGGGCGCCAGTCCTGCGCGCACGTCATCACCATCAGCATCGCTTCGAGGAGGTGTGCGCCGACAGGGAGGAGAGCGAGAGGGAGGACGCACTGCGACCCGGTTTTCGACGGCGACGGCGAGGCACCTCGTCCAGCACTCGACGACCGTCTGGGCGTAGCTGACGCGGTCGACGACCGTCGGGCCACTCGCCTGCTGGTCGACGAAGATGTTCGAGACGAGGCGGAAGAAGGCGGGCGCGATCGTCGAGCGCAGGAGCTGCGGCGAGGACGAACAGCTGCGGGTCAGTTCTCGCTCGAGCGGACGTCGACGTCGGCGAAAGACATGGACGCACCTCAGCGAACGCCTTGTCCTTGGCCTTGAGCTCGTTGTCGCGCTGCTGCTGGCCGTCGGCGACGCCTGCGCCGCCATCGATGCCGAGCATGGCGTTGAGCGCTGGGTCGTCAAAGTCGAGGTCGTCGAGCATGCCAAAGTCGTCCTGGCTCTCGCCGTGAGCGGCTGCGCCGGCTTGAGGAGCCAAGGGCCGAGGGAGGGCGGCGCGGCGCACGTCGAGGAAGCACTCGATCGTGCGGATGGCCTCGCGCCCGATCATGGGGTCGAGCGCGAGCGGCGAGTCGAGGAGCTGCGACGTCCAGCCTGCGTGCGCAGGGAGCGTCAGCAAGGCTCGATACTGACTATGGCGAGGAGGAAGGGTCAGGAAGGAGCGAGAGAGGGACGCACCGGGATGCAAGAGCGCCAAGTCGGGGAAGTCGACCGCCGCCTGCTCGTCGCCCGGGCGCCTCGACCGCGTGACGACTTGCACAGAGCGCAGAACCATCGTGATCATGAGCGCGCGCGTCCACAGCGGGTCACCGCTCGCGCCGTTGCGCGTCCTCGTCCCGCCGGCGCCCGATCCTGCGCCGGGTCCTGCGCCGCCGCCGCCGCCGCCGCCGCCGCCGCCGCCGCGCCGCTGCAGCCGCTCGTCCTTGCGCCGCTCGCGCTCGACGGCGCCGTACTCGCTCTTGAGCGTGCCCATGATCGCCGCGAGCCACTCGACGACGGGTCCGAGCGCGAGCTGGTGCCGCCTCGCGACGAGCGCAAAGTACAGGACGGCGCGGATGCACGTCTTGCGCGCCTCGTCGTCGACGTTGCCGAACGCGATGAGGCGTGCGGCTTGCTCGATGCGCTGCGGAGCGGCCGAGGGGAGGAGGGCGGCGAAGGCGAGGTGGAGCGAGTAGTGGTTGACGAGGACCGACGGGCCGCGCGACGAGAGCTCGGCCGACTGCTTGGACCATGCCGAAGAGACCATGGGCGACAGGCGCAGGAACAGGCGCGTGAGCTGGGCCCCTCGGCGGCGCTTCTCGGCGTCGGTCGACGACGGGAGGGCGGCGGCGGCGGCGAGGACGAGCTTGAGGAAGACGACGAACGCCGTGTCGCGCTTCGGGTCGAGCTCGACCTTCTTGTCGAACAGGCTGAGGTCCTGGAGGAACGGCGGAAAGTCGCCGGCCGTCTCGGTCGTGAGGTCGGCGAGCCGGCGCGCGTTGAGAAGGTCGAAGAGCCGCGGGAGGAGCTCGTCGCGGATGTCGACCGACCAGGCCCATCGCTCGACGAAGACGAGGCACCGTGCGAACAGAGTCCACAGGTACCGGTCCCGGCGGGCGACGGCCGTGCTCGACAGCGTGTGGTCCGGCTGCGCGAGCGCGGCGGGCTGGATCGCCTCGAGCGTCGCGAGGAGGGCCGGCCAGTGCGCCGCTAGTCGAGGCTTGGACCTCGAGATGCCCGACGGCGAGAACTGCGAGACGGCGCACAGGGCCATGGCCGTGTACGACAGGACCTCGCCGCCGGCCGGACCGCGCTCGGCCCTCGTCCCGGCGAGCGTCGCCCTCGTCTCGTCGAGGACGATCGTCCACAGCTCGGTCTCGCTCAGGCCGCCGCCGCCGTCGTCGCTGAGCGCGAGGCTGACGAGGCCGAGCCACGCCTCGACCGTGACGTCGGCGACGAGCGCGTCGGGCAAGCGCGCCGCCTTGAGCGTGCGGGTCGTGCGGTCGACGCCATGCTGGAGGAGGCGCCGAACGAGGACGGCGACGAGGCGGTGCAGGCGCGCCGAGTCGACGACCGAGTCGCCGCACTCCTTGCGCAGCCGAGCGGCGAGGTCGACGACGTGCCACGACATCACGATGCGGCGCAGGCGAAAGGCTCTCGCTGCAGCGTCGTCGGGGACGGGCAGTGAGTCGAGGCGCGTCTCGAGCCGCTCGAGGTGGACGAGGATGGCGGTGCCGAGCCGGGCGAGCGCGTCGTCCTCGGCGGGGCGGGCGACCTGCGTCGACGTCCAGTGCCCGAGGAACCGCAGCGCCGAGCCGACCTCGACGAGCGGGCTCGCTGCGTCGTCTGCGGCGGCGAGCGAGGCGGCGAGGGCGTCGTGCGCGCCGTCGCACAAGGTCGGGACGAGCGGGTCGAGCTCGTCGGCCGCCATGCTCGATGAAAGGCGGCACCCGAACGCGTCGGCGGCGAACGGGCCCTGCGGCAGCGCCGAAACGTCGACGAGCGAGAACAGGTACCCGTTGCGGACGAACGAGTCGGGCCCGGCGAAGCGCACGCCGGCGGCGAGGCGGTGCAGGTCGAAGTCGTGCGAGAAGCGGCCGAAAGACGCCCAGACCTCGCCGTCGGGCTCAACGGCGGCGGCACCGAGAGCTCGAGGGACGGCGGGGATGCCGAAGTCGGCGGGACGGGCGCCTGCAGGTCGAGGTGCGGCGGGATGACGAGGCGCGTCGACGACGACGCCCGTGTCTGTTGGCTCGTCCCGAGCGGCGCCGTCGCGCAGCCCGACGAAGGCGAAGACGGCCTCGTCCGTGTCGAGGGCGACCTGCTTCGGCCGGCGCTGCCAGGCCGGCGCGGCGGGCCCGTCGAGCGGGCGGTACCCGGCGACGTAGTTGCCGCTGTCGCGCAGGACGCCTCGCTGCTGCTTGTCGGCGCGTCCTGCACCGACGCCGGCCGCCCGTGCGCGAGCCGGCGCATCCTTGCCCTCGCCGTGACCCGCACGTCCCGCGCCGCCCTTCTTCCTCGACGGCTGACGCTGCGCTGGCCCGCGCGGCGGTCGCCTCGCACGCCGCAGGAAGCGGTCGACGATGTCCTCGTCGGCGGCGCCGCCCGTTGCCGTACCGCCGGCGCGACCCTTGCGCGAGCGCGGCGCGAACGAGTCGAGCCACGAGGCGACAGCGTCGGCCTCGTCGTCGTGCGCATCGTCGACGTCGTCGTCGCTGCGCTCGGGCGCCGAGCCGCTCTCGTCGGTGAAGACGTCGGCGCCGAGCAGCGACGGGCGCGCGTCCTGGCCGTCGTCGTCGAGCGGGCGCACCTTGACCCTCGCCCGCGCGCGGCGCTTCCGCTCCCGCTCGCGCTCGAGCGCCTCCTCGTCGCCCGAGTTGAGCTCGTCCGTCTCGTCGCCGCCGTCGAGCTCGGCATCCGAGTCGGACCCGAGCGCGCCGCCGGCTCGGCGCGCGCGCCGCTCGCGCTTCATGAGCTCGAGGTCGGCGACGGCCTTCTTGAGGAAGACGGCGGGCATCATGGCGCCGAGGGCGCGGCGACGCTTGCCGCGGACCTCGAGGCGTGGTGCGGGACGAGCCGACGCCGAGACGTCCGAGGAGGGCTCGTCGACGTCGCCGTTGCGGTCGAGCGCCGGCGCCGACGATGAGCGAGAGGCGCTCTGCGAGTCGTCCGAGTCGCCGCCGTACCGCCTGCGCCGCCCGCCCCGCTCGGACCCGCTCCCACTCGCGCCGTCGCTCCCGCTGTCGAGCGCGCGCAGCTCGCCCTCCCAGTCCTCCTCCCGCGCCCGCTCGCCGACGCCGCCGCGCCCGGCTCGCCCATGCAGCGACCCCGCAGGCATCGCCATGCCGTCGGGCCGCCGCCTAACGGCGAGCCCGTCCCGCACAGGCTCGCTCCCTGCGCGGTCGCGCCGGCTCTTGCGCCCGCCCGCGCCGTCTCGCCGCGCTTGGCCGTGCCCGGGCCCGAGTCCTTTGCCGCTCGAGCGCTTGCGCGACGTACGTGCGGGCGAGGAGGACGGCGGGGCCGACTCGGCGCGGCCGCTGCCGGTGCGAGGGCGGCGGGCGGCGTCGGCGGGAGCGAGCGTGCTGCGGCGCGACTCGGGGGCGCTCGTGCGCTTGCGCTTGTGCTTGCGCCGAGCAGGGCGCGTCGTGCCGAGCTCGTGCGGCGCGGGGAGCGTGTCGGACTCGGAGCCCGAGGCGGCGCTCGAGCCGGACCCGGCGCTTGAGCCCGAGTCGTCGACGTGGTCGTGGTCGTGGTCGTCGGTGAAAGGTCGGCTCGATCGAGAGCGCTTTGCGGCTGCGCCGGTGCTGCCGCTGCGGCGACGGCCAGCCGTTGTGCCGGCCTTGGCGAGGTAGCGCGGGTCGTCGAGGCGGGATGGGCCGTGGCGGTGCGGCGAGTGCTCTGCAAACGGCCTTCGTCAGTACGTGTAGAACAACGAGGCGAGCAATTGAAGAGGGCAAAGACAGAGAGAGAGGACGCACTGCGCTTGCGAGCTCGAGAAGCGCCATCGTCGCCCATCGCAGCGTCGACCGCCCGCCGCATGCGGTCCCTGCGGCGCGCCTCGCGCTCGAGGAGGTCGTCGCCGTCGAGCTCGAGGTCCTCGTCCTCGCCCTCGGTCTCGCCCGACGGCGCCGTCGAGACCCAGGCCCCGTCGCGCTCGTACCGCCCGCCCGTCGTCGCCGGCCTGCGGCGCGTGGCGCTCCCACCCGCCCTCGGCGTGCTGCCGCCCTCCTCGCCGTCCGCTCCTTTCTCCTCCTCCTCGACGAGCCACCCGCCGAGCCGCTCCCGCCTCGCCTTCTCCGCCTTGTCGGCCGCCTCCTTGCGGCGCCGCACCTCGTCCTCGCCGTCCTCCTCGTGCCCGCGCGGCAGGCCCCGCACGACGGCGCCCGCCCACCCGTTGCGCAGCAGCGACACGGCGTAGCGCTGGTGCTCGGTACTGTACGGCGCGAGCTGCGCGGCGGTGCGCTGCCGGAAGGAGCGGCCGGCGGGGACGGGCGGGTCGAGGTCGGGAGGGATGATGGGCGGCGGCGACGAGGCGTGTGATGACGACGGCGCGGCGGTAGGACCGACGAGAGAGGTCGACGTCGGTGCGCGAGCGCGCGGGGTGGGAGAGCGCGAGCGCGAGCGCGAGGGGGACGAGGTGCTCGTGGAGGCTTGGGGCTGGCGCGCCCGGTCGAGCGCCGGCTGCGACGGTGCCGAGCTGATGGGCGAGACGAGGCGAACCTGGACGGGCACGGCGGGTCTGCGCAGCGCCGGGAGCGAGGACGGGGTCGAGTCGGCGTCGGAACCGTCGGCGAGTGGGGAGGAGGGGGAGGGTCGGCGCCGAGGTGCGGCGAACGAAGGTGAAAGGGGCCTTGTACCGTGTGCTGTACTGGAGGAGGCTGGTCGACGAGAAGGCGAAGGTGCAGACTGTGCGAGGAAGGGAGTCAGCGGGGAGCCAACGAGACGGACGAGGAGGAGGAGGGAGCGCACCTCGTCGTCGCTGTCGAGCTGCATGGCCTGATCGGTGTGCGCCTCGAGAGATGCATGGTGTGCGGCCCAGTAGCGCTCGCCGAGCAGGGCGGCCCGTGTCTCCTCGAGGTCGCCCGGGTCGCTGGGAGGAACGGCGCCGAGCGGGGACGCGACTAGCTGAGGCTGCCGCTTGCGGAGCGCGCCGTCCATCTGAGTGCGGGCTTGGGAGCTGCTGATGAGCTGCACTGGTCGGTCGAGCGTGGTGTGGTGCAGGAGGAGCGAGGCGCGACGACGACGCGACCGCCCCGACGGCCCACTCGCAGCGGCCTTTCTTCGCTGGTCGGAGGACCCAGGTAATTCAGCGATAGTGTACTAGCCATAATGCACGACCCGCCGCTAGCTCTGGTCGAGGTGGCCGCCTCGAGCCGGTTCTCATCGCTCGCCTCCTCTTGCTCGTCGTCTCGTCCATCCAGCGCAGCACCAGCCGGCACAGCAGCACCACACACATGCTCGCTCGGATCGTCATCACCCTCGCGAGCGCCGTCCTCCTCCACTCGGCCTACTCGGCCTGGCTGGGTCCGTCTCGTCCCCCTCGTCGTCCCTCGCACTTGCGACAGCCCGCTGACGCAGCTCTCCCACGCAGCGCGCACGTCTGCTAAAGCACTCGGCGTCCATCTCGAGCCGACCCTCCTCGGCTCGCACCTCCCCGTCGCGGTGCGTCCCCCTCCCCCTCACCTCCCCCTCGGACTCGGCTGACCTCCTCTACTGCTCGCAGGTCACTCTCGAAGCCATCGTCTCGTTCGTCCTCCTCACCGTCGGCATCCTCCTGTCGGCACCGCCACCCAAAGGTGTCTCGTTCGCGAGCGAGATGGCCTCGAGGTGCGTCTCTCGCCCTCTCCGACCCTCATCTGTCTTCGCTCGGCTGCTGCGAGGCGTGACAGGGTTGTTAACGGCGACACGCACACACAGGAGCATCGACTCGACCGACTCGGGCGTCGCGTTCGCCAACCTGCGGCACCGCGGGCGCATCCTCTTTGGCCCCGCAGGCTCGGAGGGAGCAGCAGGTGGAGCAGTCTCGAAGCGGTAGAGCCTCTGTCGACAGCGCGATGTACTCGTGTCGATTCCCTTGCTGTACGACGTGCGATCGAGAGAGAGAGAAAGAGCAGTCGCTTCTCGTGGTCGTGTCAAAGTGGCTCGAGCGAGTAAGAGACCGAGTGCGAGTTATCGTGAGAGGGGAATGCTACGAGGGAGTGGGTATGAGCTAGTAGAGAGGGTGACGACAAGAGGAAGAGTGCAGGGGTGGTGGTACAAGGGCGACCGGACGAAGCGAGAGCGAGCCCCTCGCGCGCTCACGGCTCCAACCTCCTCGACAGCTCCCTCGCAACGCCGACGTCGAGGCACCGGATCTTGAGGCACCGCCAGTACGCGCCCCTGCTCGGCTCGTGCGCGTACCTCGCCGCGAGGCGCTGGAACGTGACGACGCGCCCGACGATGCCGGCGAGCAGGCGGAACTTGTGCACGTTGACGAGCGGCGCGAGCGGGGTCGAGGAAGGGAGGGCGGGGAGGTGCGCGAAGGACGAGGGCGACGAGAGCGAGGTGAGGAGGCCGGCGGGAGAGACGAGTGCGGGCGAGGAGGGCGAGGACGGGTCGAGGTAGGTCGGGAGCTCGGTCGTGAGGGCGAGGTCGCGCAGGAATAAGCCTGTGCGCGCGTACGTGAACGCCAAGGTCAGCAATGGAAGTAGAGGGGCGCTTCCAGACCGACCGTGCGTCGTGAGGGACGCACCGAGGAAGGGGATGCAGCCTTTGCCGTGCGAGGTGCTTGCCGAGGCCGGCGCCGACGACGACGACGACGAGGCCTCGCCATCGTCCACCGCCGAGCCGCCGTACTCGTCGACCATCGCGCTCATGAGGGCGCGCAGGTGCTTGAACTGCGGGCGAGCGGTCGAGAGGCGGTGTCAGCGAGCTCGTCGCTCGGACCCCTCGGGCGTGCGAGAGGGCGAGGGACGAGGGAGAGCGGGGACGCACGTTGCGCAGGTGCGACGCAAAGGCCTGCATGCCCCTGAACTTGCGCATCTCCCACGCCGGGACGCGCGCCCACGTCTTGTGCAAGCGCTCGACGTCGTCGAGCTGCAGGCCGTGGATGATCTGCGTGAGGGTCTGCAGGTTCCCTTGGCAGTAGCACTTCTGCGAGCGAGGACGATGCACGTGTCAGTGAGAGGATAGCGAGGCGCAGGTGAGCAAGGAGAAGGGACGCACAAAGGCGAGGCGGATGAACTTGGCGATGAGCATGGCTCGCTCGTGGACGTCGGCCGTGAGCAGGATCTGCGGGCGCGCAATCAGTCTCGGCACAGCTCGAAAAGAGACGCAGGGGAGGAGACGCACCTCGGAGCAGACCCAGTTGGCCGTCAGGTTGAAGCGCGCGATGACATCCTGCACCGCGCTCGTCCTCGCCGCCGACCGGCCGTCGCGCGCCGCCTCGAAATCGCGCCGACGGCGCTCCTTGACGTACGCCTCCCAATCCCGCACGTCCGTCTCGCCCGCTCCCGGCTCGACCGCCGCCGCGCCGATGCGCTCGCGCCAGCTCCCGCTCACGAGCTCCTGGTAGCTCAGCATGCGGAGCAGGTCGCGCTCGATGAGCGTGAACTGCGCCGCGAGGACGTCGGTGCGGCACGAGAGGACGAACGACCGGTGCGACGGCGGTGCCGGGCCGCGGTGAGGGTGGAGCGGGAGGGTGAACGAGGTCGGGAGGCCCGGGCGCGCCGAGAGCGGGCGCAGCGGGATGCCGAAGATGTGGCTGACGGAGGGCTTGCGGAGCGTGTCGACGGTGGCGGCGGTCGAGGGAAGAGGGGAGGCGGTGAGGTGGTGCGGGCGCGCGGGCGGCGGGTCGACCTTGGTCGGCGGCGACGAGGAGAGGACGGCTGCCTGCCCGTCGCCGGCGCCGTCGAAAGGAACAGGCTCGACGTGCGTCGGGTCGAGGTCGACAACGGCCGCCTCGCGCTGCGGCGGCGCGGGTGCTACAGCGGCCGAGTCGGGCGCCGAGGTCGAGGAGAGCGACATGCGGCGCATGTCGGCGTACTCGGCGTCGAGCCGCTGCGCCTCCTTCTCGAGCCGGTCGATCTCGCCCCGCCGCTCCTCGTCCAGCTTGCCGCTCTTCTCCATCTGACGCTCGACCCGCTTCTTCTTCTCGTCCTCCCTCGACTCGTCGACGAGGCCCTCGAGCCGCCGCAGCGCCGCCTCGACGTCGCCCGGCTCGTCGTCGTCGTCCGAGTCGAACAGGCCGTCGAGGACGAAGTTGGGGATGACGGCCGCGGCCGACAAGGTCGCGCCGGCCTCCTCGTCGAGGAACGAGATCGACTCGCGTGACGCGCCGTCGTCCTCGCCGCCGCCGACGCCGCCGACGCCGCCGACGCCGCCGACGCCGCCGAGCGACCAATCGAAGGCGCCGTGCGCATGAGGCGCCGCGAAGCCGTACGACGACGTCTCGGACGCGGCGCTCGGGCTGCGCCGCTGCCGGACGCCCGCCGCCGCGAGCCGCAGGTTGGTCGCCGCCGGCAGGCGCTTGAGCGTGCGCTTGGCCTCGATGACGTCGTCGTCCATGTCGTCGTCCGAGTCGTCGAGGTCGTCGAGCTCGATGCGGACCGACTCGGGCCGGTGCGAGCTCGGGGAGGAGGGGAAGGGAGGGGGAGATGCGGCGAGCGAGGTGAAGGCGCCTGGGGCGAGGGAAAAGGTGTAGGGCTCGGTCGTGACAGGTGGAGCGGGCGCGTCGAACGGTGCGACGAGCGGCGCTTTGGGCGAGGGGAGGTAGGCGTGGTCGAGAACGGCGACGTCCGGCGGCGGGTCGTCGACGACGCCTGCGACGATGCCGAGCCCGACGCCCTCGTCGGCGACGCCGGGCGGAACGGGCTCGTCGAGGCCGACGTAGGGCGCCGCGTCGGCCGCTGCGTCGGCGGGACGAGGCGTGAGCGCCTCGGCGCTCTCGTCCCCCGTGCTCGGCGTGCCCTCCTCCCCAGCGTGCTCCATGTCCGGCGTGCGCTCGCCGACCCCCTCGTCCTGCGCCGCTGCAACGTCCTCCTGCGGTACGTCGACGCCCCAGTACCGCAGGTCGGCGTCGACGCCGCCCCGGACCCACAACAGGTCCGTCTCGCCCCGCTGCTCGAACTCGAGCTCCTCCCGCTCGCCGCCTCGTGCGCCGCTCGTACCGCCCGTCGACGCATCGTGCGCATGAGCCGTCGTCGTCGCGCGCTCCTTAAGCTTGCGCCGGAAGCGGCCGAGCGTCCCGAGCGCCGTCGAGACGCCGCGGGCGAGTGCGCCGCCCGGGCCTGCGCCGGCGGGACCGTGCGCGTCGTGCTCGGTCGACGCTGCGGCGGCCGAGTCGAGCGCGGCGGACGCAGCGGCCGAGGACGAGACCGAGGCGTCCTGGTGGCTGTGCAGCGCCGCCGAGAGGCCCGCGCGCGAGCGCAGGCTCGCGAAGCCGTTCGACGGCGACGTGGCGTGCGGCGCTGCTGGTGCGGTCGGCGCTGCTGGTGCGGTCGGCGCATGACAAGCGCCGCCGGCGCCGCCGAGCTCGAGGTCGACCTCGTCCTCGGCGGGTCCGTGCGCGTGCGAGTGCGCGACTGCGGGCGCAGGCGCGCTCGAAGCAGCAGCCGTCGCGCCGAGGATGAAGCGCTCCTTGCACCGCCTCGCCGTCTTCTTGAGGCCCTTGACGAGGCGCAGGTCGCGCGGGCTCTGGCGGAAGCGCTCGTCGCGCGCCGAGTCGTTGAGCCACGTCGTGAGCGCCGTGCGCAGCGCGCGCGAGGGGTAGAAGTCGTCCATGAAGTGGTTGAGGAGCCAGTACCGCAGGACGACGAACGTGCGCACGCGCACGACGCGGCGCAGGGCGTCGTCCTCGGGCGAGAGCGGGGCGGGCGGCGCCGACGAGAGGGACGAGGTCGAGGTCGACGATGGCGGCATGGACCACTCGAAGCGCGCGATGAGGAGGTGCAGGAGCGACAGCGGGGCGAGGTAGTGGCGGTACGTGAGGAAGAAGTCGGCGAGGAGCTCTGGCGCGATCTGGCTCGTGAGCTCGGCGACGAGCCGTTCGACGGTCGCCGCCATGAGGACGCGCTGCGCCGAGCCGTGCGACGACGCCGACGCGACCGAGTTGCGCAGGCTCGTTGCCGGGGAGGACGCCGCGCTCGCGCCTGCGCTCGCCGTCGACGCCGTGCCCGAGCCGGACCGCGCCCCGATGCTCCACCTCGTGCGCGCCGAGCCCGGGCTCGAGGCCTGCGCCTGGGGGCTGCCCTGCTCGCCCGCTCCTGGAGCCGCCCTCGGCGTACCCGGCGCGAACGACGGCCGCCTGCCGCCCTTGCCGGCGCCGACGCCTCGAGGCGAAGTCGTCGCCGCCGCGGCCGGCGCCGGCGGCTCCTTGACGCCCCAGATGACGAAGCGCGGGTCGTCGCCCGGCGCAGGGGCGACCGTGATGTCGTGTGCGGTCGCGCTCGCGTGGCTGTGGTCGGAGCGCGCCGAGTGCGACGAGGCGAGCGAGGCCGACGAGGGGAGGCGGCCGTGCGCGCCGAAGGGGATGGCGTGCGGCTGGCGCGACGGGCTCGAGTCGATCGGCGACGAGGGGAGGGAGGGGAAGGGGCGGTGGAAGACGTCGAAGATGGACGGGTCCTCGAACCGCCGTGCGAGTGCGGGCGGAGAGCGGGCGTCGTCGATGGGCGCGGGCGGGAGGAGCGGCTGCGGGTCGTCGGCGCGCGCCGTGCGGATCGAGTCGCTCGAGCTGACCTCGCGCATCGCGTGCGTGAGCGCGTGCGGCGCCGTGGCCCGGGCGAGTGCGGGCGCGGGCGTGACGAGCGCAGGGACGACGACCGGCTGCGACGGCGAGCGGTGGATGCGCACGCCGGTGCCGAACGGGCCGGTCGGACGGCGCAGGTACGATGGGCGCTGCTTGGGCGAGGCGAAGGGGTGGTCGGCCTCGACGATGGGCGAGGACGAGGGCGAGGAGGGGGACGAGGTGTCGAAGACCGAGACGGCGTCGAGCTCGTCGACTACTGCGGGAACGAGCCGTCAGTCTCACGGAGAGCAACTACATCCTCAGCCTGTGCGCGAGCGCGCTCGGCAGGGGAAGGGTCGAGCGCAGGAGGAACCGACGACTCACGGTCCTCGGGCAAGTCGCTCCTGTCCGTCCCCGCCTCGCTCACCGCGCTCCCGCTCAGCTTCTCCCCTCGACTGCCTTTGCTCCCCTTCCTCGTCCCGAGCCGGAACATGTCCGGCAGCCCAACCCTCGCCGCTCCTGCGCCCGCACCCGCGCCCGCACCCGCGCCCGCGCCCGCCGACGGGCTCTTGACCCTGCGCCTCGTGCCGCCGCTCACGCCCGCCCCTGATCTCGCCGGCGCCGCCGACGACCCGAGCAGCCCATGCACCGCAGGGACGTCGACCCTCCAGCCGAGGATGCGCCCGAGCACGTCGCCCTCGCCCGCGCGCGAACCAGCTCCCGCCGCCGCCGACCGGGTGCGCGCACGCTGCGTCGGCGCCGCGTGCGCCGGGTGCGCGACGGCGTCGTGCCCGTGCTCGTGCGCGCGCAGGCCAGCGGGTGCGGCGCCGCGGAGAGCGGGCGACGAGGGGGCTTTGCGCAGGCGCGGCGAGGTCCCGGCGGCTGAGGGGTGCAGCGCGGCGGGGTCGTGCTCGTGCGCATTCGCGTGCGGGTCGGTGTCGGTGCGAGGGGCGCGGAGGAGCGGAATCGAGCGCGACGTGCGCAGGAGGGACGAGCGGTGCAGGGCGATGGTCGGCTGCTCGTGCTGCTGCTGCTGCGGCTGCGGCTGTGGGTGGTGCGACGGGCGCGCGAAGGGGTGGTGCGCGGCGAGAGGGGAGGAAGAGGTCGATGCGGCGTCGGTGGGAGAGCTGGCGGGCGAGTCGGCGATGGGCCTGCGGGCGAGCGAGCGAGGAGGTTAGCCTGCATGTGCGAGAGCGAGAGTGGGAGCGTGAGAGAGCGACGCACCTGACACGGTACACGGTCCTGCCTCGGCTGTCGATCCTCGTCTGCACGCCGTACTGCCCTGCCCCTCGCTGTCCCGCGCCCACCGCTGTCGAGCCGTCCTCGAGCGCGTAGAACTGGGCGACGGCGCGCGCTGCGGCCTCGCTCGTCGTCTCGACGAAGCTGCCGTCGAGGGCAACGCCGAGTGCGTCCTTGCCGCTCGTGCCGGCGGGCGCTGCTGGCGCGTCGGCGAGGCGGTCGGGCGAGGAGGCGGCGGCAGTCGAAGGACGAGGCGGTGAAGGTGAGGAGTCGGCGAGGAACGAGGTCGGGAGGGCGGGGCGCGCTCTGCTGCGCGGTGGCCGATCTGACAGTGCTGACATGCTCGCCCCTGCGGTCGCCCGAGGCCCTGCCGTGGTGCTCGTCGTTGTCGTCGTCGAGGAGCGGGCACACGCACGAGTCGCGAGGTGAGTGCGCGGCTGGAGGGCTGCGGCGGGCGTGCAGAGCGTGTCGAGTGGCTCGTGCAGGCTGCTGAGCAGGCTCGCTGGACTGGCGAGGCGAGGCCGGGTGAGAGGAGGAGGAGCGAGCCGACGCGGTGAATGCGCCGCCGGTTTCCGCGGACAAGCCGACCCTCTGGCGCCCTCGCGATGCTGTTCTTCTCTCCGAGCAGTCCAGCAGTAGCTCTCGAGAAGACACAGGCGAGCGGGAGCAGAACTCCTCAAGGCCGTAGCGCGGATGCTCTCCGGGCCAGCGCTCTCCCTCTCCTCAACCGCTCGAGACGGTTGAAAGGTCGCGCGTTGCACGTCCAGCGCGCCCCTGTCGACGAGCACGACACCGCGGAGCTCCCACGCGCCCTCGCTGGCTCAGGAGACGCGCGCAAGGTCGCTCGACACCTCCAGAGCGGCGCCGGTCGCGCTTGTCCTGGCTGGTCGTCGCCGCCGACCGGTCCTGCGCCATCTTGCCGTCGCCGAGATGACCAAGAGAGCGGGCCTGACCTGCACGAGAGGGAAGAGAGTCAGCACGAGGCCATCGCGCACAGGGAAAGAGGGAGGGAGGAGGGCGCACCTGGTTCTGGTCGAGAAGAGCGGTGCGCGTCGTGGGCGAGTTGGGCCGGTCAGACGGCCTTTGTGCGTTGGTTGCGGTCTGCGATGCGCCTGAGCTTGTCCTCGAGTTCCTTGTGCTCGAGGTCGAGCTGGAGCTCGTTGCGGCGGAGCATGCGGATGCGCTCGTCGACGGCGGCGTGCTCCTTCCAGAGGGCGACCTCCTGGGCGGGGGTGAGCGGCTGGTGGGGCTGGTGGGGCTGGGGCTGGGGCTGGGCGGCCTGGAGGAGGGCGGCGGCCGAGTCGGTGACGGTGTCGTCGTGCGAGGTGCGGAGGTAGTAGCCGGCGGCGGCGCAGAGCGGGAGGACGAGGGTGATGCCTGCGCCGTAGATGCGCCTGCTGCGCACCGTCTCGAGCATGTCGGGCCTGCTCTCTGTGGGTTCGCAGCGAGGGGACAGGAGCTGATGAGGAATCGGACGGAGCTGGGCCGCGTCGAGGAGCGTCGACCCCTTCTCCCTCGCGTCCCGCTCACTGCCCGCCATGAGCTCAGACGACGACCAGGACATTGCTGCTCTCGAGGCCGCACTCGCACGCGCTCACGCCAAGAAGCAGCGCAAGCTCGACGACGAGCAGCGCCGACGCGACTCCGGCCCGCAAGAGCTCGTTCCCGGCACCCCCTCGCCCCGTGCGTGCTTCCACCAGGGCTACCCCGAGTCCTACAGCTACTGACGAGCACCCCCCACGCGCGCAGGCAAGAAGCGCAGGTCAGACCCCGCCGACCTCGCCTCGCTCTCTCGACCTGCACCGCCCGCCTTGTTCGCCAACCCGGTCCTCGCCCGCTCCTTCAACCCGAGCGACAAGCTCGAGCTGCGCGATGCTCCCAGGCGCGAGAGCCAGTTCGTGGACCACATGTCGGCCGTCCGTGCGTCCACCTCTCCCTCCTCGCGCTCTGTCCTCTCTGCGCGCTCGCTCACCCTCTTCCTCCCTCCCCAACAGCCAAATCCTTCGCCGACGCCCTCGCCGAGCGCAAGACGCTCGACCGCGTCAAGCAAGAGCGCAAGGAGCGCCAGCTCGAGAACCGCGCGCGCCGAGGAGCGGCCGACCAGGGCGGCGCGGCAGGCGGGTTCAGCGACCTGTCGAGCGCGAGCAAGGGCGTCCTGCTCTCGGGGCGCACGGGCGACGTGCGTCTCCGGGAGAAGAAGGCGCGGCCCGAGTCGGCAGCACGTTCGGCCACGACGCGCTCGGCGACGGCGGCGAGCGCATCCGGCTCTTCGACCTCGGCGCCGCCTCGCCCCTCGGCGCCGTCCGTCCCGGCCATGTCGCGCCCCGCCCCTCTCGGCACCTCCTCGACCTCCTCCTCCTCCCGCGCACCCGCACGTCCAGTCCCCTCGCCCGCCGCCGCACCCGACGACGACGACCTCGCCATCACGAACGGGCCGGCGCGGCGCACCCGGCGCAGGGACGGCACCTACATCGAGACGGTGCAGATGGGCTCGAGGGACTTTGTCGCGCCGAGCGACGACCCGACGTGGGAGCGCGTCGAGCCGTACAGCGGGATCCGGCTGCGGTGCGTCCTCGCGCCTCCTCTCCTCGCCTTTCCTGCGCTCGAGGATCCTCACTGACTCCTCTCCTCCCGCCTCTCCTCTTCCTCCGACGTCCCACAGCGAGCGCCTCTTCCCGCACGCCGACCTCGACATGCTCCTCGACGGCCGGTACCACCTCACGCCGTCGCAGATCTACAGCCTCGCGCGCATCGACTCGCGCAAGCGCATCGACCTCGACCCCGACGTGATCGACTCGGACTTTGTCGTCATCGGCGTCCTCGCGTGGAAGGACGAGGTGCGCTTCCTCAACTCGGGCGCCATGGGCGGCAAGAAGCCACCGCCGGCGCAGGACAAGGCCAAGGGCCCGGGCGAGGGCGAGGGCGGCGCGAGCGAGGACGACGACGTCGACAGCCTCGACGAGGCCGAGCACGAGCTCGGGCGGCCCATGGCCAAGGGCAAGGGCCGAGCGCGGCAGCAGAAGAAGGACACGGGCGACGGCGGCGACGACTCGCGCGACACGCTCTTCCGCCAGCCCAACAAGCGCCAGCGCCGCCAGCGCTACCTGCGCTTCGAGCTCGTCGACCTCTCGTCGACGCAGGCCTCGAGCGCCGCCGACAGGCGCCTCAGCGTCATGCTCGTCCAGGCCGACTCGGAGGACAAGGCCGTCGACGACGACGGCAACGAGGTGAGCGTGTACAAGGGCCAGAGCGGCGGTGCGTTCGAGAAGTTCTGGAAGGAGACGGCCGGAGCCGTCGTCGCCATCGTCAACCCGACGTTCCTGCCGCACAACAAGGTGCGTCCCTCCTCGCGCTCGAGCCTCTCCTCCTCTCGTGCGGCTCGACTGACCCAGTCTCCCTCTTTTCGCCTGCAGGACTTCTCGTACACGCTCAAGCCGACCTCGGCCGACTCGATGGTCGTCCTCGGGCGCGCCGACAACCTCGCCTTCTGCGAGGCGATCAAGGCCGACGGCAAGCGGTGCGGGCAGTGGGTCGATGCGTGCGTCCCCCTCTCTCTCTCTTTTCTTCTCCTGCGTCTTAAAGTTGAGCTGCTGCTGACGACGCTCGGCATGCGCGCAGCCGGATGGGCAAAGTGTGCCAGTTTCACGTCGAGCGCGCCATCAAGCGCACGGGCGTTCGCCGCGCAGAAACTAACGCCAAGTGCGTCCTGCTTCCTCGCCTCTCACTCTCTCTCGAGCTCCTACTCATGCTGACCCTCGCACGCGCAGCACGGGCTCGCTCTCGGCCAAGGGCACGTTCAACCAGGCCGCCTTCACCCGCTCGCTCGGCGGCTCGTCCTCCTCCTCCTCGTCCCGCCTCGGCAGCACCGCTCCGCCCATCAAGCAGCGCCCGCTCTCGCCTCCTCCCGGCATGCCCCTCAACGCAAAGGTCATTGCCGGCTCGACGACCTACGTCACGACCGGCGCACGGTCCTCCTCCTCGTCGCTCACCTCGGCGCGCGCCAACACGCTCCCGCTCGGCCGGCCCGGCGGCGGCTTCATCCCGGGCCTGCGCGAGGGCCCCTCGGTGAGTGAGGAGAAGAAGCGCCGGCAGCGCCAGGTCAACGACGACAAGCGGGCGCGGCAGGAGCTGCGGGCGCTCGTCGGGCGCGACAAGGGCAAGACGCCCGGAGGCGAGTACCTCCTCATGTCCAGGAAAAGGAAGAAGGATGCAGCGGGCGCGCAGGGTAGCAGTGGGGACGAGGGCGGCGGCGAGGGGCTCGAGGGCGAGAGCGGCGGCGAGGGCGCCAAGAAGGACAAGAAGCCGGGCATCTTTCGCCCCGAGGCGCTGCGCCGCATCGGGTACAACCCGACTGTCAAAGCGGGCGACCTGCAGCGCGACGAGAGCGACGAGGCCAAGCGGCACCGAGTGCGTCCCTCCCTCCTCTCCTGCCTCTCTTCCTCCTCGAGCTGAGCTGACCCTGCTTCCTGCTCTCGCCCGCCCGCAGCTCGCACTCGAAGACGGTCTCGGCGAGCGCAAGATCAAGCTGTCGGCGCCCAAAGGCGCAAAGCGCACGTCCGTCTCGGCGCCGATCGCTGCAGAGCTTGCGGCAGGAGGCGAGGACGACGACGACGACCTCGTCGTCGAGGGAGGACCGAGCGAGCGGATCAAGGTGCGCTTGCTCTCTCTCTTTCGCTTCTCTCGAGATCGAGTCGCTCACGCGCGCACCGCACGCTCGCAGCTCGTCTTCCCGGGCAAGAAGTCGGACTAGCTCGTAGTTTCTCTCTCTCTCTCGCGCTCGAGCCGCTCGTCATGCAACATCTGCACTGCACAGCGTAACTGAGAGTCTCTGGAAGAGAGAGAGAAGAGGAGAGCGAAAGACGACTACGTGCACGGACCCCGCTCTCACCTGAGAGGCTGCCCGCCAAAGCTCTGCCCCTGCGGCTCGCCCTGCGCCTGGCCGAGCTTGAGCAGCACGCCGGCGACGTCGACGTCCTCGTACAGGCGCATGATGTCCTCGGTCGTCGCCTCGTTGGCGCCGTCCTTGCGGCTGTGGATGTACCGCAGCGTCGCGAGGAAGTGCCGCGCGACCGCCTCGGGCGTGTTGACGCCCTCGATCAGGCCCGACGTTGCGCCGCCGATCGTGCTCGGCGCGTAGGCCGTGTGCGGTGCAGGGCCGCCGCGCTGCTGCGACGAGGGATTGGGCGAGGGTGCGCCGGCGGGAGGGGGAGGGAGCGAGTCGAGGTTGGACGAGATGAGCTCGACGAGCGAGTTGATGTGCTTGGCCGAGATCGACTCGACGCCGTGCTCGAAATAGTACAGGTACTGGTCGAGCGCGTCGCAGTAGAGCTGGACGCTCGTGAGCTCGTCGATCGACGACGTCGCGATCCGCAACGCCTTCTGCAGGCACTCGAGGACGCGCTTGCCGTCGCGGTAGGGCGGCTGTGGGAACGCAGACGAATTCAAGGAGTCAGCGCGCTGCTCGAGCGAGTCGAGAGCGAGAGCCGACAGGAGAGGAGAGCGCCGCCGACGCACCTTGTCGTCCTCGCCCGGCTCGCGCCCGGGCACGTCCATCTGCCACCACAAGTGGCTCGCCATGGCGACGGCCGTCGCCTGCTGGCCCTTCTTGAGGAGCTTGGCGCCGTGGAGCGCCGCCTTGGTGATGAGCGTGTCGTAGTTGTCGTCGCCGAAGACGCGCGTGACCTGGAGCGCGCCGATGATGGCGGCGATGGCCTGCAGCTGCGCCCTCGACTCGCTGATCGACTCCTCGTAGATCGTGAAGGCCTGGACGGCGAACTCGTACGCGAGCTCCTCGTGACCCGACTCGTCGGCCGCCGCGAGCGCGAGGAGGTACAGGCGCAGGCAGATGTCGGACGCCTCGACCTTGTTGTACAGGATCGACGTGCACTGGTGGATGAACTTGAACACGGTCGACACGCGCGCGTCCCACTCGTCGGGCGGGAGGGAGCGCCGGGTGCGCTGCATGCGCTTGTACCGCCGCACGAGCTTGACGGCGGCGAGGATGAGCGGCGGGAACGTCCACCGGATGCGCTCGCCGCCCTCGGTGAACTCGCGCCGTGCCGTTTGGAGAAGCTGTGCGAGAGGTGAGACGCCCTAGTCAGTTCGTCGCTCACGAGGAGGAGAACGAGAAGCCGACGAAGAGGACCGTGCACGCACCTGGAACTGAATGGTCAAGTCGTCGGCGCGGAACAGGTGCACCATCCTCGCGATCCAGCCTTGCTCCTCGGCCATCTCCTCGCGCTCAAACGCGGTCGCCTGCCCCTGGCCCGCGCCGTTGCGGTACCCGCCGCCGCCGTACCCGCCCGCGCCGAAGAGGCCCGCCTCGTCGCGCTCGCGCTGTTGCTGCGGCACCTGCCCGGGTCCGCCTCGAGCGACGGCGCCCGATGGCCGGTCGCGCTGGTCGCGCACGAGGACGTGGCACAGCGCCAAGACGCCCTTGACGTCCTCGGGCGCGTCGACGACCGTCTCGTTCTTGAGGACCGACGCGACGACGGCGTGCGCGACGGCGCGGCGCGTCGCGTAGGGTTGTGCGGCGAGGAGTGAGTCGTACGAGGGGAGGGCGAGGAGGGTGAGGACGGTCGCGTAGTGCTGGGTCGGCGAGAGGAGGAGCGCGAGGAGGTGCGCCGTCGTCGTCGTGTGGTGCAGGTCGGGCGAGTCGGCAAAGGCGCGGCACTGGTACGCGGCGAACGACAGGACCTGGTCGATGTAGGTGAGCTGGGCCGGGTAGCACGACAGCGACAGGTTGGCGAGCGAGACGAGGAGGGCCGTGATGTCCTGGAGCGACAGGTCGGGGCGAGCCTGCGGGACGTGCGTGCGGTCGAGCCGAGTCAGTTCTAGCTCTTGCTGAGAGGGAGAGGACGAGGTTGGTGCGAGGAAGGAAACGCACCTTGATGAGGTTGACGACCTGCTCCCAGAACATCTCGAACAGCTTGACGTCCTCGGGGATGCCGCGGTACTTGCGCACCTCGCCGTCCTTGCCGACCCTCGTCGGCTGCTGCCCGTCGATGAGCCCGTCGCCGACCTCGAGGTCCTTGACCGCGTCGGGATGCCCGGGCGGCAGCGCGTTGACCGCCGCGCCCCACCCCTCGGTCTCCTCGTCGCCGTCGCCGTCGCCCTCGTCCTGCCCATCTGCGGCGTTCTCAGCCCGAAGCGCGGCGCGCCGACGCTGCCGCTGCCGCCCGACCTCGCCCTCGAGACGACGCTTGGCCTCCTCCTCCTGGAGGCGGCGCTCCTCGGGCGGCTCGTTCTCCGCCTCCTTGGCGGCGTACGCCGCGAGGCGGTCGATGAGGGCGATGACGATCGACTTGATGGCGACCTTGGGGTGGAGCTGAGCCGTCGCCGAGAGGAAGGGCCCGAGCGTGCGCAGGTGGAAGTCCGAGGTGAAGACCTGTGCGCAAATGTGACGAGCGTGAGCGCTTTTTCCCCCTCGCTTGATGCAGAGCTGATCGTCCTCGGCGAGGACGCAGAGCCGCAGGGACGAAGAGGAGGCGTGCGCGCACCTGGATGACGACCTCCATGAGGTACTCCTGGGCGATGACGTCCTTGCAGTTGACGACCTGCTCGAGGATGCTCGGGAGGATGACGCGGCGGTACATCTCGAGGTCGACGCCCTCGAGCTGGCTCAGGCGCACGAGGTTGGTCCCGACGAGGATGCGCAGCTCGCGCCGCTCGAGCTCGCGCCGGTCGCGGTCGCGCGAGAGGCCGCTGTGCTGCAGCCGCACCCACAGCTTGTTCATCTCGATAAAGTTGGTCAGGACGAACCCGATCGAGTCGTACAGGTTGCCCTCGGGCCTGCGAGCGTGAGGAG
>Ga0308169_10000967_pt1 | contig 36541 bp, 31 predicted proteins | sample PhyBR1_2_FD_202139 | JGI IMG/M metagenome (GOLD analysis project Ga0308169, IMG submission 202139) | Phyllosphere microbial communities from UC Gill Tract Community Farm, Albany, California, United States - DLSLSB.R1 | ecosystem: Host-associated > Plants > Phyllosphere > Unclassified | place...
TCCTCGCTCAGGATTGCATCTTGCCGCAAAAACAAAGGGCGCCCGACGATACTTCCGGTCGCCCTGCACTCCATCTGTTTAGGGGCTACAACTTCAACCAGTTATTTTACTGGATTTTCTGACACCACTGGGCGATTTTTCATTCTGCCGTGCGGATGAGCTGAATCCGGCTTCTTCACCCTGAACCATGCGGCATACAGCGCCGGCAGGAACAGCAGGGTCAGCGCGGTCGCCACCAGCAGGCCGCCCATGATCGCCACCGCCATCGGTCCCCAGAATACCGAACGCGACAGCGGAATCATCGCCAGCGCCGCCGCCGCCGCCGTCAGCAGGATCGGACGGCAGCGCCGCACCGCCGCTTCGACGATCGCATCCCAGGCTTCGGCGCCGGCCGCGATGTCCTTCTCGATCTGGTCGACCAGGATCACCGAATTCCGGATGATCATGCCGAACAGCGCGATCACGCCCAGGTTGGCGACGAAACCGAAGGGACGGTCCAGCAGCAGCAGGGCCATCGCCGCGCCGGCCACGCCCAGCGGCCCGGTCAGGAACACCAGCAAGGATCGGGAAAAGCTGTGCAGCTGCAGCATCAGCAGGGTGAACACGATGAACAGCACCAGCGGCACGTTGGCCGAGATCGAGGCTTCCGCTTCCGAACTGTCGGCCGCGGCGCCGCGCAGGGTAAGCTTGTAGCCGGCCGGCAGTTTGGCGCGCAGCGCGGCCAGCTTCTCGCCGACCTGGGTCGACACGGTCGCGCCCTGGATGCCGGGCACCACGTCGGACTGCACCATGATCGCCCACTCGCGCCCTTCCCGCCACACCACGCCCGGCTCCCACACGAATTCGATGCGCGCGACCTGCGACAGCGTGACCGGCTTGCCGGACGGCGTCGCGATATTCGCATTCGCCAGCACCGACATGGTCGAGCGCTCCTCGACCGGCTGGCGGACCACGATGTCGATCAGGCGGTTGCTCTCCCTGAACTGGCCAATCGTCGTGCCGGACAGCACGGTGGCAACGGTGCGGCGCACCGCCTGGCTGGTCACGCCCAGGGCCCGCAGCTTGTCCTGGTCGAGGTCGAGACGCAGCACCTTCACCGACTCGTTCCAGTTGTCGTTCACGCCCACCGCATTCGGGTTCGCGCGCATGATCTCCTTGACCTGGTCGGCCACGCCGCGCACCACGGCGATGTCCGGACCGGATACCAGGAACTGCACGGGATACGGCACCGGCGGCCCGTTCGGCAGCAGCTTCACGCGCCCGCGCACTTCCGGAAAGTCGGCCTTCAGCACCGCCTCGATCTTGTGCATCAGGGCTTCGCGCACATGGGTGTCCTTGGGCAGCACCACCATCTGCGAGACGTTCGACTGCGGGAAGATCTGGTCCAGCGGCAGGTAGAAGCGCGGGCTGCCGGTGCCGACATAGCTGGTCACGCTTTCCAGCTCGGGCTGGCGGCGCACCCAGGTCTCGAACTTCTTGACCAGCGCCTCGTTGGCGGCAAAGCTGGTGCCTTCCGGCAGCCACATCTCGACCATCAGCTCGGGGCGGCTGGAATCCGGAAAGAACTGCTTCTCGATGAACTTGAAGCCGAACACGCCCAGTGCGAACACCGCCAGCGACAGCGCGATGGTGGTCTTGCGCCATTCCACGCAGCGGTTGACCAGGCGGCGGAAGCGGCGGTAGCCGGGCGTGTCGAAGACGTCGTGGCCGCCATGCTCGCCGGGCGGATGCGGCTGCACCTTCAGCAGGATGAAGCCGATATACGGCGTGAAGGTCACCGCCACCACCCAGGAAATCACCAGCGCCAGCGCATTCACCGAGAACATCGAGAAGGTGTATTCGCCGGCCGCGGACTTCGCCAGGCCGATCGGCAGGAAGCCGGCCGCGGTGATGAGGGTACCAGTCAGCATCGGGAAGGCGGTCGAGGTATAGGCGAAGGTGGCCGCCTCGAAGCGCGACATGCCCTCCTCCATCTTCCTCACCATCATCTCGACCGCGATGATGGCGTCGTCCACCAGCAGGCCGAGGGCGATGATCAGCGCGCCCAGCGATACCTTGTGCAGCGAGATATCGAGGAGGTTCATGAACAGGAAGGTGATCGCCAGCACCAGCGGAATCGTCAGCGCCACCACCAGGCCAGGGCGCACGTCGACGCGCCAGCGTGGCTTGCTGTGCAGGCCCAGCGCAAGGAAGGACACGACCAGCACGATCACCACCGCTTCGACCAGGGTGTGCATGAATTCGCTGACCGAGGCCGTGACGGCGGCCGGCTGGTTCGACACCCGCTCCAGCTCGATACCGACCGGCAGCTGGGACTTGATGCGCGTAACCGTCTGCTCCAGGCCCTTGCCGAGCTGGATGATGTTGCCGCCCTTTTCCATCGACACGCCCAGGCCGATCACTTCCTTGCCGTTGAAGCGCATCTTGTCGTGCGGCGGATCCTCGTAGGCGCGCTGCACGCTGGCGAAGTCGCCCAGGCGGAAGGTCGTGTTCCCGGCGCGCAGGCTGAGGTCCTCCAGCTGCTTCGGCGACTTCAGGGCGCCGGTGACCCGCACCTGCAGGTTCTCGCCCGGCGTCACCAGCACGCCGGCCGATTCGACCCCGTTCTGGGTCGCGATCTGGTTGACGATGGCATCGAAAGGCACGCCCAGCTGGGCGAACTTCTGCTGCGAGAACAGGATGTTGATCTTCTCCTGCTGCACGCCGAACTGCTCGACCTTGGCGACCAGCGGCACGCCCAGCAGCTGCTGCCGCACGAAGTCGGCGTAGTCGCGCATCTCGGCATAGGTGAAGCCGTCGCCGGACAGCGCGAAGATGGAGCCGTAGGTGTCGCCGAATTCATCGTTGAAGAAGGGCCCGATCACGCCCTGCGGCAGGGTCAGGGCGATATCGCCGATCTTCTTGCGCACCTGGTACCAGGTCGGCGGCACCGCCGATGGCGGGGTCGACTCCCGCAGCTCGAGGATGATGGTGGTCTCGCCCGGCTTGGAAAAGCTGCGGATGCGGTTGACGTAGGGCGTCTCCTGCAGCTTGCGCTCGAGCGGGTCCGTCACCTGCTGGGCCATCTGCACGGCGGTGGCGCCCGGCCAGCGGGCCTGGATCACCATCGCGCGGAAGGTGAAGGGCGGATCCTCGTCCTGGCCCAGCTGGTTGTAGCTGAGGATGCCGAGCAGGAGCAGGACCGCGATCAGGTAGCGGGTCAGCGGGATGTTTTCCAGCGCCCAGCGCGACAGGTTGAATCCCCTCATTTGCGGGCTCCACCGCCGGAGGCTTCGAGCTCCGCATCCGCGCGGCGCGCCACGTCGGCGGTCAGGATCTTCACCTTCTGGCCATTCTTCAGCAGGTTGACGCCGGCGGTGACGATGGCCTGGCCCGGGCGCACGCCGCCGCCCAGCAGCACCTCGTTGCCGGCCACGCCGGCCACCTGCACCGGCTGCAGCCTGACCTGTTGGGCACCATTCGCGTTGTCGATCACCCAGACGGCGCTGCCGCCCTGGTTCTGCACCAGCGCGGAGAGCGGCGCGCGCAGTTGCGTGCCGGCGGCGGCGCCGGCCTGGCGCGCCAGCGCGACCACGGCGGTCATGCCCAGCCGCACGTCTTCGCTGGGCGGAATCGACACCTTCACGGTATAGGTGCGGGTGGCCGGATCGGCCACCGGCGACACTTCGCGGATCGTGCCGGGAATGCTGCGGTTCGGATCGGCCCACAGGCGCACCTTCACCTCGCCCATATGGCGCAGCTGCTCGACCTGGTCTTCCGGCACCCCGATCACGACTTCCTTCTCATCGGTGCGCGCGACCCGCACCACCGGCGTGCCGGCCTGCACCACCTGGCCGACTTCGGCATCGATGGCGGTCACCACGCCGTCGGTATCGGACACCAGGCTGGCATAGCCGGTCTGGTTGGCCTGCTCGCGCAGCAGGGCGCGCGCGGCTTCGGCGCTGGCCTGGCTGGAATGCGCCGCCGCCACCTTCTGGTCGAGCACGGCCTGGCTGACGAAGTTCTGGCTGCGCAGATCCTGGTAGCGCTTCAACTCCGCGCGCGCCAGCTCGGCATTGGTCTGGGCCGCGCGCAGGTTGGCCTGGGCCTGGGCCTGGCCGAGGCGCAGGTCCTGCGGATCGAGCTGCATCAGGACGGTGCCGCGCTTGACGCTGGTACCGACGTCCACCTTGCGCGCGCTGATCTTGCCGCCGACCCGGAAGCCGAGGCGCGACTCGTAGCGCGGCCGCACGTCGCCGGAGAATTCGGCGCTGTCCTGCACACCGCCCGCGGCCAGGGTCAGGGCCCGCACCGGACGCACGTCCTCGGGCGGCGGCGCGTCCTTCGAGCAGGCGGCCAGCAGGGACAGGGCGAGGGCCGCGGCAATCAGGGTGCGCGGAACGGGAATGCGGAGTACTTGCACGGTGGTTTCCTCTCGGGGGAAGGCCGCGGTGAAGGCGGCAATATTCTTGTCCGAATTCTTATCTCAAAGCGCAACAATTATAATCATGCAAATACAACCAGTAAATGACGTTAGAGTCAGTTCTCGATGTCCGCTCCATGCCCATAGACCATTACGAAAACTTTCCTGTCGCTTCCATACTGCTGCCGCGCCGCCTGGTGCCGGCGGTCGAGGCGATCTACGCCTTCGCCCGCAGCGCGGACGACATCGCCGACGAAGGCGATGCGGCGCCGGCCGAACGGCTTACCGCCCTGAATGCCTACGATGCCGCGCTGGACGCCATCGAGCGCGGCGAGCCGCAAAGCGATCCGATGTTCAGGCGCCTGGCCGCAGCCCTGCAGCGCCATGCCCTGCCCCTGCAGCCGCTGCGCGACCTGCTGAGCGCCTTCCGCCAGGACGTGGTCACCACCCGCTACCCCGACTATACAGCCCTGCTCGATTATTGCCGGCGTTCCGCGAATCCGGTCGGACGCCTGATGCTGGGCCTCTACGGCACCGTGGACGAGGCCAGCCTGCGCGAATCGGACGCGGTCTGCTCCGCCCTCCAGCTGATCAACTTCTGGCAGGACGTCGGCATCGACATCGAAAAAGGCCGCATCTACCTGCCGCAGGAAGACCTGGCCCGCTACCAGGTCGGCGAGGACGAGATCGCCCAGGGTCATGCCGGCCCCGCCTGGCGCGCCCTGATGCGCTTCGAGGTAGAACGGGCGCGCGCCCTGATGCTGGAAGGCGCGCCGCTGGCCGCCCGCCTGCCGGGACGGATCGGCTGGGAGCTGCGCCTCGTCGTGCAGGGCGGGCTGCGGATCCTGGAAGGGATCGAGCGCAGCGGCTACGATGTGTTCCACCGCCGGCCCCAGCTCAAGCGGCTGGACTGGGCGATACTGCTGTGGAGAGCGTTCCGCATGTAAAATAGCGGACTAGCATCAGGCATCAACAACTATCATTTATGTCTCCCGACGACTACTGCCAACAAAAGACCGTCCAAAGCGGCTCCAGCTTCTACTACAGCTTCCTGTTCCTGCCGCCCGAGCGCCGCAGGGCAATCACGGCGCTGTACGCATTCTGCCGGGAGGTCGACGACACCGTCGACGAGACCCACGACCAGTCGGTCGCGCGCATCAAGCTGGCCTGGTGGCGCACCGAGGTGTCCGCCATGTACAAGGGCGCGCCGACCCACCCGGTGACCCAGGCCCTGCAGCCTCACCTCGCCGCCTACAATCTGCAGGAACAGCACCTGCAGGCCATCATCGACGGCATGGAGATGGATCTCGACCAGTCGCGCTACCTCGATTACGCCGGACTGCGCAAATACTGCTGGCATGTGGCGGGGGTGGTCGGCATCCTGTCGGCCAGCATTTTCGGCGCGACGAATCCCCAGACCCTGCAGTATGCCGAGAAGCTGGGCCTGGCGTTCCAGCTGACGAATATTATCCGCGACGTCGGCGACGATGCGCGCAAGGGCCGCATCTACCTGCCGGTCAACGAGCTGCAGCAGTTCAACGTCACCGCCGCGGACATCCTGAATTTCCGCCACAACGAGAAGTTCGAAGCGCTGATGAAGTTCCAGGCCGACCGCGCGCGCGCCATCTACGACGAAGCCTTCGCCCTGCTGCCGAAGGAAGACCGGCGCGCCCAGCGTCCCGGCCTGATGATGGCGGCCATCTACCGTACCGTGCTCGACGAGATCGAGCGCGACAACTTCAAGGTCCTGAACCAGCGTATCTCCCTCACGCCGCTGCGCAAGCTGTGGCTGGCGTGGAAGACCTATGTCCGCGGATAAGCGGAACGCTGCCGCCGGTCCGCGCGTTGCCGTCATCGGCGGCGGCTGGGCCGGCTGCGCCGCCGGCGTCGAACTGGCATCCCGCGGCGCCCGGGTCACGCTGTTCGAAGCCGCCCGCACCCTCGGCGGCCGCGCCCGCGCCGTACAGGCAAAGGAAGCCCTGCTCGACAACGGCCAGCACATCATGCTGGGCGCCTATGCGCAGACGCTGGCGCTGCTGCGCCGGGTCGGCGTCTCGGAGCGCGACGCCCTGCTGCGCCTGCCCCTGCAGATGCGCTATCCGCCCGGCAGCGGGCTGCTGGACTTCGTCGCCCCGCCGCTGCCGGCGCCGCTGCACATGCTGCTGGCCCTGCTGCGCGCCAAGGGCCTGGGGCGCGACGACAAGCTGGCGCTGGCGCGCTTCAGCACCAGCGCGCGCTGGATGCAGTGGGGCCTGAACACCGACTGCAGCGTGGCCGAACTGCTGGAGCGCTTCGGCCAGACCCCGCGCCTGACCCGCCTGATGTGGCGGCCGCTATGCCTGGCGGCCCTGAACACGCCGATCGAACGGGCTTCCGCCAACGTCTTCCTGGCGGTGCTGCGCGACAGCCTGGGCGCCAGGCGCAAGGCGTCGGACATGCTGATCCCGCGGGTGATGCTGGACGCCCTCTTCCCCCAGGCCGCGCAACGCTATATCGAAGAACGCGATGGCCGGGTCCTGTGCGGAGCCAGGGTAGACGCCGTCGCGCCGGCGAATGGCGGCTGGCAGCTCGCTAGCGGCGCCGATTCCGGTTCCACCCGCTTCGACGCCGTGGTGCTGGCCACCCCGGCCTGGCAGAGCGCGGCCCTGCTGCGGCCCCTGGCCGGCGCCGAAGCGCTGGCCGCCCGGCTCGACGCCTTCGACTACGAGCCGATTTCGACGGTCTACCTGCAATACGACGCCGGCCAGCGCCTGCCGCTGCCCTTCTGCGCCATGCTCGACGACCCGGAGCAAGGGGCCTGGGGCCAGTTCGCCTTCGACCGCGGCCAGCTCGATCCCGGCCAGGACGGGCTGCTGGCGGTGGTCGTCAGTACGGCGGCCGGGGCCGCGGCCCTCGACCAGGATGCCTTGGCCCAGGCTGTCGCGGCGCAACTCGCAAGGGCCTTCGGCCGGCCCGGCCTGGCGCGGCCGCACTGGACCCGCGTACTGACGGAAAAGCGCGCCACCTTCGCCTGCACCCCGGGCCTGGTCCGTCCAGCCAACGCCACCGGCCTGCCGGGCCTGGTATTGGCCGGCGACTACACCGCCGGCGACTATCCGGCGACCCTGGAGACAGCGGCGCGCAGCGGCCTGGCGGCCGCCCGGCTGGCGCTCGGCATCGAGCCATGAGCTACGGTTATCGGTCCCAGGCGCAGCCTGCGCCGCGAAAACTGCAGCCTGTCGCACATGCGTGGCGGACCGGGGCACGGATGGGTACAGTGGCAGCATCGAAACAAGTGTTATCGGATCTGCAAATGAACAGCCTGCTGGCCCTGCGTACCCTGCTCCTGCTCGCCTTCGTGGCCGTGGCAACGGCCGTCCTGGTACAACCCGGCCTCGGTGTCGCCGCCGATCCGGCCGGCCATGCCATGCTGATGGTGGCGCGGAACTGAAGCGGAGCAGTCGATGGGCAAAATGGAATACCTCGAGCTGCTGAAGCGCGCCATGCTGGGCCTGCCGCCCGAAGTGCAGGCCAGGACCCTGGGCTATTACGAGCAGCGCTTCGTCGACGGCGCCAATACCGGACGCAGCGAACAGGACGTGGCGCGCGAACTCGACGACCCGAACAAGATCGCGCTGACCTTGCGCGCCAGCAGCTATGGTGCGCAGCCCGGCGTCCTGGCCGGTGTGCAGGCCAGTTCCCACACCGGCGCCGAGGCCGCCGCCAGGCCGGGCCCGGTGCTGGAAAAGCGCAATCCGGTCGGGGTGCTGCGCGTGCTGGTATCCGGCGCCGGCCTCGCGATCTTCAACCTGTTCATGATCGTGCCGGCCATGGTGTATTCGGCCCTGCTGTTCGCGCTCTACGTCTGCGCCCTGGCCTTCTACCTGAGCGGCATCGCCATCACCGCCAGCGGCCTGGCCGGCAACAGCGAACTGCTGCTCGACCTGCCGACCCGCTTCGTGCAGATCGACGACGACCCGGACCGCCGCCAGATCCGGGTAAGGATCGACGATACCGGCATCCACGTCCACGAGGAAGGCGCCGACGCCGGCAATGAGGACGAAGGCGACGGACGCGGCTCGCGCCTGCGCCGCGGCGCCGAAGTCGTCGCCGGCAACAGTCTGCACATCACCACCGACATGGACGCCGACTCGCGCACCACCCAGACACTGTTCGGCTTCGGCATGGTGCTGGGCGGGATCGCGCTGTTCCTGCTGTCGCTGGTGGTGACGCGCTTCACGGCGCAAGGCATCAAGCGCTACGTCCAGATGAATTTCTCCCTGCTCAAGGGACATTGAGAGAGCGAGGAGACCCATGCGCGCATTGATCAAGACCGGATTCGCCCTGCTGCTGCTGGCCCTGCTGCTGATCGGCGCTTCCTGGAGCATGCTGCGGGCCCAGGGCAACAGTGGCGGCGCCGCCAGCCCGGGCAGCCGCCTGGTCGCCACCGAAAAACGCACGCTCGGCGCCAGCATCGGCGAGGTCGAGGTCAGCGGGCCGATCAACCTGAGCCTGCGCCAGGGCACGTCTGCCTCGCTCGAAGTGCGCGGCGAACAGCGCCTGCTGGCCAACGTCGACACCACGGTGGACGGCAATACCCTGCACATCGGTCCGCGCGGCATTTTGCTGCGCCACCGCCAGCCGATCGAGGTCACCCTGGTGCTGCCGGCACTCGAACACCTGACCCTCGGCGGCAACGGCCAGCACACGGTCAGCGGCTTCTCCGGCGAGCGCATCGAACTGAACGTCAACGGCTCCGCCGGCCTGCACTTCAACGGCCGCTACCGCGAGATCGACGCCAGCCTGCTCGGCAGCGGCGACATCGACATCACCGGCGGCAGTGCCGACCGCGTGACGGCCGACGTCAAGGGCACCGGCCACATGACCCTGGTGGGCGGCGCCCGCGAACTGCATGCGGAAGTCGCCGGCGCCGGCGAACTGGACGCCCGCCACCTGCGCGCCGCCGAGGTCGACCTGGTCCACCACGGTTCCGGCAGCAGCGCGGTCTACGCCAGCAAGCGCGTCAACGTCGAGATGAGCGGCAGCGGCAGCATCACCGTGTTCGGCAATCCCGACCGCCGCGAGGTCAGCCGCAATGGCAGCGGCAGCGTCAGCTTCCAGGACTGATCAGGCGCCGCCCTTCATCCAGTCCAGCGCACCCTGGCCGGCCGCGCGGCCGCTGCCGAAGCAGGCGGTCAGCAGGTAGCCGCCGGTGGGCGCTTCCCAGTCGATCATCTCCCCGGCCACGAACACGCCCGGCAGCGCGCGCAGCATGCCGGCCGGCGAGGCCAGCGCCTCGAAGCGCACCCCGCCACCGCTGCTGATCGCCTCCGCGATCGGGCGCGGGCGCGCCAGCGTGAGCGGCAAGGCCTTGATGGCCGCCGCCAGCCGCGCCGGGTCGGCATATTCTTCCTTGTTCAAGGCTTCGTGCAGCAGCCCCGATTTCACGCCCTTGATGCCCAGCCGGCTTTGCAGGTGGCTGGACATCGACTTCGCGCCGCGCGGGCGCATCACTTCCTCCGCCACGCGCGCGGCCTCGTGGTCGGGCAGCAGGTCGATCCAGACCGTGGCCCGGCCATCGCGCAGGATGCGGTCGCGGATAGCCGCCGACAGGGCGTACACCAGGCTGCCCTCGATGCCGGTGGCGCTGACCACGAACTGGCCCTTGCGATAGATTCTCCGCCCGTCGCCATCCTCGGCGGCCAGCGCCACCGTGGTGAGCGGCGCGCCGGCGTAGCGGCTGGCGAAATGCTCGCTCCAATGGGTCTCGAAACCGCAGTTCATCGGCACCAGCGGCGCCACCTCGACGCCCTGTTCGCCCAGCAGCGGCGGCCAGGCGCCGTCCGAACCGAGGCGCGGCCAGCTGGCGCCGCCAAGAGCCAGCACCACCGCATCGGCGCTGTCGACCCGCTCGCCGTCCGGGGTCGCGAACAGGAGCCCGCCGTCGCGCCAGCCCAGCCAGCGGTGCCGCATGTGGAAGCGCACGCCGGCCTCCCGCAGCCGGTGCAGCCAGGCACGCAGCAGCGGCGCGGCCTTCATATCGGTCGGGAATACGCGGCCCGAGCTGCCGACGAAGGTATCGATGCCGAGGCCATGGATCCATTCGCGCACCTGCAGCGGCGTGAAGCCGTCCAGCCACTGCACGAGCTCCGCCCGGCGCTTGCCGTAGCGGCCGGCGAAGGCGTCGAAGTCTTCCGAATGGGTGATGTTCATGCCGCCCTTGCCGGCCAGCAGGAATTTGCGGCCGCATGACGCCATGGCGTCATACAGGTCGACCTGCACGCCGCCGGCGGACAGCACTTCGGCGGCCATCAGGCCGGCGGGACCGCCGCCGACGACGATGGCGCGGCGCGGGGATTCAGGGTTGGCATTCATGGGCCGGCATTGTAGACGAAGTGGGTGTTCAAAAATATATGTAAAGGGGCCTTGACATCGGATTCAACGCATCCTACAGTGTAAAGCATGCTTTACATGTTAAGTCCACTTTACATAAAAGGAGATCGCCAAATGCATGAGAAACGCGTTGCGCGGGCCTATACCCTCGAGCTGATGATCGCACTGGCAGTCTATACGGTGCTGCTGATGGCGGCGATCCGCTACGGCCGCCCGATGGACGACGGCTGGCTGCGCACCCTGGTCCTGGTCAGCCCCATGCTCGGCTTCGGCCTGATGATCCGGACCATCGTGCGCCATTTCGCCCGCATCGACGAATACCAGCGCATGCGCATGCTGGAGAACCTCGCGATCGCCACCGCCATCACGGGCGCCGTCACCTTCACCTACGGCTTCATGGAAACCGCCGGCTTCCCCAAGCTCTCCATGTTCTACGTATGGGTCGTGATGTGCTCGAGCGTGGCCGTCGTCAACCTTGCCCGCCGCCTGCTCGAAAAATGAAAAACCTGATCCGCGAACTGCGCGCCGCCCGCGGCTGGAGCCAGGCCCACCTGGCCGACCTGTTGAGCGTCTCGCGCCAGACCGTGATCGCCATCGAGACCGGGCGCTACGACCCCAGCCTGCCCCTGGCCTTCACGATTTCGAAACTCTTTGAACAACCGATCGAAGCAATCTTCTTCCCAGAACAGGAGCCAGCATGAACCCGTTTGCCTGCAAAAAGCCCTTCTCCTTCTTCCCCATCGTCGTCGGCGTCCTCGTCGCCCTGATGTCCGCCGGCTCGAGTCACGCCGCCGAACCGGCGCCGCCGAAGGTGAATCGTTTCGCCGCCACCATCGGCCCGGCCGAGCGCTTCGAAGTCGACGGCGTGCTGGTCGAGCAGTTCGGACCGAAGGCGGGCGCCGCCAGGGGCCGTCCGCTGGTCCTGATTCCCGGCCTGGCCAGCGGCGGCTGGGTGTGGCAGGAAACGGTGCGCGCCTTCAGCCCCGAGCATGTGGTGTACGTGCTGACCCTGCCCGGCTTCGACGGCCGCCCGGCGGCCCCCGCCAACGCTTTCGCCTCGGCGCGGGCCGCGGTCGAGAAGCTGGTCGAGCAGCGCCGCCTGGTCAAGCCGGTCATCGTCGGCCACAGCCTGGGCGCGACCATGGCGCTGGCGGTGGCCGAAGACCAGCCGGCAAGCGTGGGCGGCGTCGTGGCCATCGACGGCCTGCCGGTCATGCCCGGCACCGAAACCCTGCCGCCGGCGGAACGCAGCAAGTATGCCCAGACCATGAAAACGCGGCTGGCCGGCATGAACCCGGCGCTGTTCGCCTCCCAGCAGCAGGGCTATATGCGCACCATCGGCGTGATGGACATGAGCAAGGCCGACGACCTCGCCCTGCTGACCGGCCGCAGCGACCCGGCCTCCACCGGCCAGTACGCGGCCGACGTGCTGGAGCTCGACCTGCGTCCGGGCCTGAAGAACATCCAGGCGCCGGTGCTGGTCATCTCGCCCTACTTCGACGCCGACGGCAGCCAGCAGGGTCTCACCGCCAACGCCAAGGCCGACTACTACCGCTCGCTGCTGCAGGGCGCGCCCAAGGTCGAGGTGGTGACGGTGGCGCCGGCCCGCCACTTCGCGATGATCGACCAGCCGCAGCAGGTCAACGACGCGATCCGCAAGTACCTGGCGTCCCTGTGATCTTCCGCGCCGGCGCGAAGTGATATATGCTCGACGGCGCGGCCCGATGGCTGCCGCGCCGAGATCGTATTTATCGCAAGGAGAGTTATGCCCCGTCTTACCAAGCTGTCCGTGGCCCTGCTGTTCGCCGGCGCCGCGTCCATCCAGAGCGGCGCGCAAGCCGCCACCGGCACTGCCGCCGCAGACCGTCCGCTTCCCGTTCGCCAGGCCGAGATCGACGCCATCGTCAAGGAGATCTCGCCGCAACGCATCGAGGCCTACGTCAACAAGCTGGTGAGCTTCGGCACCCGCCACACGATGTCGGACACCACGTCCGATACGCGCGGCATCGGCGCCGCCCGCCGCTGGATCAAGTCGGAGATGGAGCGCTGCGGCGCCGGCCGCCTCGAGGTGCGCTTCGACAGCCACCTGCACCCGGTCGACAACCGCATCTCGCGCCCGACCGAGATCGTCAACGTGGTCGCGACCCTGCCGGGCACCCAGGCAGCCTCCAAGGACCGCCTGTACGTGGTCAGCGGCCACTACGATTCGCGCGTCACCGACGTCATGAACTACACCGACGATGCGCCGGGCGCCAACGACGACGCGTCCGGCACCGCGGCCGTGATCGAGATGGCTTGCGTGATGGCGCGCCACAAGTTCGACGCCACCCTGGTCTTCATGACCGTGGCGGCCGAAGAACAGGGCCTGTACGGCGCCGGCCACTTCGCCAGGGAAGCCAAGGCCAACAAGCTGAATATCGCCGGCATGCTGAACAACGACATCATCGGCAGCTCGCACGACGAAAAGGGCAAGCAGGACAACTCGCGCGTGCGCCTGTTCGCCGAAGGCGTGCCGCCGCTGAAGGAAGCGCCTTCGCCCGAGCTGCGCACCCTGCTCGCGACCGGCGGCGAGAACGATTCGATCACCCGCCAGCTGGCCCGCCACGTCAAGGACACCGGCGAGCGCTACGTCCCGAACTTCAAGGTCGACATCATCTACCGGCGCGACCGCTACCTGCGCGGCGGCGACCACAGCCCCTTCCTGGACGCCGGCTATGCGGCGGTGCGCTTCACGGAACCGAACGAGGACTTCAGGCACCAGCACCAGGACCTGCGCAGCGAGAACGGCGTCAAGATCGGCGACCTGCCGGAATTCGTCGACCCCGACTACGTGGCGCAGGTGGCGCGCGTGAACGCGGCTTCGCTGGCATCGCTGGCGCTGGCCCCAAGCGCGCCGCAGGAAGTGAAGGTGAAGACCGCGGCCCTCGACAACGGCACCGACCTGGTGTGGAAGGCGAATGCGGAACCCGACGTCGCCGGCTACCGCGTCGTCTGGCGCGACACCACGGCCCCGCTGTGGCAGGGTGCGCGCTACGTCGGCAACGTGACCACCGCCCGCATCGACATGTCCAAGGATAACGTCCTGTACGGCGTGCAGGCCGTCGACAAGGACGGCAACGTCAGCCCGGCGACCTACCCGCTGCCGGCGCGCTGATCTTCCCACCACAGCCGGATCCGCCACACGGCGTTCCGGCTGCCCGCATTTCCTACGCCGCGGCGCAGCATGCCGCGGCGTTCTCGTTTCCGATCCCGCACTCTCCAGCGCCAGCGCAACGAGTCCCCCGAACACATGGGTAATACTCACGCCGCATCGCGCTTTTTCGCTATGCGCTGCAGCATTTTTTGTTTAGCAGACGCACAACAATTTTCTTGACTTGTATTCTGCTGAGCATATTCTTATGCGTACAACAATAAAGAACCACGTAGTCCGGTAGTCCGTAACATCATCTTGGAGGATGTAAATGTCGGCAATGACACGTAGGACATTGCTGGGCGCGATCGCGACCAGCCCGCTCTGGCTTCAGGCTGCATGGGCCCAGCCCACCAATCTCAAGATCTCCCACCAGTTCCCCGGCGGCAGCGTCGCCGAGGGGGATTTCCGCGACCGCCTGTGCCGCATGTTCGCAGCCGGCGTCGAACGCCGTACCAGGGGCAGGCTCAAGTTCTCGATCTACCCGCACTCCTCGCTGATGAAGAGCGAAGACCAGATCCCGGCCCTGTCCAGGGGCCAGCTCGACATGTCGCTGGTGCCGCTGACCTATGCCGGCGCCGAGCTGCCCGAGGTGAACATCGGCCTGATGCCGGGCCTGGTGACCTCCTACGAGCAGGGCTATGCCTGGAAGGATGCGGAGATCGGCAAGGAATTCAGCCGCATGCTGGCCGACCGCGGCATCGTGATCCTGAGCTGGATCTGGCAGGCCGGCGGCGTCGCCTCGCGCGGCAAACCGATCGTGAATCCGGAAGACGCTGCCGGCCTCAAGGTGCGCGGCGGCTCGCACGAGATGGACATGCTGCTCAAGGAAGCCGGCGCCAGCGTGGTCAGCATGCCGTCCAACGAGATCCGCGGCGCCCTGCAGAAGGGACAGCTGGATGCGGCCATGACGTCCTCGTCCTCGCTGATCTCCTTCCGCCTCGACGAAGTGTCGAAATACGTGACCACCGCCCGCGGCGGCGCCTACTGGTTCATGCTGGAGCCGCTGCTGATCTCGAAGGCCGCCTTCGACCGCCTGCCGCGCGAGCAGCAGGGCATCCTGATGTCGGTCGGCGCCGAACTGGAAGCCTTTGCCCGCAGGTCGGCCGAGATGGACGATGCGGCGGTCGCGGCCCTGTTCCAGGGCAAGGGCGGGCGCACCGTCGACCTGACCGGCGAGTCGCTGCGCAAGTGGCAGGCGATTGCGCGGGAGACGGCGTGGAAGGATTACGGGTCGCGTAACGAAAATTGCGCGCGCTTGCTGGCGCTGGCGGAGAAGACTCTGGTGTGAACCCGGTCGTTGGCTCGACCCGTTGGCAATGCTCGACTTTGGTGGCTGAGCGATGAACCTGGCCCCCGCCTTCGCGGGGAGCCGTTCCCGGCAATGCCGGGAAGTCGTTCCGGGCAATGCCGGGAACGACGATGCAAATGCTTCGGGACTTTCAGCCCCCCGTCACCGGCGGAAAGAAAGCCACTTCCCCACCCTCACGCAGCGCCGTCTCCGGCTCGCACATCACATGGTTGAAGGCCATGCGCAGCGCCCGCTCGCGGCCCAGGGCTTCGGCCCAGGCGCCGCCGCGGGCGATCAGGAAATCGCGCACCGCGCCGACCGTCGTCACGCCTTCCGGCAGCGTGACCGCCTCGCCGGACGTGCCGACCGCCTCGCGTACGCTGGCAAAGAATCGCAGATTGATGTTCATGTCAGTGTTGAAGTGAAGCGAAGGGAATGAAGCGGACCATGTCGCCGCGTGCGATCGCCTCGCCCGGCGGGCAGTCGATCAGGCCGTCGGCCCACACTGTGGAGGTCAGCACGCCCGAGCCCTGGTTCGGGAACAACTCCAGCCCGCCCTCGTCGTTGATGCGGGCGCGCAGGAATTCGTTGCGGCGGTCCGGCTTGGACCAGTCGAAGTCGGCGCGCATCGTCACCGCTTTCGGCGCCACCTCGCCGCCCACGCCCTGCAGGCGCAGCAGGAAGGGCCGCACGAACAGCAGGAAGGTCACGAAGCTCGACACCGGATTGCCCGGCAGGCCGAGGAAGAACGCCGACCCGCCTTCGACACGGTTGACTTCACCGAAAGCCAGCGGCTTGCCCGGCTTCACGGCGATCTGCCACATGTTCAACTTGCCTTCGGCTTCCACCGCCGGCTTGATGTGGTCTTCCTCGCCCACCGAGACGCCGCCCGAGGTGATGATCAGGTCATGCTGCCGTGCCGCTGCGCGCAGCGTGTCGCGGGTCGCCCGCAGCGAATCCGGCACGATGCCGTAGTCGGTGAATTCGCAGCCGAAGTTCTCCAGCAGGCCGCGCAGGGTAAAGCGGTTCGAGTTGTAGATCGCACCGGGCGCCAAAGGCTCGCCCGGCATCGCCAGCTCGTCGCCGGTGAAGAACACCGCCACGCGCAGGCGGCGCCGCACCGGCAGCTCGGCCAGGCCGACCGACGCGGCCAGCCCCAGCTCCTGGCTGCGCAGGCGGGTGCCGGCCGGCAGGATGACGGCGCCGGCGCGCACGTCTTCGCCCCGGCGGCGGATCCACTCGCCGGACTGCGGCGCGTGATTGACGGTGACGATATCGCCAGCCAGCTCGCACTGCTCCTGCATGACGACGGCGTCCGCGCCCTCGGGAATCAGGGCGCCGGTGAAGATGCGCGCCGCGGTGCCGGGCGCCAGGAAGCTGCCGACCTGGCCGGCCGGGATGCGCTGCGCCACCTTCAGTCTGGCGGCACCACCGGCGCAGTCGGCCGCGCGCACCGCGTAGCCGTCCATCTGGGTATTGTCGGCGCCGGGCACGTCCAGCTTCGAAGACTGGTCTTCGGCCAGCACCCGGCCATTGGCTTCCAGGGTCGGTACCGATTCGATTCCGGTCACCGGAATCGCGGCGGCCAGCAGGAAGTCGAGCGCTTCGCGCACGGGCATCAGCGGCTTGCGCGCCGGTGCGGCGGCTGCGCTCATGGCGCGGTCCTCTCTGCGCTGGTTCTTTCAGCAATATAGGCCTTCATCTGCGCCACGTCCGCCTTCATGACCACGAAGCGCTGCGGCAGCGCCTCGATGTTCTCGAAGCCGGCCGGGCGCTCGGCGTCCGTGCCCAGGGCTTCGAGGATGGTCTCGTTGAACTTGGCCGCCAGCGCGGTCTCCAGCACGATCATCGGCACGCCGGGTGCGAGGTGCTCGCGCGCGACCTTGATGCCGTCGGCGGTATGGGTGTCGATGGTGATGCCGTAGTCGTCGAAGACTTCGCGGATGGTGTTCAGGCGGTCTTCGTGCTTCGAGCAGCCGGAGACGAAGCCGTACGCCGCCACGCGCTTGAACTCGTCGCCGTCGCTGCCCGGCGCACCCGACAGGTCGAAGCCGCCGTGGGTGTCGACTTTCCGGAACAAGGCGTGCGTGCGATCGGCGTCGCGGCCCACCAGCTCGTACACGAAGCGCTCGAAGTTCGAGGCCTTCGAGATGTCCATCGACGGGCTGCTGGTGTGGAAGGTTTCGGCCGGCTTGCGCACGCGATAGACGCCGGTGCGGAAGAACTCGTCCAGCACATTGTTCTCGTTGGTCGCCACCACCAGCTTGTCGATCGGCAGACCCATCATGCGGGCGATGTGGCCGGCGCAGATATTGCCGAAGTTCCCCGAGGGGACGGTGAACGAGACTTTCTGCTCGTTCGAGGTGGTCGCCTTCAGGTAGCCGCGGAAGTAGTAGACCACCTGGGCCACCACGCGCGCCCAGTTGATCGAGTTGACGGTGCCGATCTTGTGGCGGGCCTTGAATTCGAGGTCGTTCGACACCGCCTTGACCATGTCCTGGCAATCGTCGAACACGCCCTCGACGGCGATATTGAAGATGTTCGGGTCCTGCAGGCTGAACATCTGCGCGGTCTGGAAGGCGCTCATCTTCGCGTGCGGCGACAGCATGAACACGCGGATGCCGCGCTTGCCGCGCATCGCATACTCGGCGGCGCTGCCGGTGTCGCCGGAGGTGGCGCCGAAGATGTTCAGCTCATCGTTATTCTTGGCCAGCGCATACTCGAACAGGTTGCCGAGCAGCTGCATCGCCATGTCCTTGAAGGCCAGGGTCGGGCCGTTCGACAGCCCTTGCAGGATCAGTTTGCCCTTGGCGCCCTCTTCGAGCACGCGCAGCGGCGTGATCTCCGCGGCCGATTCGTCGGCGCGCGCATTGCGGTAGACCTCGGCCGTGTAGGTCTTCGCGGTCAGGGCCTTCAGGTCGGCTTCCGGGATGTCGGTGGCGAATTTGCGGAGGATCTCGTAGGCCAGGTCCGCATAGGAGAGCGAGCGCCAGGCGTCGAGCTCGGCGCCGGTGACCTGCGGGTAGTCGGCCGGTAAATACAGCCCGCCGTCAGGCGCGAGGCCGCCCAGCAGGATGTCGGAGAAACCATGGGGATTGCGTGCTGCGGACGCGCTGGTCGCGCGGGTGGAGACATAGTGCATACGGTAAGCAGGATCGAAGTTGGCGGGCGTTGACTATTTATTATAGTGCGCCTGCAGCAAACTTGTGTTTTTACCGAATATTGTTCAGCTGGAGATACCGTGGGCACGGTGTGCCCACGCCCAAACTCAGCAAGCCGCGTGATTCACGGTCACCACGTGCACCGCCAGGCCACCAAGCGAAGTCTCCTTGTACTTGGCCTGCATGTCATAGCCGGTCTGGCGCATGGTGTCGATCACGTTGTCGAGACTGACGAAGTGGGTGCCGTCGCCCTTCAGGGCCAGCGAGGCCGCGGTGATCGCCTTGATCGCGCCCATGCCGTTGCGCTCGATGCAGGGGATCTGCACCAGGCCGCCGATCGGGTCGCAGGTCATGCCGAGATGGTGCTCGATGCCGATTTCCGCCGCGTTCTCGATGCGCTCGTTGGAGCCGCCGAGCGCCGCCACCAGCCCGGCCGCCGCCATCGCGCAAGCCACGCCGACCTCGCCCTGGCAGCCGATCTCGGCGCCCGAGATCGAGGCGTTCTTCTTGCACAGCATGCCGATCGCCGCCGAGGTCAGGAGGAAGTCGCGGATGCCCTTCACCGGGTCGCTCGGACGGCAGTCCTCGGCGTAGTAGCGCACCACCGCCGGGATGATGCCGGCCGCGCCGTTGGTCGGCGCCGTCACCACCCGGCCGCCGGCCGCGTTCTCTTCGTTCACCGCCATCGCGTAGAGGGTCACGTGGTGGGTCGCGTCGTGCGGCAGTTCGTTGCGGCGGTTGCCCGCATCGCAGTGCGCCTGCTTCCACAGCTTGGCGGCGCGGCGCTTGACGTTCAGGCCGCCCGGCAGCTGGCCTTCGGTCACCAGGCCGTGGGCGATACAGTCGCCCATCACACGCCAGATGCGGTCCAGGCCCGCGTCCAGCTCCGCTTCGCCCATGCGCGACAGCTCGTTCGCGCGCAGCATGGCGGGGATGGAGAGGCCGTCGCGCCTGCCGTGATCGAGCAGCTCGCGCATGGTGTCGAAGGGATAAGGCACGGACGCCGCTTCGGTCTCCTTGGACGGCGCCTGGGTCTCGCCGGCCGCGGTGATGAAGCCGCCGCCGATCGAATAGAAGATGCGTTCGATGACGCTGCCGTCGCTCAGCCGGAGCACGAAGCGCATCCCGTTCGGGTGCTCGGGCAGGGTCGACTGCTTGTGCCAGACCAGATTCGTCTTGCTGGAGAACGGCACTTCCCTGGTGCCCAGCAGCGTGAGCACGCCATCGAGTTCGGCTTCGGCCAGCTTGTCCTCGACGCTGTCCGGATCGACGTCCTGCGGGGTCTCGCCCATCAGGCCAAGGATCACGGCCTTGTCGGTGGCATGGCCGACGCCGGTCAGGGCCAGCGAGCCATACAGGTGGGCTTCGACGCCGACCGCCCGGCTCAGGTCCCCGCACTCCAGCAGGAAGCGCCGCGCGGCGACCATCGGGCCGACCGTGTGGGAGCTGGAGGGGCCGATGCCGATCTTGAATAAGTCAAATACGCTCATGTCCATGAGCTGTCTCCTAAAGAATCTTTTATTAGCTCGCATACGTCATTCCCGCGCAGGCGGGAATGACGGAATCGATTCAGGCAATCTGCCCGACATCCACATTCTCTAGCATATCGGCAACCATCTCTTCGACGCCGATACCAGCCTTCCAGCCCCAGTCGCTGGTCGCACGCGCATCGTCCAGGCTCTTCGGCCACGAATCGGCGATCTGCTGGCGGCTGTCCGGCTTGTAGGCGATCTTGAAGTCCGGCAGTCTGCACTGGATGCTTGCCGCCAGTTCGCGCGGGTTGAAGGACACGCCGGCCACATTGTAGGAGGAGCGGATGACCACTTTTTCGGCCGCGGCTTCCATCAGCTCGATGGTAGCGCGGATCGCGTCCGGCATGTAGATCATCGGCAGCGTGGTTTCCGGGCCCAGGAAGCACTCGTAGGTCTCGCCCTTCAGCGCCGAGTGGAAGATGGCGATCGCGTAGTCGGTGGTGCCGCCGCCCGGAGGCGACTTGAAGCTGATGATGCCCGGGTAGCGGATGCTGCGCACGTCGACGCCGTACTTGGCGTGATAGTACTCGCACAGGCGCTCGCCGGCCAGCTTGCTGATGCCGTAGATCGAGGTCGGGTCCATGACCGTGTACTGCGGCGTGTTCTCGGCCGGGGTGTTCGGACCGAAGGCGGCGATCGACGACGGCCAGAACACCTTCAGCGGCTTGCCGGCTTCCACGCGCTCACGGGCGATTTCGAGGATGTTCAGCAGGCCATCCATGTTCAGCGACCATGCCTTCAGCGGCGCCTTCTCGCCGGTCGCGGACAGCAGCGCAGCCAGCTGGTAGACCTGGGTGACGCCCTCATCAAGGATGAGGCGCGACACGGCATCGCGGTCCATCACGTCGAGGCGGGTGTAGCGCTCCGCGCCGTACACATTGGTTTCGCTGATGTCCGAAGCGATGACGTTTTGCGCGCCGTGCTTTTCCGCCAGCGCGGACACGAGTTCACTGCCGATCTGGCCGTTGGCGCCGATGATGAGGATGCGTTCCATTCTTTACCTACCTGTTCTCAGTTGCTTTTAATGATGCCCAGCTCGCGGCCGGCTTGTTCGAAGGCTTTCAGCACGGTGTCGAGCTGTTCGCGGGTATGCGCCGCCGACAGCTGCACGCGCACGCGCGCCTGGCCCATCGGCACCACCGGGTAGAAGAAGCCCGACAGCAGCACGCCCAGTTCGAACATGCGGGCCGCGAATTTCTGCGCCACCGGGGCGTCGAACAACATCACCGGCACCACCGGGTGGGTGCCCGGCTTGATGGTGAAGCCGATGCGCTCGATCTCCTTGCGGAAGTAGGCCGTGTTCTCGTGCAGGCGGTCGCGCAGCTCGGTGCTCTTGCTGATACGGTCCAGCACCGCGATCGACGCACCGGCGATCATCGGCGCCAGCGTGTTCGAGAACAGGTAGGGACGCGACTTCTGGCGCAGGGTCTCGATGACTTCCTTGCGGCCCGAGGTGAAGCCGCCCATCGCGCCGCCGAGGGCCTTGCCCAGGGTGCCGGTGATGATGTCGATCTTGCCCATCACATTGAAATGCTCGTGGGTGCCGCGCCCTTGCTTGCCCATGAAGCCGGAAGCGTGCGACTCGTCGATCATGGTCAGGGCGCCGTACTTCTCGGCCAGCTCGACGATCCTGTCCAGCCGGGCGATGGTGCCGTCCATCGAGAAGGCGCCGTCGGTGACGATGATCTTGTGGCGCTTGCCTGCCTCGGTGGCCGCGATCAGCTGCTTCTCCAGGTCGGCCATGTCGTTGTTGGCGTAGCGGTAGCGCGCGGCCTTGCACAGGCGGATGCCGTCGATGATCGAGGCGTGGTTCAGGGCGTCCGAGATGATCGCGTCGTTCTCGTCGAACAGCGGCTCGAACACGCCGCCGTTGGCGTCGAAGGCCGCCGCGTACAGGATGGTGTCTTCGGTGCCGAGGAATTCCGACAGCTTCTGTTCCAGTTCCTTGTGCACGGTCTGGGTGCCGCAGATGAAGCGCACCGAGGACAGGCCGTAGCCGTACTTCTGCAGCGCGGCTTCGGCCGCTTTCTGGGTTTCCGGGTCGCCGGACAGGCCGAGGTAGTTATTGGCGCACATATTGATCAGCGTACGGCCGTCGGCGGCGACGACTTCGGCGCCCTGGCGCGATGCCAGCACGCGTTCGGGCTTGAACAGGCCCTCGGTCTGGAGCGTGTCGAGTTTCGTCTGGAGGGCGCTATAGAATGCCTGGTCGCTCATTGTCTTCCTCGTCCTTGTATTTTCCGGCTTGACCGGTGGTTATCGGATGTTGTACCGTTGATCCGTTCGTTCGATGTATTGAACCAAGTCCTTTATCTCGAACAGAAATTCAATATATTGAATATTACCCCCGGCCATCGCAGTTGACAAGTGAGTTGGCAAGCAATTGCCAAATAAGCGTAAATGAATAAAGTTATAACAACACTCGCCCCCGCCGCCCCGGTCGGGGCGCCGCCCGAAGTCGGCGCCACCCTGCAGCGCCTGCGCCTCGCGCGCGGCCTGACGCTCGAAGACCTGTCGCGCATCGCCGGCGTGTCCAAATCGATGCTGTCGCAGATCGAACGCGAAAAGGCGAATCCGACCATCGCCATCACCTGGCGCCTGGCCAACGCGCTGGGCGTGCAGATCGGCGAGCTGCTGTCGTCGGAAGTGCGCAGCACCGACCTGATCCGGGTCGTCGACGCCCACGAGATCCCCACCCTGCCCGGCGCCCACGCCGGCTACTCGCTGCGCATCCTCGGTCCGATGGACCTGGCCGGCAAATACGAATGGTATGAGCTGACCCTGCAGCCGGGCGGGGAACTGGCGTCCCAGGCCCATGACCCGGGCACCAGCGAGCACCTGACCGTGGTGACCGGCGCGGTCGAGCTGGAAGTGGGGCCGGAAAAGAAGAAAGTGAAGCACGGCGCGACGGCGCGCTATCCGGCGGACGTGGCGCATACGATCCGGAATATCGGCAAGACCGAGGCGAAGGCCTTGATGGTGGTGGTGCACCGCTGAGGCTGAGGCCGGGGCCGGCCTCTGGCGCCGGCTCAGGCGTAGCCGTGGAATGCGAAGTCCAGGAAGCGCCCTGCTTCCGGATCGTAGGTCGCGTCGAAGAAGCATGTGCCGCCATCGAAGACGAGGCGGAAGCGCTTTTTCAACTCGTCGGCCTTGACGCCCTGCGAGCTGCAGGCGCCGCCCAGGCGTATCGAACGCTGCCCATCCTTGCGCTGCCCCTGGTACTGGATCGTGTACTCCCCCAGCGGCCTGCGCCGTCCCATGCCCCAGTGGCGGTCGGCTTCCGCCTCCAGGCCCGCGGCCATGCCCGCGGCGACTGCCGGCGGCACCACCCAAGCGCCGCCCTCCACTTCGATCCAGCGCGCGCTGCCGGGCGCAGGCTCTTCCGCGGACACGGGACCGGGCGAGATGATGGCAAGGCAAAGCAATGGGACCAAAGCGGCCCCGTAGCATTGACGAAACATCGTGACTCCCAAAGAAAATGGCGCACCGCCTGGGTGCGCCATCGAGGACAGGCTTTTACTCCGAACCGCCCGCCACGGCCTGCGCCTCATTCATCTTCAGCGCACGGGTCAGGAAGCCCCAGCGATCCGCCACCTCTTCGATCTGCTTGCTGGTCGGCTTGCCCGCACCATGACCGGCCTTGGTATCGATGCGGATGATGATCGGATTGCTGCCGGCCTGGTCGGCCTGGGCGGTGGCGGCGAACTTGAAGCTGTGCGCCGGCACCACGCGGTCGTCATGGTCGGCCGTGGTGATCATCGTCGCCGGATAGCAGGTGCCCGGTTTCAGGTTGTGCAGCGGCGAGTACTTCACCAGGGCCTTGAACTCATCCGCGTTTTCCGACGAGCCGTAGTCCGAGGTCCAGGCCCAGCCGATGGTGAACTTGTGGAAGCGCAGCATGTCCATCACGCCCACCTGGGGGATCGCCGCGCCGAACAGTTCCGGACGCTGGGTCATCGCCGCGCCCACCAGCAGGCCGCCGTTGCTGCCGCCGCCGATCGCCAGCTTGCCTGGCGAGGTCACCTTGTTGTTGACCAGCCACTCGGCAGCGCCGATGAAGTCGTCGAACACGTTCTGCTTCTTCAGCCTGGTGCCGGCCTCGTGCCAGGCTTCGCCGTATTCGCCGCCGCCGCGCAGGTTGGCCACCACGTAGACGCCGCCCATCTCCATCCAGGCCAGGTTGGCCGGCGAGAAGCCCGGCGTCATCGAGATATTGAAGCCGCCGTAGCCGTACAGGTAGGTCGGATTGCTGCCGTCCAGCTTCAGGCCTTTCTTCGAGACGATGAACATCGGGACCTTGGTGCCGTCGCGGCTGGTGTAGAACTGCTGGCGGGTCTCGTAGTCGGCCGGGTTGAAGGCCACCGTCGGCTGGCGGAACACGGTCGAGGCGCCGCTCTTCATGTCGACGCGGTAGATCGTGGTCGGGGTGGTGAAACCGGTGAAGGAGAAGAAGGTCTCGGTATCGCCCTGCTTGCCGCCGAAGCCGGAAACTGAGCCGATGCCCGGCAGGGCGATCTCGCGCACCTGCTTGCCTTTCAGGTCGGTGATCCTGACCCGGCTTTGCGCATCGGCCAGGTATTCGTTGATCAGCTGCTTGTTGACCATGTGGCTGGAGACCAGGGTCTGCTGGCTTTCCGGCACCACGGTCTTCCAGTTCGGCGCCGAGGGCTTGTTGACGTCGATCGCGACGATGCGCTTGCGCGGGGCCTTGCGGTCGGTGGCGAAGTAGAACACCGGGCCGACGTTGTCGATGAAGTCGTAGGCGGCTTCGAAGTTGTCGATCAGCGGCATGACCTTGCTATCCGGCTTGCTCAGATCCTTGTAGAAGATCCGGTATTTGTGGGCCGTGCCCTTGGTCGCCTGGATCAGCAGGTAGCGGCCGTCGTCGGTGGTCTCGGCGTGGAAGCCCCATTCCTTCTCGTCCGGACGGTCGTAGACCAGCACGTCTGCCTCTTGCGGCGTACCCAGCTTGTGATAGTAGAGCTTCTGGAAATAGTTTACGTCGGCCAGCTTCGTGGCTTCCTTCGGCTCGTCATAGCGGCTGTAGAAGAAGCCCTTGCCGTCCCTGGTCCAGGCCGTGTTGGAGAACTTGACCCACTGGATGTGATCTTCGAGGTCCTTGCCGGTGTCGACGTCGCGCACGCGGATCTCGTTCCAGTCCGAACCCGATGCCGCGGTCGAGTAGGCCAGCAGCTTGCCGTCCGGGCTCACCGCCGTGCCGGCCAGGGCGACGGTGCCGTCGGCGGCCAGGGTGTTCGGATCCAGCAGCAGGCGCGGCGTGTCCGTCAGCGATTTCATGGTGTACAGCACCGACTGGTTCTGCAGGCCGTCGTTACGGCTGAAGAAGTAGCGGCCGCCTTCCTTGAACGGCACGCTGTAGCGCTCGTAGTTCCAGAGCTGGGTCAGGCGCTGGCGGATCGCTTCGCGCTGCGGGATCTGCGCCAGATAGGACTGGGTCACCTGATTCTCGGCATCGACCCAGGCCTTGGTCTCGGCGCTGTTCGCGTCTTCCAGCCAGCGGTAAGGGTCGGCGACCCTGGTGCCGTGGTAATCGTCGGTCTGGTCGACTTTCTTTGCGACCGGATAGTTCAGCGGGACGCCGCCGGTGTCGCAGGTCGGGGCGGCGATGGCCGAAGTGGCACCGAACGAGAGGAAGGCGGCCGCGACGGCGGCAGCAAGGGTCAGATGTCTCATATGCATGCTTGTTCTATTTTCGCTTTGACGGTGAAGGAAATGGCTCAGAGCGCCTAACGAAACCCGCATGGCGGCGTTGCACCCGGCGCGCCGTACTAACGTACTGTCTTCGCCGATGCGCCTTGCCCTGCAGCTTTTGTTAAACGCTCTCATGCCGTTGGGCATGATAGCGCGAATTGTCCATCCGACAAATATTCTTGGCGCGGCATGCACATCCTCTCTCGCCAGTGCCGCTCAGGCGGTGCGCTGCTCGTCATGCAACAGCGTGCGTGCGCGCCATTGCCGGCTGAGGTCCTGGGCGTCTTCGAGTTCGCGGGGCGAGAGGCGGCGCGCGACGATTGCCTTGTTGGCGCTGGCCGCCGGGTCGCCGGCATCGGCCGCCAGCAGCATCCACATGTAGGAGCGCACGCTGTCGCGCGGCACGCCGCGGCCGCTGTTGTACATGCCGCCCAGGTTGTACTGGGCCAGCGCGTGGCCCTGCTCGGCGGCGAGCCCGTACCAGCGCACGGCTTCCGCATCGTCCTGGCCGACACCCTGGCCGGTGGCGTACATGACGCCGAGATTGTTCTGGGCGCTGGCATCGCCCTGTTCGGCGGCGCGCCGGTACCATTCGACCGCCAGCACCTCGTCGCGGTGGACTCCCTGGCCGTTCGCATACATCACGCCCAGCGTGAACTGGGCATTCGCGGCGCCCTGCGCGGCGGCCAGCCGGTACCAGTAGAAGGCCTGGCGCACGTCGGCCGCCACGCCGCGGCCGTGTGCGTACATATTGCCGAGGTTGTACTGGGCCAGCACATGGCCCTGCTTGGCGGCGCGGGTGGTCAGGGTCAGCGCCTCGGCCTGGTCGCAAGGTCCGCCGCGGCCGCCGGCCAGCAGCAGAGCCAGGCTGAACTGGGCTTCGGCATCGCCCTGGCTGGCGGCGCAATGCAGCCAGGGCCGGGCCGCCTTGGCGTCGCGCGACACGCCCACACCTTCGAGACAGCACAGTCCCAGCAGACGCTGGGCGGCAGGATCGCCGCGCCCGGCCGCACGCCGGAACCAGTAGACGGCTTCGGCATCGTTGGCGGCCATGCCCTGGCCGCGCCGCAGCATCAAGCCCAACGCCACCTCGGCCGGCGCATACTTGCCCAGGGCGGCCTTGCGCAACCAGGCCGCGGCCAGCGGATAGTTGACGGCCGTGCCCTCGCCGCGCAGATAGCATTCGCCGAGCAGGTGCTGGGCGCTGGGCAGGTTCTGGGCCGCCGCGCGCTGGTACCACACCAGCGCCAGCTCCGGGCTGCGCGCCACGCCGCAGCCGCGGCGCAACATGTCGCCGAGGTTCTGCTGGGCCGAGGGATCGCCCTGCTCGGCCGCCAGCGCGAACCAGCGGACCGCCTGGGCGTCCGACTGCGGCACCCCGCGTCCCTGGAAGACCATCGAGCCGAGATGGTTCTGGGCAAACGCCAGGCCGCGCTGGGCCGCGCGGCGCAGCCATTCGGCGGCGCAGGCGTCGTCGCGGGTCACGCCGTCGCCGTTCTTGTAGATCAGCCCCAGGTTGAATTGCGCATAGGGGTCGCCACGCTCGGCCGCGCGGGCGAACCAGGCCAGCACGGAATGCTCCGGTGAGACGTCAGACTGCTGCATGCTCGCTCCAGGAAAAATCGGACAAAAGACCCTCGGCGCCGCCTCATGGCAGCGCCGCAAGAATTGCCAAAAGTTTAACTAGGAGGAAGCCGACGCGCTTGATCTTGCACAGACGCGTGACCGTTCGACGCGGAAAAAAAATCCGGAAAAATCGGCTACTAGGCAGAACCAGCGCAACTGTTGCGGAAATCACGCCTCCCGGATGGAGTAGCCATTGTGATGAGACAAACTGTTGGGTTCGCGCCCAGGCTAGCGCGCGGCCCCTTCGACAGTTCAGCGCTCTCTCTTGCGCGCCGCAGCATAATCGCCGATATAGCCATGCACCCTGGCTGCCGAGAGGCGATTGATCTCGACCAGCAGTTCCGGCGCCACTGGCGCCAGACCGTAGGATTCGCCCAGGCGGCGGCCGATGTGCAGCAGCAGGCGGGCCGCCACTTCGGCGTCGGCCTCGGCGCGGTGGGCGGTGCCGCGGAAGGCGATCCCGAGCGAGCGCGCCAGTTCGCCGAGCTTGTAGCTGGACATGCCCGGCAGCACCCGCCGCGACAGCTTGACCGAGCACACCAGCCCCGCATGGCGGCAGGCGTGGCCAAGGCGCGCGCCTTCGGCCTTGAGAAATTTCTCGTCGAAACTGGCGTTGTGGGCCGCCAGCGTGTCGCCGCCGATGAATTCGATCAGCTCCGGCACCACGTCTTCGGCGAGCGGCGCCGTGTCGACCATCTGCTGGGTGATACCGGTGAGCGAGGTGATGAAGGGCGGAATGCGCACCCCGCAATTCACCAGCGACACGTAGCGGTCGACGATCTCGCCGCCCGCGATGCGCAGCGCGGCAACCTCGGTGATGCGGTCGCCGGACTCCGGCGAGAGACCGGTGGTCTCGAAGTCGAGCATGACGATCGGGCGTTCAAACATGGTGGGCTTTCAGAGTTGGGCTTTCACTTAGCCGAATTTACGGGCGGCGTCGATGGCGAGACCCGCGCCGATGCTGCCGAACAGGTCGCCTTCGACGCGACGCGCCTGGGGAACGATGGCGGCGATGCGTTCCCGCAGCGCCGCGACTCCGCTCGATCCGCCGGTAAAGAACACGGTGTCGACCTGGTCCGCCGCCACCCCGGCCTCGCCCAGCAGGCGCTGCACGGTGGCGCCGACCTGGTCGACCAGGCCCGCGATGGCCGCTTCGAATACCGCGCGCTCCACCTGCAGGCGCTCGGGCGGCGACAGGCGGTCCAGGTCCAGTTCGACCAGCGGCGTGGCCGACAGGCCGATCTTGGCATCCTCGACGCGCATCGCCAGCCAGTGGCCGGCGCGCTCGTCGATCAGATTGCGCAGCCGGCCCAGCCTGGCCGGCTCGGCGGCGTCGCGCGCCAGGTCGTCGAGCTGGGCGATGTTCTTGCGGGTATACGCCTGGTTGATCGTGTGCCAGGTCGCCAGGTTGAAATAGTAACTGGACGGCACCGGGGCACCGGAAACCAGCGCGCTGCCGTAGCCCAGCAGCGGCATTACCGAGGCCAGGCTCAGGTATTTATCGAAGTCGGTGCCGCCGATGTGCACGCCGCCGGTGGCGAGGATATCGTCGCGGCGCTCGACGCGGCCTTCGCGGTCCGGACCGAGGCGCACCAGCGAGAAGTCCGAGGTACCGCCGCCGATGTCGGCGATCAGCACCAGTTCTTCCTTCTCGATGCGCGATTCGTAGTCGAAGGCGGCGGCGATCGGTTCGTACTGGAAGCCGATCTCGCGGAAACCGGCCGCGCGCGCGATCTCGGCCAGGGTGTCCTCGGCCAGGCGGTCGGCCTGCGGATCGTCGTCGACGAAGTACACCGGGCGGCCGAACACGGCGCTGGTGAATTCGCGCCCGGCCTGCTGCTGGGCGCGGCGGCGCAGCTCGCCGATGAAATGGGACAGCAATTGACGAAACGGCAAGGCGCGTCCGGCAACTTCGGTCTGGCCATCCATCAGGCTGGTGCCGAGCAGGCTTTTCAGCGAGCGCATCAGGCGGCCCTCGTAGCCCTCCAGGTAGTCGGCCAGGGCGGCGCGGCCGTAGCGCACCTGTTCGTCGTCGGCGTTGAAGAACACGACCGACGGCAGGGTCGGCTTGCCGTCCTCGAGGGCCAGCAGGCTGGGTTGGCCGGGGCGGACCCAGCCGACGGTGGAATTGGAGGTGCCGAAATCGACGCCGCAAGCGTTCGCCATGGAAGCCTATCTGGAAGAGGAGCAAGGAAAGGGGCGAGATGTTACCAGAACTCGGCCGAGGCCGGCGAGTCCCCCGCCGCCGAGGAAGTTCCAAGGGCCGCAATCGGGCGTCAGGTGTGTCAAGCCGGCCACACGCCGCAATCGTGCGCGCCGCCGTGTGGTCGTATAGTGTGTCGATCGATCCCGCCCCGCCACGGAGAGTCCGATGAGCACCACGGCAGGCAGCCCTGACCTTGCGCACGGCGAAGACCATGCGCACGCCCTTCCGCACGGCTGGCGGCGCTGGCTGTACGCCACCAATCACAAGGACATCGGCACGCTCTACCTGTGGTTCTCGGCCGTGATGCTGATGGAAGGCGGCCTGCTGGCCATGCTGATCCGGCTGGAACTGTTCCAGCCCGGCCTGCAATTCTTCCGGCCCGAGCTCTACAACCAGTTCGTCTCGCTGCATGGGCTCATCATGGTGTTCGGCGCCATCATGCCGGCCTTCGTCGGCTTCGCCAACTGGATGGTGCCGCTGCAGATCGGCGCCGCCGACATGGCGTTCGCGCGCATGAACAATTTTTCGTTCTGGCTGCTGCCGCCGGCCGCCCTGCTGCTGACCGCCTCCTTCTTCGTACCGGGCGGCGCCACCGGCTCCGGCTGGACCATGTACCCGCCGCTCTCGCTGCAGATGGGCATGGGAATGGACCTGACGATCTTCGCGATCCACATCATGGGCGCCTCGTCGATCATGGGCTCGATCAACATCATCACCACCATCCTCAACATGCGGGCGCCCGGCATGACCCTGATGAAACTGCCGATGTTCTGCTGGACCTGGCTGATCACCGCCTACCTGCTGATCGCCGTGATGCCGGTACTGGCCACGGCCGTCACCATGCTGCTCACCGACCGCCACTTCGGCACCACCTTCTTCATCGCGGCCGGCGGCGGCGACCCGGTGATGTTCCAGCACGTGTTCTGGTTCTTCGGCCATCCCGAGGTCTACATCATGATCCTGCCGGGCTTCGGGATCATCTCCGAGGTCATTCCGGCCTTCTCGCGCAAGCCCCTGTTCGGCTATGCCTCGATGGTCTATGCCACGGCTTCGATCGCCATCATCTCCTTCATCGTCTGGGCCCACCACATGTTCACCACCGGGATGCCGGTCACCGCCCAGCTCTTCTTCATGTACGCCACCATGCTGGTCGCGGTGCCGACCGGGGTGAAGGTGTTCAACTGGGTCGCGACCATGTGGAAGGGCTCGCTCACATTCGAGCCGGCGATGCTGTTCGCGATCGGCTTCCTGTGGGTGTTCACCATCGGCGGCTTTTCCGGCCTGATCCTGTCGATCGCGCCGATCGATATCCAGATGCAGGACACCTATTACGTGGTCGGCCATTTCCACTATGTGCTGGTGGCCGGATCGCTGTTCTGCATGTTCTCCGGCTATTATTTCTGGGCGCCCAAGTGGACGGGGCACATGGTCAATGAGTGGCGCGCCAGGTTCCACTTCTGGAATTCGCTGATCTGGGTGAACGTGACCTTTTTCCCGATGCACTTCCTGGGCCTGGCCGGCATGCCGCGCCGCTATGCGGACTACCCCGTGCAGTTCACCGATTTCCACATGATTACGTCGATCGGTGCCTGGCTGTTCGGCCTGTCCCAGGTGTACTGGCTGCTCTTCATCGTCATCCCGAACATCCGCGGCGGGCCGCCGGCCCCGGCCAAGCCCTGGGACGGCGCCGAGGGGCTGGAGTGGACGGTGCCCAGCCCGGCGCCCTTCCATACTTTCGAGACGCCGCCGACGGTGAAATGAATGTGGTTCGAGTGGACACTGCAGCGTAATTGCTCGATGACGCCCCGCCAGGTGGCGCGCGCCTACGCCGTGCTGTGCAGCGTCTCGCTGGCCGTCGCCCTCGCCTTCTTCCTGCGCGGCGTCTGGATCGTCCTGGCCTTTTCGCTGCTCGAACTGGCCTGCGTGGGCCTGGCCCTGGTCCTGTATGCCCGCCACGCCCTCGACCGCGAACGCATTTCCCTGTCCACCAGCTGCCTGCTGGTCGAATGCATGCAGGCCAATGTACGCAGCCAGGCCCGCCTCGATCCGCTCTGGACCCGCGTGCTGCCGCCCGCCGAGCTGCCGCCCGCCGGTGCGCGGCGCCCCCTGATCACCCTGGAGTCGCGCGGCGTGCGGATCGAGGTGGGCCGCTTCGTCAATGAAGCCAAGCGCCGCCAGGTCGCCCGCGAGCTGAGCCAGGCCCTGCGCCAGGTTTCCGCCCTGCGCTGAGCTGTGTCAGCGGGCTCTTACATTCACACGGCCCAGGCACCGATGTTTCAATTTCTACATCATTTGCATAATATGGACATTCGAATGCCGCGCTGAAGCCTAGCGCGGCATTGCATCATTTTGGAGAAGAAGAATGTCCGTAAGCCAAGGAAGCTATGCCATCGTCGTCCACGGCGGCGCCGGCGGCAAGCCCGAATACAAGGATGGATGCGAGCGCGCCGCCCAGCGCGCCGTCGAAGAGCTCGGCATCAGCGGCGACGCGCTGGAAGCCGCCATCGCCGCCGTCACCGTCCTCGAAGACGACGGCCGTTTCAACGCCGGTCGCGGCTCGGTGCTGGGCCTGGACGGCGAGACCGTCGAGATGGATGCCTCGGTGATGGATACCCGCGGCCGCCTGGGCGCGGTCGCCTGCGTGCGCGGCATCGAGAACCCGGTGCTGCTGGCGCGCGCGGTGGCCGATACCCCGCACTGGTTCCTGGCCGGCGACGGTGCCGACCGCTTCGCCGCCGCCATCCGCCACCCGCTCTGGAACGAGATTTCCGAACACCAGCGCGAGCAGCACCGCAAGGTGCGCGAGGCGCTGGCAGGCGCCGCCCCCGCCATGCCCGGGGTCGGCAACCGGGCCTTCCTGCGCTTCTGGAACTACCGCAGCGCGCCGGACCTGCCGCCGGGAGCCGCCTGCGATACGGTCGGCGCCGTGGTGCGCGCGCCCGACGGCCATTTCGGCGTGGCCGCCTCCACCGGCGGCTCGGCCCCTTCGCTGTTGGGCCGCGTGGGCGACACCCCCATCATCGGCAGCGGTTTCTACGCCGGTCCGGCCGGGGCGGTCGCCACCACCGGCATCGGCGAATACATCGTGCGCCACCTGCTGGCGCACCGCGTCTACACCTGGATCGAGGACGGCATGCCGCTCGAGCAGGCACTCAAGCGCGGCATCGCGCTGTTCGACAAGGACGTCGACGTCGGCCTGATCGCGGTCAGCCGCACCGAAGCCGGCGCCTTCAGCAACCGCGAGATGCCGCAGGCAAGAATCAGCAACTGAGCATCAAGAACCGGGAAGCAGCAAGCACATGACACCACGAGAACAAGCGCAGCAACGGCAGGAGCAGGAGCAGGAGCGCCAGGTGCGCGAAAGCCATGGCCACCTGGTGATCATCGGCGGTCATGAAGACCGCCAGCACGACAAGGAAATCCTGTGCAGATTCGTCGAACTTTCGGGTGGCACGGACGCGAAGATCGTCGTGATCTCGGCCGCCAGCTCGATCGCCGACGAGATGTGGGAAATCTATGACCAGGCCTTCGGCGAACTCGGCGTGAAGAACCGCGTACACCTGCACCTGCACAGCCGCCAGTGCGCCAACGACCGCGAACACATCAAGGACATCCGCGACGCCACCGGCATCTTCATGACCGGCGGCGACCAGAAGCGCCTGCTGGCCATCATCGGCGGCACCGCCCTCGACACCGAGATGCATGCCGCCCTCAAGCTGCGCGGCGCCTGCATCGGCGGCACCAGCGCCGGCGCCTCGGCGATGTCGGGCCACATGCTGGCCCAGGGCCGCGCCGAACTACATCCGGAAAAGGGCTCGGTGAGCCTGGGCGCCGGCCTCGGCTTCCTGCACAGGGTCGTCATCGACCAGCACTTTTCGGAGCGCCAGCGTCTCTCGCGCCTGCTGTCGGTGGTGGCGCAGAACCCCTATCTGCAGGGGATCGGCATCGACGAGGATACCGCCCTGATCATCGAACGCGGCGTCGGCATCGAAGTACTGGGCGAAGGCGCGGTCACCATCGTCGACGGTCGCAACATGAGCACCAATATCGCCGAGATCCCGGACCACGAGACACCCGAACTGATCGACGTACGCCTGCACCTGCTGCCCGCGGGAAGCAAGTTCCGCCTGCCGGACAACGACGAAGACGAACAGCGCATTCCCCTCCCGCTGCTCGAGTTTTTGGAAAATGTAACGAAACGGAATCCGCTCTCATGAGAATCATCGAACAACGCCTTTTGCGCGGCCCCAATCTGTACGCCGCGACGCCCTGCCTGATGGCCGTCGTCGACACCGGCGAAGACGGCGCGCATTCCCACACCGCGGGCCTCGGTGCCCGCCTGCTGGCCCTGCTGCCCGGAATGTGCCCGGCAGCCGCAACCCGCCTGTCCGACTGCGCCTGTCCCGCCGAAGCCCTCGAGCCGGTGACGATGGAGCTGCAGCGCCTGGCAGGCGCCGGCGCCGCCTTCAGCGCCACCCTGCCCCTTCCGGCGCAAGCAAACAAGCTGCGCGTGGTTTGCGGCTATGCCATCGAACAGGTCGCGGGCGCCGCCCTGCGCAGCGCCCGGGCGCTGATCGGCGCCCTCGCCGCGCACGAGGACTTCGAGCTCGGCGCCGCATTGAAGGAACTGCGGGATATCGCACAGGACCATGCGATCGGCACGAGCACGGGCGCCGTCATCGAGGCCGCCCGCAAGCGCGGCATTCCGGCCCTGCGCCTGACCGAGCAGGCGAACCTGTTCCAGCTCGGCTGGGGCAGCAAGCAGAGGCGCCTGCAGGCGACCATCACCGGCGCCACCAACAATATCGCGGTTGGCATCGCCAGCGACAAGCAACTCACCAAGCTACTCCTCGACCAGGCCGGCTGCCCGGTCCCGGCCGGCGACACCGTCGCCACCCTGGCCGAGGCCCAGCGCGTGGCCCACAGGCTGTGCCGGAATGGCGGCAGCGTCACCATAAAGCCGCTCGACGCCAACCAGGGCAAGGGGGTGACCACCGCCTGCGCGACGCCGGACGAAGTCGAACGTGCCTTCGAGTTCGCACGCAAGCATGGCCGCCGCGTGATCGTCGAGGAATTCCTGCGCGGGCGCGACTACCGCGTGCTGGTCACCGGCGCGAAGGTCGCGGCCGCGTCCTGGCGCCGCCCGCCGCACGTGACCGGTGACGGCGTGCACTCCGTCCGGGAGCTGGTCGAGATCGAGAATCGCAACCCCGCGCGCGGCGATGGTCACACCAACATCCTGACGAAAATACCACTCGACGAGATTGCCCTCCAGGTACTGGGCAGGCAGGGCTATGCTCTCGATGCGGTACCGGCGGAAGACGCCTTCGTCGAGCTGCGCGGCAACGCCAATCTCTCCACCGGCGGCACCGCCGAGGACGTGACCGACCTGCTGCCGGAAGAGACCCGCGACATCTGCATCCGCGCCGCCCGCACCATCGGCCTGGACGTCGCCGGCATCGACATCGTGTGCGAGGATATTTCGAAACCGCTGCGCGAGCAGCGCGGCGGCATCATCGAGGTGAACGCCGCGCCCGGCATCCGCATGCACCAGTACCCGAGCCGCGGCACCCCGCGCGACGCCGGCGCCGCCATCGTCGAGGCCATGTTCGGCGAGGACGACGGCCGCATCCCCGTGGTGGCCGTCACCGGCACCAACGGCAAGACCACCACCACCCTGCTGATCGCCCACGCCGTCCGCATGGCCGGCCTGCGCGCCGGCGTCACCACCACCGAAGGCGTGTTCGTCGACGGCCAGCGGATGGTCAAGGGCGACTGCACCGGCTACCGCTCGGCGCGCAGCGTCCTGAGCTCGCCGGACGTCGACTTCGCGGTGCTGGAGACGGCGCGCGGCGGCATCCTCAAGCGTGGCCTGGCCTATGACCGCTGCGATGTGGCGGTGGTGCTGAACGTGTCGGCCGACCACCTGGGCATGGACGGTGTCGACTCGGTCGAGGAGTTGGCCAAAGTCAAGGCCGTGGTGGCCCGGCGGGCCTCGCGCGCGGTGGTGCTGAACGCCGAGGACGACCATTGCGTGGCGATGGCCGCGAGCCTGGCGGACGGCGTCGAACCGCTCTACTTCTCGCTGGACGCCGACAACCCGCAGCTGCTGCGCCACCTGGACCATGGCGGCCGCGCGGTCTACCTGGAAGACGATACGATCGTGCTGGCCAATGGCGCCCGCCATGAAGCCATCGCCGACGTGCGCCAGATGCCGGTGACCCTGCAGGGTGCGGCCCGCTACAACATCGCCAACAGCCTGGCGGCCGTCGCGGCGCTGGCAGCCTGCGGCTTCGGCAACCATGAAATCGCCGACGGCCTGCGCAGCTTCGTCTCCGACTGGAAGCACAACCCGCTGCGCTCGAACCTGTTCGACGTCGACGGCGTCACCGTGATCTTCGATTACGCCCACAACCCGGCCGCCTACGCCGCCCTGGCCGAGACCGCGCGCGCGATGACGCCGGGCCGCCTGGTCGGCGTGGTGGCCGCCCCGGGCGACCGCCGCGATGCCGACCTGGTCGACATCGGCGCCACCTGCGCCGCCGGATTCGACGAGCTGGTGGTCTACGAGACCGAGAACCGCGGCCGCGCCGCCGGCACCGTGGCGGCCAGGCTGGTCGAAGGCATCCGCCTGGCGAAGTTCGAGGATGACCACCTGCGCGTCGAGCTCGACGTCCACGAAGCGATCCGCGCGGGCCTGGCGCGCTGCGACAAGGGAGACGTGCTGGTGTTCGGCTGCGGATCGGACATCAGCGAGTTGCTGGAGGCGATACGGCCGACCTCGCCGGAGGCGGCGCGGCGGATCGAGACTGAGGCGGTATAACTCGCCGCACACCGCGCGCCGTCGTCCCCGCTATTACCACGTCGTCCCCGCTCTTACCACGTCGTCCCCGCGCAGGCGGGGACCCAAGGCTCGGGTGAGCAGTGGCGCCGCCGGCTGTACCACGAACCTGGGTTCCCGCCTTCCCGGGAACGACGATCCAGGAAAAACCGGCCACGCAGGCCGGCTTGCCGTTCCAGCAAAGCCCCCTTACCCCGCCTGCCCCGCA